>Ga0316201_10000899_pt1 | contig 18744 bp, 11 predicted proteins | sample CS6wburrow_MG_FD_204516 | JGI IMG/M metagenome (GOLD analysis project Ga0316201, IMG submission 204516) | Coastal sediment microbial communities from Delaware Bay, Delaware, United States - CS-6 worm burrow | ecosystem: Environmental > Aquatic > Marine > Coastal > Sediment | place: USA... | reverse complement strand
AAGAAATTGCTCGAATCGCTGCGGACGCCGGAAAGCGTCAGTTTTTTCCAGCAGTTTGACGACCGTTTCATCGCGCAATTCAAATGCGCGGTGGCAGTGCGTATGAAATTCCGCAACGATCAGACCAAGGTCGCGACAGGCGCGCGGGATCGGCAGACGGTCTGCCATGCCTTTGATCAATTTTCGACCACGCTGCTCGTGACCCGGATGTGACGGCAGTTCAGAGAGTTTTGTCGTCGCCTTCCCCAGGTCATGCACGAGGGCCGAGAAACGTACTTCAACGTTAGCGCTGAGTTTCGCGGATTGCTCTACAACCATCATCGTGTGTACACCGGTATCGACTTCAGGGTGCCACTTGACGGGCTGCGGCACGCCAAACAACGCATCGACCTCAGGAAACACGACGCGCAGTGCGCCACAGGCGCGCAACGCCTCGAAGTAGAGTTGCGGACTGGCTCCGGCGAGCGCGGATTCGGTTTCCTTCCAGACCCGGTCGGGCACCAGCGCATCCGCTTCACCGTCTGCCACCATCTGGCGCATCAGGTCGCGCGTCTCCGGGGCAATGCGAAAGCCGAGGTGAGCAAATCGTGCGGCGAACTTTGCGGCTCGAAGGATGCGCACAGGGTCTTCAATAAAGGCATCGGATACATGCCGGATCAGGCGTCTGTCGAGATCCTGGAGCCCGCCAAACGGGTCGATCAGTTCACCCGAGTCGTCGACCGCCAGCGCGTTGATCGTCAGGTCGCGCCGGCTGAGGTCTTCCTCGATCGTAACGTCGGGTGAGGTGTCGAACACAAATCCATGATATCCGGCCGCCGTCTTCCGTTCTGTTCGGGCAAGTGCGTATTCTTCGTTACTCTCAGGGTGTAAAAAGACAGGAAAGTCCTTGCCGACCTGTTTGAAACCCTTGCCGGTAAGTTCGTCCGGCGTCGCACCCACGACACACCAATCCCGCTCATTGACAGGAAGTCCGAGCCGTTCGTCACGAACGGCACCACCTACGAGGTACACTTGCATCGGGCGATTCTAGCATCGAGGACAGACATGATCGTGACGTTCGGCAGTCTGTGTTGCCGTGGCCTTATTCTGGGTTGCGTCATGCTGTCCATTTCCGGTTGCTATTACACGCAGGCAGCGCGCGGCCAGCTCGATCTGATGAGCAAACGCCAACCGATCGACGAGCTTATCGAAAGCCCAGGCACGCCCGAGGAACTTGCAGCGCGCCTGCAGTTGGTCAGCGAAGCGAGGCAATTCGCGATCGATGAACTGTTAATGCCCGACAATGACAGTTATCGCAGTTATGCCGATCTTGGGCGTGACTACGTCGTGTGGAATGTCTTCGCAGCACCCGAGTTCTCTCTCGATCCGAAAACGTGGTGCTTTCCGATCGCCGGATGTGTCGCCTACCGAGGTTATTTCTCTGAAGACGCGGCTCGCCGTAAAGCTGATCAACTTGAGGAGGATGGTTTTGACGTCGCGGTCGGTGGTGTCCCGGCGTATTCAACCCTGGGCAGATTCGATGACCCGGTGCTGAACACGATGATGCACTGGGAGGATGCGGACTTGATAGCCACTATTTTTCACGAACTGGCCCACCAGGTGCTGTACGTAAAAGACAATACGGCCTTCAATGAATCATTCGCAACGGTGGTTGAAGAAATTGGTATCGAGCGGTGGTTGGCCAGTCGCGATCAGGGTAGCGACCTCAACAATTACAACGCGCGCCGTGAACAGCGCAAGAAGACGATGGAGACCGTTGCCTTGGCGCGTTCGGACCTCGAAAAGGTCTACGCGTCCTCAATGGCTGCGCACGAAATGCGGCGCGCCAAAGAAACCAGGCTTGCGCAGCTGGCCAGTGAACTGCCTGCTGAACTCGAAATTGACCTCAACAACGCAGCACTTGCCTCAATGAGCCTTTACCAAAGCCGCGTCCCGGAATTTCGGGAGTTGTACGAGGAATGCGAACGCGAGTTGCGTTGCTTTTATGACCAGGCTAGTTCTTTGCAACCTGCTGAGTCTTCGACGCAGGACTGACGACGAGCATTTCGTCCGACAAACGTCGCGCTTCACCCGTCATTCGCCAGTGAAAGATAGTCTCGGCTGCAAGTACTCGCCGGACATAAGCGCGCGTCTCGTTGAACGGAATGTTCTCGATCCACACGCGCGCATCCAGGTCGCCGACCTGCGGTAGCCATGCGTCGACTCGATGTGGACCGGCATTATAAGCGGCTGTTGCGAGTACCTGGTTGCCACCATAACGATCTGCCATCTGGCCAAGGTAGGTCGTTCCAAGCCGAATATTGACCTCGGGATTCGTGAGTGTATCCAGGCCGGAATATGGCAGATTGATGGATCTGGCGACCTGCTTGCCGGTTGCCGGCATCAACTGCATGAGGCCAATTGCACCCGCACGTGAGCGGACGTCCCGCATGAAAAGGCTCTCGCTGCGGGCGACACCGTACGCCCAGGTTGGCGAGATGCTCGCCTCTGTTGCGTACTCCTGGAAGGTCTCGTCATAGGGCATCGGGTAACGTAGCGACAGGTCATCGTAGTCACCAACACTTGCGGCGGCAGCGATCGCACGTGAATGCCAGCCCCAGCGGTGCGCCAGAATCGCGGCCTGCATTTTGTCTGCTTTGTCGAAACGACCCACGGTGGCATCCCATTCGGAGCGACCGCGACTATCCAGTCCGACCTGGAATAACTCCCGCGCTCGCACCAGTTCTGGTTGATGGCCAAGCTCGGCAAGCCGCTCCTCGTCAGCAATAAACGCATTTTCACCCAACGCATAGGGCAGGCTGAGCTCATCGGCTGCGAGGAAGCCGTAATAGCTGCGCTCTGTTGCGAGCTCAGCGAGAATCGCTGTGCCCTCAGGCATGCGGTTGTTGCGTTGTAACGCGATGCCGCGCCAGTAACGCCATTCCTCGGTTTCCAGCTCCGCTTTGCTCATCGCATCGATGTCGGCGAGCAGGTTTGACCAGTTATGTTTTCGCAAACTTGAGCGCGCCCGCCATCGCATGACTTCATTATTTTGCGCGGCTAGCGGCAATTTGATCAGTAGTTCGTAGGCACCTGGTAAGTTGTCTCGCGCCATCCACAAGGCAATGTGTCTGGATGTACGCAGCTCCTGTTCGGCGCTGAAGCGCTTACCCTTCGCGATGCCAGCCCAGAGCTTGAGTGCGAGTTCGGGGTCGTCATAGGTGATGCGTTCGATGGCGTAAACGAGTTGCTCGCGAGTTGCGGCGTCGTTGGGCCACTTCTTATCGTTGCGCACAAACGACTCGGGATTGCGCTGTGCAGCAATCCACTGGCTCGCGATATCGATGTGCTTCTGATCGATTGACTTGCCGAGCCAATGGGCTATCGAGAATTCGCGCGCATCGATCGCGAGTTCAAAACGCCTTAGATACTGGGTCTGGCCCAGATGGTTGTGTTCGCTCAGGAACTGGAAGATCGGGTCGCATTCCTCGACCTGGCTTTCGCCAACCGTCCACAGATCGATAGCGCGATTTACGACGCGCACAGTGCGGCCAGCTTCGAGTTCGGCTTGCAGCGCCAGGCAATCGAGTCTGGCGACGTCGAGTCCCTGGTAGAACTGCTGGTAGATGTTCAGGTAGCCGTCAAGATGGCCGATGCGGGCAAGATGCAGGGCATAACGGTAGCGCAGCTCGCGCGCAGGCTTTAGTACGCCATAGCGGCTAAGGTAGTCCTCGACCTGGCCGTGATCGACATTGCTCAGGTTGGCGCGGAACCATGCTGCCCGCAGGTCGGGCCATAACACATAGTCCTCAAGAGACTGGCGCTCGGTGGCGCTGAGCGCCTCCACAGCACTCCAGTTGCCGCGTTCGACATCGGCATAAACGCGTTTGAAGAGCGCGCGCTGCGAATCGAGAGCGTTGTCGGCCAATACGGCCGGGCTCGCTGCGAGAATCAGCAGCGCCACAAGGCATGCTCGAATTCGTTGAGCTGTGTTTCGCGTCAGAGGCATCGTTAGAAACAGAAGCTACGTGAGCCTCTGAGTCTAACGTATTTGCAGCCTAACGTAATTGCGCCATTAGCGAATTTGGAGCATTAGAGACCGATCACCGCGCTGCACGAGCAAGAACAGAATTCTGTTGGCGCGGGCCAGTTCACTGAGCTGTTGCACGTTGCGAATTGCACGACGATTCACGGCCGTAATCACATCGCCGGAGCGAATGCCGCGCTGTGCCGCCGGGCTTCCGTCCTCGACGCTGGTCACCTCAACACCGCCCTCAGCGCCGCTCGACGTAGTGAATGTCGCAAACTGGGCACCCTGCAGACCCGGGTGAATATCGGTGCCGGCGCTGCGGGCCACCTGTTGCTGGTCCAGCACAGCAGTTGTCGACTTGGTCTTACCGTCACGTATGTAGGTGATCTCGACATTCTCGCCAGAGCCCTTCAGGCCGATTGCATTGCGAAGTTTCGATGCATCGCTGATCTTGTTGCCGTCCACCGCAACGATAATATCGTCAACCCTGAGGCCGGATTTTTCGGCGGCGGAACCAGGCACGATCTCGGTGATCAGTGCTCCCTGGTCGACCGACGCGTTCAGTGCCTCAGCGGCTTCTGCGTCGATACCCTGGATGGTCACGCCGAGCAGGCCGCGGCGTACTTCACCGTAGTCGAGAATCTGGCGCATGATCGAACCGGCAATCTCCGTGGGTACGGCAAAGCCAATACCGACATTGCCACCGCTCCGACTGACGATCATTGAGTTGATGCCGACGAGTTCGCCGCTCATGTTCACGAGCGCGCCACCCGAGTTGCCGGGGTTGATCGAGGCGTCCGTCTGAATGAAGTCTTCATAGCCATCACGGTTGAAACCAGCACGGCCCAGTGCACTGACAATGCCTGAGGTCACCGTGTGGCTCAGCCCGAATGGATTACCAATCGCGAGCACGAAGTCGCCAACCCGGACAGCTTCGGAGTCACCAATGGGCATCTCGACCAGGCCCTTGGCCTCGACCTTGATCAGGGCGATATCCGTTGCAGCGTCAGAGCCGATGACTTCGGCATCGTGTATTTCACCGTCAATCAGCGATATCTGGATTTCATCGGCATTGGCAACGACGTGATGGTTCGTGAGAATGTAGCCGCGCTCTGCATCGACGATGACGCCGGAACCGGCGCTGACGGCTTCGCTTGTCCCGCCGGGCACATTGGGTCCGCCAAAAAATCGCCAGAACGGGTCGTCGCCAAACGGGTTTCGCTGCGTGACCGTCTGGGAGACGCGGATGTTCACAACGGCTGGAGAGACTCTTTCAACAAGTGGTGCCAGGCTGGGTACAGCCTGTCCGTCCACGACCGCGGGCATTTGCGCACTTGCAGTTGCTGATACAGCGAGTAAAAGGCCGGCAAGAGCCAGTCGTATGTTTAGAATCATCGTGTGCCTCATAACAAAGTCAGACCTGTCCGGGAGGGGGCAGTTCATTAAAGCAAAGATGCCCGATCGCAACAAAGCGTTGCAATCGGGCAATCTGTTGTTGTGCCTCAGGCGGCTTCGACCGTAATGCGACGTGGCTGCACTTCCGGTTGCTTGGGAATCGACACTTCGAGGATGCCATTGGCGCTTCTCGCGGCAATGCCCTCGGCGTCTGCGGTTTCCGGCAGCGCGAATCGGCGGTGGAAGCGGCCGCTGACGCGCTCAAAGCGGCGCATACCTTTGGCATCTTCATGTTGTGCTGTGTGGCGCTCGCCGGCAATCGTCAAAACACCGTCTTCCATACTGACATCGATGTCCGAACGATCGACGCCCGGAACATCGGCCCTGAGCAGGAAGTGGTCCTTTTCTTCGATAATATCGACAGCAGGAACCCAGTCAGAAAGGGGTGCTTCGGGGTCACCGCGCCAGCGACGGCGGGCCTGAATGCGGTCCAAATCGCGCTGTACAAGGTCGGCAATCGACCATGGCTCAAAACGTACAAGATTCATCATTTTCTCCTGGCATTAACGGACGAAACACCGAAAATCGTGATCGTCAAAAAGCTCTTGTTGCACAGAATGGGGCCGTCAAAACGCAATTCAAGGGCTGTTTTTGCCGGGCTGACCGGCCGCATATGCGCATTTTTTAACGATTTCAGCATTTCACTTAATGCCACTATATGTAGTGGATTTAAATTTTCACAAAAGTGTCATTTTTTTTCCCATGTTTTTAAAGGACTTACTGCAAAACATTTTCTAATCCATTGTTTTTACAATTAAAAACCCTTTAGAGAAAATTCCGGCAAACCCTTGACAGTCGACGGTTACGGGCATAATCTTGTCACCGTTCGGACACAACATCTTGTGTCCAATCATAGAAGGAAACGAGGCCAATTCTGGCACTCGCCGCGTAGGAAAACACGCGCGGTGGGCGGGTCGCTGTTTCTCTTCGAAAAGTGCAATAAAACAAGAGTGATCTCCAAAAACTGGAGATAATCAGGGGTCTCCACCACGGAGAAGAAGGGGAGAAGTTAGACCAATGAAGTCCGCCGTTCATATGGATGCGCACACGGTCACCGACATCGATTTTCAGGCAGCATCGATCGATATTTGGGACGCCAAATATCGGCTTACTGCCAAAGACGGTAACACGATAGACGACACGATAGACGACACGTATAAACGCGTGGCGAAAGCACTGGCAGGTGTCGAGGTCGAGTCGAAGCGCGAGCATTTCTACAAGGAATTTCTCTGGGCATTGCGAAGCGGGGCTATACCCGCCGGGCGCATCATTTCCAATGCGGGAGCCCAGGAGCACAAACCAGCCACATCGACGATCAACTGCACCGTGTCGGGTACGGTGGGCGACTCGATGGATAACATCCTTAATAAGGTTCACGAGGCGGGACTGACGCTTAAAGCCGGATGTGGCATCGGCTATGAGTTTTCGACGCTTCGACCCAAAGGTGCGTATGTTAGCGGCGCTGGTGCCTACACCTCGGGGCCGCTGTCGTTCATGGATATTTACGACAAGATGTGCTTCACGGTGTCGTCGGCAGGTGGACGCCGCGGCGCACAGATGGGCACATTTGATGTGGGTCATCCGGATGTCATGGAATTCATACGCGCCAAGCGTGAGGATGGGCGTCTGCGTCAGTTCAACCTGTCACTGCTGGTCACCGACGAGTTCATGCAGGCAGTTATTAATGAGGACGACTGGGCGCTGGCGTTCCCGGTAACGCAAAAGGAACTTGACGAAGAAGAGCTCGACATCAACGACAAGACGCAGTTCGTGTGGCGAGAATGGCCGGAGCCCGGCAATTACGTCAAGGACAAGCAGGGTCTCGTCGCCTGCAAGATCTACAAGACTCTCCCGGCACATCGTGTCTGGGACCTGATCATGGCGTCGACCTACGATTTCGCCGAGCCAGGTTTCGTGTTGATCGACAAGGTCAACGAGATGAACAATAACTGGTTCGAGGAAAATATCCGTGCGACGAACCCTTGTGGTGAGCAACCGTTGCCGCCGTATGGGTCGTGCCTGCTCGGATCGGTCAATTTGACACGCTTTGTTGTCGACCCGTTTACAGATAAGGCGCGATTCGACTGGGACGCGTTCCGCAAAGTTGTGAAAACGTTCACTCGCATGCTCGACAACGTCGTCGAAATCAATGGTCTGCCACTCCCGCAACAGCGCAATGAGATCCAGAGAAAACGCCGTCATGGCATGGGTTTCCTGGGTCTGGGGTCCACGATCACGATGATGCGAATGCGCTACGGTGATGAGGGAGCCGTCGAGTTCACTGAGGCGGTTGCCCGCGAGCTCGCGCTTGCCGGGTGGGAAGAGGCACTCGAGCTGGCCAATGAGAAAGGGCCGGCGCCGATCATGAATGAGCAGTTCGAAGTCACGGAAGCGATGCTGCGCAAACGGCCTGAAATGACAACGGACGGCTACCAGGTCGGAGACAAGGTGCCTGGTCGCATTTTGCACGCGCGCTACAGTCGATATATGCAGCGTGTTGCTGCAGAAGCGCCGCAGCTGGTCGAAAAACTCGCCGAAGTGGGCGCGCGATTCACGCACCACAGCTCAATAGCGCCGACGGGTACAATCTCCCTGTCACTGGCGAACAATGCCAGCAACGGCATCGAGCCGAGCTTTGCGCACCACTATTTTCGCAACGTCATTCGTACGGGCAAGAAATCGAAGGAGAAAGTCGACGTCTATTCATTCGAGATGCTCGCGTACCGCGAACTTATCGACAAGGAAGCGACACCGGCTGGCGCAAGTGCAGACGGCGCAGGAACGAGTCTGCCGGACTACTTCATCACAGCCGAAGACGTGTCGCCAAAAGCGCATGTCGATATTCAGGCGGCGGCGCAGAAATGGATCGATTCATCGATCTCGAAAACAGCCAACGTGCCTACGGATTACCCCTACGAAAACTTCAAGGACATTTATCTTTACGCCTACAAGCAGGGGCTGAAAGGGTGCACGACCTTCCGTTTCAATCCGGAGGCATTCCAGGGCGTACTGGTCAAAGAGAAAGACCTCAAAAACACGGTTTACAAATTCGAGCTTGCCGACGGTTCAACCGTCGAACTGAAGGGTGACGAGGAGATCGAGTACGACGGTGAGGTGCATACCGCCGCGAACCTTTTCGACGCACTGAAAGAAGGCTATTACGGAAAATTCTGAGCAAACAATGATCAAGATAGAAAAGAAAATCGTCGGCTATGCCGTCGCAAAACCCGAGAACGCGGAGAAAGCCGCGAAACCTGAATTCAAGCGTGAAGGTGGCGGTGGTGATCGTGCTGAAGTCATACGTATGCATGAGAAGCTCGAGCGCCCAGAAATGCTGGTGGGCTCCACTTACAAGGTGAAAACACCGATCTCCGATCACGCGATGTACGTCACGATCAATGACATCGTCCTGAATCAGGGTACCGAGCATGAGAAGCGCCGGCCGTTCGAAATTTTCATTAACTCCAAGAATCTGGATCACTACCAGTGGATAGTCGCATTGACGCGCATCATCTCTGCCGTGTTCCGTAAAGGCGGTGATGTTGCATTTCTCGTTGATGAGTTAAAGGCTGTTTTTGATCCGCGTGGTGGCTATTGGCAGGCGGGTGGCAAGTTCATGCCGTCGATCATTGCCGAGCTCGGATACATCGTCGAGAAACATCTGATTGCTATCGGTCTGATGGCAGCACCGGGCCTGGACGAAGCGCAGCAGAAGCTGCTCGCCGAGAAACGTGCCGAGTACGAGGAAGGGCAGAAGCAACAGGATGCATTCTCGAAGAGTGACTACCCGGAAGGCGCCCAGCTTTGCGCGAAGTGCAGCACCGCAGCCGTGATTATGATGGATGGCTGCATGACCTGCCTGTCGTGCGGCGATTCCAAATGCGGTTGACGGGGAGCTAACGCCGCTTCCCGGACGCACGAGTGCGTTTTTTCTACAACCTGCTGATATACCTGCTGCAGATTCCTGTGGCGGCATACTGGATGGTACGCGCGTTGCTGAATGCCAGCTACCGTGACCGCTTCGGCCAACGATTCGGCATCGGCTTACCACAACTCGACAAGTGTATCTGGATACACGCCGTCTCAGTCGGCGAGGTACAGGCTGCAGTGCCGCTGATTCGTGCAATCAGCAAGCGCTTTCCAAACCACAATATGCTGATCACGACGGTAACGCCGACGGGCGCAGCTCGTGTGGAGGCGAACTTCGGCAATACCGTCAGCCATTGCTACATTCCGTTCGAGATGCCCATTGCAGTCGACCGCTTCTTTGCATCCGTAAATCCTGAACTCGCGTTGATCATGGAAACGGAAATCTGGCCGAATCTCTATCGCGGTTGCGGGCTCCGGGAAATTCCGCTCGTTCTCGTCAGCGCAAGAATCTCGCCCAACTCCGTCGATAGATACCGCAAGTTCTTGCCGCTGTTTCGCGAGACGTTGTCACACGGAATCATCATCGCTGCGCAAAGCGAAAAGGATGCTGAGCGTTTCCGCTTACTAGGCGCAAGTCCCGTGCGTACCTGGGTCACCGGGAACATAAAGTTCGATATCGAGTTGCCATCCGACATTGCTGAACGTGGTGCTGAGTTTCGGCAGCAGTACTTCGGTGACCGGCCCGTGTGGATCGCTGCGAGTACACACGATCAGGAGGAACAAGCGGTTCTGAGCGCCCATCGGACCCTGCTTGAGAGCTATCCGGAGCTGCTGCTGGTGCTGGTTCCGCGGCATCCCGAGCGATTCGCAGCCGTTGCGGACATGATCGACAAGGCGGGATTCGAAAAGGTCGCGCGTACAGAGGGACAGCCGTGCGGGCCCGAGATAAGTGTGTTCCTCGGTGACACGATGGGTGACGTGCCTTTGTTTTACGCCGCGAGCGACATCGCTTTTGTCGGCGGTAGCCTGGTGCCTATCGGCGGCCACAATTTGCTCGAACCAGCAGCTTTGGGCTTACCTCTCGTCAGTGGACCGCATGTATACAACGCGCAGGATATATCGGACATGTTTATCGATCTGGGTGCTTGCCGCATCGTCAACGATGCGGCGCAACTCGTCGTAGCGGTCGATAACCTGCTGGCGAATCCCGATGAGGCAGCCAAACAGGGCGGTAACGGCCGGAGCATCGTGCAACGAAATCGCGGCGCGCTGGCGCTTCTACTTACCTTACTCGAGCCACTCATCGGTGATGAACAGGACGCGCCTGAGTAGTGCTTACTCCGACGCGGCAGACGCCTCAGCTGCAAACAACTCCTCGGGCGTTGGACGTTCCGTCAGCCACTGGTCAATCTCTTCCAGGTCCTGAATCTGCAAATTGCCGGCGGCCTGTTTGAGCCGCAGCGCATTCATGAGGTAATCGTAGCGGGCCTGGTAGAAAAGCGTGATGGATCGATACAACGCGAACTGTGAATTAAGGACGTCTACGATCGTACGCGTACCAACGTCGAAGCCGGCCTGAGTTGCCTCAAGTGCCGTCTGACTTGATTCCACGGCCTGTTCCAGTGCTTCCACGCGACTCATTTCTGTCAAGACGCCGAGATAGGCGTCGCGTGTTGCTCTTTCTGTCTCGCGTGTTATGCGTTGCAACTGCTCTCGTGCAGCCCGGTGCAGATAAACCGCCTCACGAACGCGGGATGATGTAGAACCGCCGGAAAAAATGGGAATGGTCACCTGGATACCGATGCTGTCGCTGTCAAAGTCGCGTTCCGTATCGAGAAAGCCCGGTCCCGTATTTTGTTCAGCTTCACTGCTTGAGTTGCCAGTACTCGCGACGAGATCGACGGTCGGATAATGGCCATTGCGGCGGAAAGAAATTTCATCCCTGGCCAGCTGTTCGTCCAAACGACTTGATACCAGCGCGAGATTCTGTGATAGCGCCAGGTCGACCCAGTCCGTTTCGGCGGCAGGGTCTGGTGTGCGCATTGGAAATTCATCGCCAGGCGCAGACAGGTTGCTTACATACTCGCCTGTAATCTCACGCAGAAACTCCCGCGCGGTGGCCAGTACCCGTTTGGCCCCGATCTCGTCAGCGACAGCCTGGTCGTATGCGGCCTGCGATTCCTGCACATCGGTAATCGCGATGAGGCCGACCTCGAAGCGCTGCTTCGCTTGTTCAAGCTGGCGAGCAATTGCCACTCTGTTCTTGTGCAGGGATGTCAATCGGTCCTCTGCCCCGAGCACATCGAAGTAGGTCTGACCCACTCGAATGACGAGGTCCTGTTGCGCGGCTTCGCGGTCTGCTTCTGCCTTGGCGACAATGCTATCGGCGCGCCGCAATCCGACGATCTGATCCCAGCGAAACAGTGTCTGACGCAGGCCAAAATTCCAGCGCGTGGTTTCGTCCCGCGTTTCCGACTCGAATGGAATCGGAATGACTTCGAGGTTGCCAGAGCCCGGCGGCACTTCGACAAACTGGTTGATCGTGCCGGAGCCGTCACTGTTGGTCTTGGTCCAGTCCCCCGTAAAATTGATCTGCGGCAGGTAAACGCCGCGCGCCTGCGGCTCTGCCTCGAGCGCTGCCAGCCTGCGTGCTTCGGCTTCATGAATTCTCGGATCGCTTTGCAGTGCCTGCTGGTAGACCTCGAGCAGGGATGCGGTGTGACCGATTCCAGGCAGCGCCAGGGTGCCGATCGTAAGAAGCAAGATCTTGAAATTTAATACATTTTTCATTGGTTTTTGTTCCGGGGGTTGGACGGGCGGGGCACCACCCAAGGTGTTATGGTCAACTATATCACTAAACCAGTAAATACTGAATACATTTCTTAGATGCAACAACACCTTAAGTGGTTTCATCTCAGAATAAAAACTGCGGTGGTTTGCTGCCGTTGACGAGCGGCGCCAGCACGGTCTCGAACAGGCTCTCACTCTGCCAGTCGTTGTCACCGGTTCTCGTAACCAGGCGCGCATCCATGGCGTGGCCAGCGCCAACAACGACAAACAACCGGCCCCCGGGCTTTAGAGCATCGACAAATCGGGGGTCGAAGTCCTCGATGGAACCCGTTACCGCAACAACATCGAATTTTTCATCCGGCAATTCCAGCATGGCGTCCATCGACAACAGCGTCACATTGCCGATCCCGGAATCTTCCAGGTTTACTTTGGCTGCTGCCAGAAAGTCATCGTGAATATCGACGCTGGTCACACTGTCTGAGAGACGGGCCAGGCACGCTGCAAGAAAACCGCTTCCAGTGCCAATCTCGAGAACCTTGTCGGTACTTGTCGGCTTTAGTGCCTGCAGTAACCGGCCTTCGAGCGTCGGCGTCATCATGAACTGGCCGTGACCGATCGGGATTTCAGTATCGGCGAATGCCAGTCCTTCATAACCGGTGGGCACGAACTGCTCCCGCGGGACGTTTTTCAGCACCTGCAGGACATCCGGATGCAGCACATCCCATGCTCGAACCTGCTGGTCGACCATCTGCTGGCGTGCGAAATCAGTATCCATTATTCGGTATTCCTAAAAGTCTGAAATTAAAGCGAAAACTCTACTTTTCGTACATTATGGTGAATCGCATCAAGCCACCGCAGTTGCTGGGATATGCTTACCACGGAGATGCACATCGAGCCGATAATAATAACAAATGATCTGCCGGCCGCATCCGACTTAATGTATTGGGCTTCAAATGTCCTCTGACCTCATCATGATCATACTCTCGGCACTGTTGCTGTTAGCAGTAACCGCCGGAGTCATTCTGTGGTCCGGCAAGAGGCGTTCCACGAGTCGTATGGCCAGGCTCAACCAGGAAATGCTGGAAGCCTCACAGGATGCATCGGTCGGTCGACGCCTGAGTATTCCTGCAGATCCGGACGCTGCGCAGTTGGCAAATACCATAAATCGCCTGTTCGACGCGGTGGGTGAACGGGACGAAAAAATCCGCGGACGCGATCGACTATTCACCGACTTCGCAAAAACGCTACCAGAAATCGTCATCGTGCACGATGAGAAAATCCTGTTGGCCAATGAATCGGCGGCTGGACTGATAGGACTCGAATCACAACAGCTGATCGGACGCGAGGTTGCCGACCTCGTAAAGCCCGCTTATCGCGCCTTGTTTCGAAATACGATGGCGAAAAGGCTGGCCGGAGAGGATGTGCCACGCCGCCTCGAAATTCAGCTGATCAATGGCAATGAGTCAGGGCTCTGGGTTGAAACACAGAGTTCCAATATCGAGTTTCATGGCCACAGGGCGATCCTCACAGTTGCTCGTGACGTAAGTCATCGCAAGAGTCTCGAGGTGTCGCTAGGTCGCAGCAAACGCCAGGCGCAATATACGCTTGAGTCCATCGCCGAAGGTGTCATCACGACCGATAACGACGGCCATATCGATTATATGAACCAGTCGGCCGAAATCCTGATCGGTACCAATCGGGATGATGCGGTCGGGCACAGAATCGGTGAGTTGTTCACCCTTGTCGACGACACCGACAGGCGCCCCCTCGGCGATCCGGTCGAACGCTGCCTTGCGATGCGTCGGCGGGTCAATATGGGACGGCGTGCAGTCATGGTGACGGGTGACGGCGAGCATGAACACTCAGTCGAGATCACCGCATCACCGATCCGTGGCCCTGAAAGCAGTTTTTCGGGAACCGTCGTCGTATTTCACGATGTCGGCGAAATACGTGGCCTGACGCAACAAATGAGTTACCAGGCAACGCATGACCCGCTGACAGGCCTGATCAATCGTCGTGAATTCGAACGGCGCCTCGACGAAGCGATGGACTCCGCGCATGCCGAGGAGGCCGTGCACATGTTGTTTTACATGGACCTCGATCGTTTTAAAGCTGTCAACGATAGCTGCGGCCATCTTGCCGGCGACAACATGCTCAGGGAGGTGGCGAGCGTCATCAAGCAGCAGGTTCGCGATTCGGATGTGGTCGGCAGGCTCGGGGGTGATGAGTTTGGTGCACTGTTAATAGGTTGCCCAATCGAAAAGGCGCGGCAAATCGCTGCGGATATCTGCAACGCGATCGCCGACTATCGTTTCGTCTGGAAAGACAAGATATTCAACATTGGTATTTCAGTAGGGCTTGTTGAGATAAGCCATGTCAGCGGCACGTTGCAGGATGTGCTGAGCGCGGCCGATTCCGCATGTTACGTGGCGAAGCAGGAAGGCAGGGGCAAAGTGCATGTCTACTCCGCGCGCGATGAGGCGGTCGCGCGCGAACGCGGCGATATTCAGTGGCTTCGTCAACTGCAGGCGGCACTGCACGAAGACAAGTTCACGCTTGCCACTCAACCGATCATCGCGATGAGTGGTGGCACCGAATCCGGCCCGGCATTTGAGGTTCTTATTCGATTGCCGGACAGCCACGGTCGCACCCCCGACGCAGCGGAGTTCCTGCGCCCCGCAGAGCGCTACCAATTGATGCCACAAATAGATCGCTGGGTTGTCAACGCGACCCTGACAGCAATGTCGTCCGGAGAAATCAAGATTGCGACTGGACGCAGTTGTGCGATTAACCTGTCGGGACAAACGCTCGGCGATGAGTCATTTCTCAGCTTCGTGGTCGAATCGCTCGATCGCACTGGCGTTGCACCATCGGCCATTTGCTTCGAAGTGACCGAGGCGGCAATTCTGTCGAATGTTCAACAGGCACAGCGCTTCATTGAAGTCCTGCATGGCATCGGATGCGAATTTTCACTCGATGATTTTGGAAGCGGAATGGGCTCGTTCTCAAGTCTCAAGCATTTGCCGATCGACTACCTGAAAATTGATGGCACCTATACGCGCAATTTGCAGGATGATGAGGTTAACCAGGAAATGGTGTTGGCCATGATCAAGCTCGCACGCACGATGCAGTTTCGTATTGTGGCGGAAGAGGTAGAGCACCAGGATGACTTCGACTGGCTGCGAGACGTTGGCGTTGATTTCGTGCAGGGACATTTCATCGAGGCACCGATGCCACTGAGTGGTGCCACGACCGGGACCTACAGAGCCCTCAACCCGTAACCGACCCGCAGGTCCGACATACGGTGCGCAACGAAAAAAGCCGCCGGCAATGCCGGCGGCTTTCTCGTTGCAGTCGATTGACAGCGAGCTGCTGTTACAGCAGTGGCACCATCAGCAGTGCAACAATGTTGATGATCTTGATCAACGGGTTGATTGCCGGACCGGCGGTGTCCTTGTAGGGATCGCCGACGGTGTCACCAGTTACTGCAGCCTTGTGCGCATCCGAGCCCTTGCCACCACAGTTACCGTCTTCGATGTACTTCTTGGCGTTGTCCCAGGCGCCGCCACCTGCGGTCATAGAGATAGCAACGAAGAGGCCGGTCACAATCGTACCGAGCAACAGTCCGCCGAGCGCTTCAGCGCCCAGCGTGTAACCAACAATCAGTGGCACGGCAATCGGCAGCAGCGAGGGAACGACCATCTCTTTGATCGCAGCCTTGGTCAGCAGGTCAACAGCACGACTGTAGTCGGGCTTGCCGGTGCCTTCCATGATGCCGTCGATCTCGCGAAACTGGCGTCGAACTTCTTCGACAACAGCACCTGCAGCGCGGCCAACGGCCTCCATTGCCATTGCGCCGAACAGGAACGGCACAAGACCGCCAATGAACAGGCCGATGATGACGCGGTAGTCGTTGAGCAGGAACGTAATGTCCTTGCCCGCGATTGCCAGGGCATTGTTGTAATCCGCAAACAGGACGAGAGCGGCAAGTCCTGCTGAACCGATAGCGTAGCCTTTGGTAACGGCCTTGGTTGTATTGCCAACTGCATCGAGCTGATCCGTGATCTTGCGGACTTCAGGCGGCAACTCTGCCATCTCAGCGATGCCACCAGCGTTATCCGTGATTGGACCAAACGCATCGAGTGCGACAACAACACCGGTCATCGACAGCATAGCCGTTGCCGCGATTGCAATGTTGTACAGCCCGGCCATGTTGTCGCCAGCAGGCGCCAATTGGAAAGCGCCCCAAATGCTGGCGCAAACAGCAAGTACAGGAAGCGCAGTGGCTTTCATGGAGATGCCGAGACCTGCAATGATGTTAGTCGCGTCTCCTGTCAGAGAAGCTTCAGCAATGGTCCTGACCGGCTTGTAGTCGGTACCGGTGTAGTACTCGGTAATGACCACCATAGCCGCGGTGAGAGCGAGACCGATCAAAGAGGAAAAATAGATGTTTTGCCAGCCTTCATTGCTACCCAGCATGATTTCGGTGATGAAATAGAACGCGATAGCCGCGAGGATGCCTGAGACGATCATGCCTTTATACAAGGCACCCATGATCTTGCCGCCATCCGAAGTCTTAACGAAGAACGTGCCGATGATCGATGCGACAATCGAAACCGCGCCAAGCACCAGCGGATAGACAACCGCCTCTGGACCATAGGCCACCGCGGCGAGACCGCCGAGCAGCATGGTCGCGATAATCGTTACCGCATAAGTCTCGAAAAGGTCGGCAGCCATGCCGGCACAGTCGCCCACGTTGTCGCCAACATTGTCGGCGATTACACCAGGGTTGCGGGGATCGTCTTCCGGGATGCCGGCTTCTACCTTACCAACAAGGTCGGCGCCAACGTCGGCACCCTTGGTGAAAATGCCGCCGCCGAGTCGCGCAAAGATCGAAATCAGGGAGCCGCCGAACGCGAGACCAACCAGCGCATGGACTGCATCATCGGTGCTGGCGCCGTTGTTCGTTAGAATGAGGAAGTACCCGGCAACACCCAGCAGGCCGAGTCCTACAACGAGCAGGCCCGTGATCGCACCACCGCGAAAGGCAACGTTGAGTGCTGGGTTGACACCCTTGGTTGCCGCCTCAGCCGTACGCACGTTGGCCCGTACCGAAACGTACATGCCGATATAACCGGCCAGCGCTGAGAAGACTGCGCCGATGATGAAGCCGACTGAGGTCTCCCAGCCAAGAGCCAGAAATAGCACGATGGCAAGAACAACACCGACACCGCCGATGGTCATGTATTGACGATCCATGTACGCCTTGGCGCCTTCCTGAATCGCTGCAGCAATCTCCTGCATTCGGCTGTTGCCAGCAGGCTGCTTGAGAATCCACTGTGTCGAAACTACTCCAAACAGTATGGCGATGACGCCGGCACCGATCGAGAGCCACAGGGCTAGCTCGTTAGTCATTTGGTATCTCCAATCTTTAGTGCTTACAGATCGAACGAATCCGACGCTGCCAACAATGATGCCGACATACGGGTTGCGCTCGCCTTGATTTCCCCAAAAGGATTATTTTTTATTCCCGGCCGAAACCGGGCGCGCATCATACCACAAATTTGGTCTTCAGCAGTGGCTTCACGGGGGCATTTTTGAGCGAGACATACCTCGGTAAGCCATTGATATATGGAGGATAATCTTCGCCACGAATCAGCGGCTCGAGATAACGCCGAGCGGCAGCCGTTATGCCAAATCCGTCCTTCGTGATGTAGCGTCTTGGGAGCATCTTTTCCTTGTTGGCGATGCGCGAAAGCGGCGCAGAATCGATTCGCCAGCGATACGGCTTGTCCGAGATGCGCTTGATGACTGGCATCACCGCGGTTTTGCCGGCCAGTGCCATCCTGACGGCGGCCTCACCAACGGCATAGGCCTGTTTGACGTCCGTCGCCGACGCGATATGCCGGGCTGAGCGCTGCAGGTAGTCGGCAACGGCGTAGTGGTACTTGAAGCCGAGGTTGTCGCGGACCATGTTCGCAACAACCGGCGCAACGCCACCGAGTTGTGCGTGGCCAAACGCGTCACGCGTTCCAGCTTCCGCGAGAAATTTGCCGTTCTTGTAGGCAGCGCCCTCGCTGACCACGATGACGCAGTAGTCGTACTTCTCGACGCACTCGCGGACTCGTTTCAGGAATGCCCGCTTATTGAACGGAATCTCCGGGAACAGGATGATGTGTGGTGCATCCCCGGGTTCGCTTCCCGCCAGGCCGCCGGCGGCCGCTATCCAGCCGGCATGCCGGCCCATGACTTCCAGGACAAACACCTTCGTCGAGGTCTTCGCCATCGACAGCACGTCAAGCGCGGCTTCTTGTGTCGAGATCGCCACGTACTTCGCAACCGAGCCGAAACCCGGGCAGTTGTCGGTCACAGGTAAATCGTTGTCGACCGTTTTTGGGATGCCGAGACACGTGACAGGGAAGCCCATGCTCTTGCTAATCAGGGACACCTTGTGCGCGGTATCCATGGAGTCGTTACCACCGTTATAGAAAAAGTAGCCAATATCATGGGCTCGGAAGACTTCAATAAGCCGCTCATACTCGGCCTTGTTTTCCTCCAGGCTCCGGAGCTTGTAGCGCGCCGATCCAAATGCGCCACCCGGGGTGTGCCGCAGGGCAGCG
>Ga0316201_10000898_pt1 | contig 18757 bp, 15 predicted proteins | sample CS6wburrow_MG_FD_204516 | JGI IMG/M metagenome (GOLD analysis project Ga0316201, IMG submission 204516) | Coastal sediment microbial communities from Delaware Bay, Delaware, United States - CS-6 worm burrow | ecosystem: Environmental > Aquatic > Marine > Coastal > Sediment | place: USA... | reverse complement strand
GATAGTTCATAATGATCAAATCCGCGGGGAAGCAATCTTTCCCGCATGATCCTGAATTGTTCAACGCTCTCTCCTTCAGCCACCGGTGCCAATCTCCCCTTCTTTCTCCAGTGATCAAAGACGGTCCCGGGTTCAAAGCTCAGGTGATAGGCAGAAAGATGGTTCACAGGTAAAGAAAGCACTTTTTCAATATTCTGTTCCCACTCCTCCAGGGACTGACCGGGAATTCCATAGATCAGATCCATGGTCAGGTTATCAAAACCGCAAGCCGCTGCCCGTTTTATTCCCTCGTCGGCCTGTCCCGCCAGATGGGAACGGCGCATGAGTTCCAGGTCTCTTTGATGAAAGGATTGTACTCCCACGCTCAATCGGTTAAAGCCCATATGGCGCAACTTCCGCAGGGTGGCCTCCTCCAGGTCCTCCGGATTACACTCTATGGTCCATTCGTAATCCTCACGAAAGCTGTGGTACCTGTCCAGAGCATTTAGTATTTTTTCCAGATGGCGGGGAGACAGGAGTGACGGGGTCCCCCCTCCCAGATAGAGCGTTTCCAGTTTTTTGCCCTGGCTTCTTTCTCCTTTCTGCCTGATTTCCTCCACCAGGGCATCCACAAAGCTATCCAGATACTGCAGACTGACTGTAAAGAAGAAGTCGCAATATCTGCAGGCCTTTCTGCAAAATGGGATATGCACATATATGCCAGACATCTTTACTTCACGGTAAATCCGATAATAGCGCTGGATACAGCCCTGGGCTCCGGAGGCAGGGCGTAAATATCCTGTTCATAATTGTGGTTATAAGGGGAAATATTCAGCGTGGCAGAGCCAAGCACCAGTGTGCTGCTGCCCCCGGGATCAAAGCCCATGGCCTTCTCCATTCCCTGTTTCAAAAGAATCTCAGCCATATCGTGGTGTGTGGCCCCCACCGATTCCCTGATCCGGCCATTTACGGTCAGAACGGCCAGTTCATTTCTCTGGTTGATCCCCACCGCGATTTTGGGTCCGCGCATATCTGTATAATCCAGCCTGGCAGCCTGTGTACGAATGGAGTTGGGGCTATGCCACCCCTCCAGCTCCATATCAATGAGGCATTTGCCCTTGTCCAGTAGCAAGGGACCCGCTTCCACCGCATGCCTCACCCCTTCCAGGCCCGGAATCTCCAGTTCCAGTATTTCTCCAGGTTTCAGGCCCGCAGGAAGCTCGGATGGATGCAGGGCCAGGGTCAGCCCCACGGGAAGAAGAGGAACCCGATCCCCTTTCCGGGTAAGAACGATCTCCTTCACCACATTCCCGGAGAGGCGAATAAGGGCTCTTCCGTTCCCCTCGATCATTTCCTCCGGATAAAGGAGGTCAAAGTAGGCCCTGGTTGTAAGTTTTCCGCTGCGGTTATAATCCCTGCTCTGGAAAACAATACCCCTCCCTCCCCAGGAAATCTTTAGCCCCTCCTTACAAGATACCCGCCGGATATCCATGGACCCATCTTCAAAGATCAATAGAGCCGCTTTATTAAAAAGGGGGGGCGATGTCCTGTTTCCCTCTGTAATAAACAGGCCCAGCGGAGAGCCGACATAGGTTTCGGGTAATCCAAGTTTTCCAAGCAGCTCAGGGTTCAAAATATAGCCCCCGTTCCAGGCAATCCTGGCCGTATGGCCGGTCTTTTTCTTAAAGGCCTGAACTAACTGTCCGACCGTCCGTGGCCTGCCTTCGGAAGAAAACGCCCGGAAATCCCATCGCTGCTCCTTGAAATTCAGGATGGCCCGGGCCCCATTATAGGGTAGGCCATCGGAGTAGCGGCCGCTAAAGTATCCATAGTTTACCTCTTCTTCCCGGGGCTCTTCTTGCTCCATTTTCGCAAGTACATGCCTCAGGGGACTTCCCTGGTGGATCGCATCCTCCTTTATGCCCGCTAAAACCTTCTCCTCCCCCAGTTTTTTTACCAGTTTCTTATATAATCCACTGTGCATTCCCCGATCAAAATCTTTAGCGGTTTGAACGGGGACCGGATAGGAAAGAGTGGCCCTAATCCCGGCCGGCACAAATTGGATATATCCGCTTGATACGGGAATCCCCATCATATGAGCCGTGATTTCATTGGCAACCTTTCCAATATGAAACCGATCCATGTCCACCAGGTCGGTCATCATGCTGGCATTACTGCGATTGGTAAGCAAATACCCCTTTTGATCCCGCACCTTTCGCAGGACCTTCAGCGCCCTGTTGCCCAGCTGCGGAAAATGTATGCCCACACAAAGCTGCTTGGTTCGAATAATCCGGATCACTTTAAATTCATAAAGCAGTCTTAGTTCATCCGATTCCCCGCTTAGGATATAATCGGTGATTTCATTTTTATTCAGCTGTTTTCCCAGATTCTTTTCCTGCGCAAAAATATAGACTGGTTGCAAAGAGGCCGCTTTCTCCTCCAGCATCTCCCGGGTAATGATCTCTTCCATGGGAAGGTTCATTCTGGACCGGATCGACTGCAGGGCAAAGAACTCCAGTTCATACATGATGTAGGCCCCCGGGAAATAGGCGATGGGTCTGTTTTGCCTGAGCCACTCTATTAAACGTTTCCTGTTATCAATGGCCAGGTAAGAGCTTCCGGTGAGTTGCAGCAGGGCCAGGTTCCAGTCGGTGAAAAAAGGTGGACTCAGGTCCACTTTATTGAGGGGGGCCGGCTGTACGATCTTTAGATACAGCAGGTTTATCAAGCCTGTTAGTTCCTGAAAGGTATAGTCCTGGTAGGGATAGTGGTAATTGTTCCGGTGCCGGTACGGCATGGAATGATCATGCTGCATGGAACAGCTTCCCTCCCTGTGCTCAAAAAGGGTTTCCACCGCATTAAGAAACTGGTTGAAAACCTTTTCGGGAATATAATCCGAATCGGGATCATTGCTTATGATGGTAAGCGAAAAATGAAAAGCCATTCCCCGGATCCGTTGCTGCTCCACCCTGAAAAAGCTGGGATCAATCAAAGACTTCAACATAGACATAAATCTCAGTTGCCCGTAGCCGGGAAGATATTGGCGGCTGCGTGTGTCCAGCAAAGCCTCCAGGTGTTCATTCCTGAAACCGACCATCTCCCTGTAATCATCCAGGCTTTCGCCAACAAATCTCAGGGTTTTTTCATTTCCGCGAAGCTGCACATAGAGGCGGTGCAATACCCGGTGAAGATTATTATTAAGCGCTTCCAAACTATAGCGCTTCAGCACCACTCGTTGATTGTGCCTGATCTCATCCATATACCGGTGCGGGAAAAAGATCCGGTCGATGATCCTTTGTACCATCCCCTGAGAGATACGTTTCCCTTTAAATTCCAGCACCCTCAAACGATCCCGCTCTTCAAGGTGTTCCCCGATTACCTCCGAATATACTTCCTCGGGCTCGTATCTTCTGCAAAAAATCGGTGTGCCGCAGGCCGTAGCTTCAATAATGGGCAATCCGCGACCCTCTGTTTTACTGGGCAATAAGACCAGGGAAGAAACATTATACAGCTCCGAAATCCCTATGGGTGTCTCAAATCTTTCCCTGAATGAATCCCGGTCTATCTCGCCGAATAACAGAGCCAGGTATACCCTCTTTCTTAATTCAGGTAACACTTCCTCCAGAAGATCTCTGAATCGTTTGACCAGTTTTTTATAATAAGCAAAATGCCCGGCCGCAATGGGACCCGTGATAAGCAGGGTCATCTTTAAATGTGACGTTCTCCGGAAGCGCAGTTTCATTTCTTCCTCCTGGAACATTTTGAGAAGAAGATTAAAGGAAGTCTCTATCCTTTTCCTGGATATGATCCTGGTGGGCTGAAGCAGCAGGATGTTCTCATCAATAAAACGCTCCACCCCTGCGGTGCGTTCGCCTATAAGAATAGGTCTCTGCATGCTCTCCCCCACCAGTTCGCCCGACAGGACATCTTCCACCGAATAGCTGATCAGTTTGTCAGCATATCTCGCCAGCATCTGCTCCAGCTGAAGAAAGGTGTTGATATTTTTCCGCTTATCTGCATTGGTGTACTGAGTGGTGTCCACCGCGGTGCCTATTTCCATGACATTGGCCGGATTATGGCCATTGAGCCGGATCAGGTGCTCTGTTTGTCCCCGGTTGATATTTACATGGATCCAGGCCCGGGATTGCCAGGGATAGAGGATGTCCATGAGGGAAAATACTTCTCCCAGGTGGCAATTGGTAAAGAAGAAATCCCTTGGGCCTGCTTTGCTTCCTGCCCTCTCCCTGTCCAGGGAGCACATCCCATTCTCCCAGTAGAAATCATGATTATTATTGATTGCGGGTATCTTCAGGAATTCGGATAAGAGCACCAGGGCAAGCGCATAGGCCACATTCCCGGGATTAGAACAAACATTGATAATATAGAGCAGGTTTATCCCCTGTTCTTCTATATAATGGCCCAGTTCATCCACAATGTCCAGGGTCTGCTTCCAAAGCTTCCGGATAAGTTCATTATAGACAGGGCCCCCTCTTTCCAGCCTGGTGAAGTAGAAGTCCCGGTAGAGTTCCCACTGGTTAAAACCGGCCAGATCGGGAATTACCTTTTGGATAACGTCCTTTTGGATAAGGGGGGCTGTTTTTGAGTGGATTTCCCCGGCAATGTAGTGAATGGGGATCCCGGGGATATTGCGTCTCATTAATGCAGCATATTTATCCACTTCAACGGTCACCCCGTCTACCATATAATGAAATGTGAGAAAGGCCACTCCCCCTGTTCGGAGTCTTTCCTTGTACTCCTCGTATGTTCCTTCCAGCCGAATGGACGGATAGTCCCGTTCTTCCCTGAATCTGTCCAGAAAAAGCCCCAGGTCGAACCAGGTTTCGACTTTTTCCTTACCTAGTACAGCCAGTAATTCAGCTACTTTCATTACAAAATAATTATCATATTTTTGTAAGCCTGTCTAAGACCTGCCGATATGCTAAGGTACGTGTTCCAGTATAAATTTTCCATTCTCCTTGCCATTCTGATTGCTTTGCTGAGCCTGATACCCGCCAGCAGCATGCCTGGCAGCTCCCTGTTTTCCATCCCCCACTTTGATAAAATAGCTCATTTTTCCATGTATGCCCCTTTCGGCTTTATCGCCCTGATGGAGAATCGATGCAAGAAACAATGCTTAAAATATCACCTGTTTATTGTTGCCAGTGTATTTTTGCTCAGTGCTTTAATTGAAATCCTCCAGGCCACGGTCACGCCGGCCCGGGAGGCGGAATGGACCGATCTGCTGGCCAACCTCGGCGGGTTAATTGCGGGTTATCTGGCTTACAGGCTTTTGGGCGGATACAGGTTGTTTCGTTTCCTTAAATCCTGATTTTTTCGTTCCCTTCCCTGAATTCAGACACCAGATCGGCAATGGTTTCTGTCGTGTACAGCATTTTAATCTCACTTCTGAGTTTTGCCAGTTTCTTGTGCATGCTGCAGGGGTGGTCCGGATCACAGGGCGTTGTCCGGATTACACAGGTATTAAATGGTTCTTTTCCCTCCATTAGCTCAATAATTTCCATCAGAGAGATATCCATGGCTGGCTTTCTGAGACAAAAGCCCCCATTGGGGCCCTTTGTAGAATCAAGTATTTGTTGCTTTACCAGTCCCTGCAGGATCTTTCCCAGAAAGGGCGGCGGAATGCCCAGCTGGCCAGCGATGCTTTTGATACCCTCCTTTTTCTCGGGCGAGGAATAGAGTTCCAGGTAAATTAAAGCTCTGATGGCATATTTACTTGTATTGGATATCATCTTTAATCTTTTATCGGGATCTTGCTGATTCGGATATCGTGCCGCCCCCCTTCATACTCCGTGTTAAGAAAGGCATCTAAAATTTCTTTGGCCGTTTCCAGGTCAATGTATCTGGCTGGCAGAGAGCAAATGTTTGCATCGTTGTGTAATCTGGCCATCCTTGATATTTCCTTGTTCCAGCAAAGTGCCCCTCGAATTCCCTGGTGTTTATTGGTAACCATGTTGATCCCGTTTCCGCTTCCGCAAAGAGAGATGCCCATAAGAAAGCTCCCCGATTCGACCGCCTCCGCCAGGGGGTGTCCGAAATCCGGATAATTAACCGCCTCCGCTGAGTCTGTTCCAAAATCACTTACCTCGTATCCTTTCTCTTTCAGATACTTTATCAAGGCAATCTTCATTTGATATCCGGCATGATCCGATGCAATGGCCAGGGGTTTTTTCATTTGTCTTACTTTTTAACAATCCCTATGTTTATTTGTTGTTGATTTATTTTAAAAAACACCTTTCTTATCTCACTCCCTGTCCGAACCCGTTATTTAAGCTAACTTTACCAGGAATGATAAACAAATTTTCAACATCCGCCTGGTATACTCTTCCGATATAGTTATTAAAACAAAGTGTTTTTAACAACTGTTAAATTTTTTCGCAACATGCCTGTTTTCAAAACTTAACAAATATCCGGGTTGTTAATAGAGTGTGTTAAAACATTCATCAATGGAAATTGCAAAGATACTTTCTGTTTTTTTAAAACAGAATTAACCGCCTATCATCATTATTAGATAGATTTATTATTTAATATGGTAATATATATATAATGAGTATTGTGAATAAATTAGAATTGCAGAAAAAGGGGTTTATAGACCTTGATGTGGATAAGTCGCTTGATATTGTTAAAGAGATCAAGCGGATGCAAAAAGAAAAGAATGCTGTGATCCTTGCTCACTTTTACCAGGAAGGAGAAATACAGGATATTGCTGACTTTGTGGGCGACAGTCTTGGTCTGTCCCAGCAGGCTGCGGCTACAGAAGCAGACATCATTCTTTTTGCAGGGGTGCATTTTATGGCTGAAACCGCTAAGATCCTGGCACCCGAGAAGAAGGTTCTGATCCCGGATACGCAGGCCGGCTGTTCCCTGGCTGAGTCCTGTCCTCCTGAGGAGTTCGCCGCATTCAAGAACAAATATCCGGAGCATACTGTGATCTCTTATGTAAATACAACTGCAGAGATCAAGGCCTTAACGGATATCATATGTACCTCTACCAATGCGCTTCAGATCATTGAGAGCCTTCCAAAAGATGAAAAAATCATCTTTGCGCCGGACAGAAACCTGGGAAACTATATACAGAGCATCACCGGAAGAGAGATGGTCATCTGGGATGGAGCCTGTCACGTGCATGAGGAGTTCAGCCTGGAACGGATTCTCGAACTGAAGAAGGAGTACCCGGATGCCCAGATTATTGCGCACCCCGAATGTGAAAAGCCAATTTTGATTGTGGCCGATCACATTGGATCCACCTCCAGCCTGCTGAACTATACGATTAAAAACAGCAGGACTTCCTTCATTGTTGCCACAGAATCTGGTATTTTACACCAGATGAGAAAAGCAAGTCCCCATAAACTATTTATTCCTGCTCCTCCTAAAGATTCAAGCTGTGCCTGCAACGATTGTAAATACATGAAACTGATCTCCCTTAAAAAAATATACAATACTTTGAAGTATGAGCTTCCTGAAATAACTTTGGAACAGGATTTGATGGATACAGCCAGGGGATCCATTGTGAGAATGCTTGAAATATCAAAACGCCTTCAATTATAAGTCAGCTTCATGAGTAAAGGGATTGCTAGATATCTGTTTCCTCTCCTGGTTCTGGGATGCTGCCATATGGTGCTGTACGGGCAGGGAGAGGAAATTGAAAATGGATTTGTTCAGATCTTTTATCCCAACAATCAGGTTTCCAGCGAGGGAATGATGAGGGATGGAAAGCCGGATGGCTTCTGGCGTACTTACTATGTGACAGGAGTCATTAAATCGGAAGGAAAAAGAACCAATTTTTTGCTGGATAGTATCTGGAATTTTTATAACCAGGCAGGTGAGCTGACCGAACAGATCTCTTATAATATCGGGGAAAAGAATGGGTATTCGAACAGGTATAGCTACAATAATCCTCAGAATCCAGGCAGGCCCACATGGATTTCCAAAGAGTTATATGTAATGGGCAAAAAGGAGGGAGCTTCCTATTACTACCATCCTACCGGGGAACTGAAATTAATCGTATTTTATAAAGATGGGAAAAAACAGGGATTGTCCCGAGAGTTTTCGAAGGATAGTACCCTGATCACCGTGGTGCAGTACAAGGATAATTATGTGGTGGACCGGGAGCGCCTGAACAGAACGGATGAAGAAGGAAATAAACAGGGAACCTTCAGGGAATATTACGAAAATGGAAAAATAAAGAAAGAGGAAAACTACCTGGATGATCAACTGCATGGGTATTACAGAGAGTTTGACGGAAAGGGAGAATTGCTTCTGGCCCTCCGTTATGAACGGGGTCAGATCATGGAGGAAATTGACGAGGATCTGCGGGAGCTGCTGGATATGAAGAGCACCTTTGATTCGGAAGGAAGGCTCATTTTTACCGGAGGGTATAAGGAGGGTGTGCCTGTGGGAATCCACCGCTTTTATGATACCACAGGAGTGGTTGAAAATGCCCAGCTCTATAATGAGCTGGGCCAGAAAGTTTCGGAGGGTATTATTGATGAGCAGGGGAATAGAAAGGGTAGCTGGACCGATTTTTACCCGACGGGTGAAGTGAGGGCCAAAGGAAGCTATTTAAATAATCAGCGCTCAGGAGATTGGACCTACTATTTTAAAAATGGAGGAATTGAGCAGAAAGGGAAATTTGAGCGTGACCGTTACCGGGGAATTTGGATCTGGTATTATCCCAATGGAAACAAATGGAGAGAGGAGAGTTATTTCAATGGAAGAGAGGATGGTCAGTTTGTGGAATACGATCCTGTTGGAAATATTCTTACCAAGGGAGATTATATTGGTGGGGAAAGAGAAGGGGAATGGATCTACCAGGTTGGGGATCATGAGGAGCGCGGCAGCTATGTCATCGGCCTGAGAGAGGGTGTTTGGAGGTATTATTATCCCAACGGGGAATTGAAATACGAGGGTTCTTTTTCACAGGGGAATCCAGATAAAAGACACAAGTATTACTATCCGGACGGTACCCTCAAGGAGGAGCAGTATTATGAGCTGGGCATCAGAGAGAAAAACTGGAAAAAGTATGATAGTGAAGGGAACCTGGTCATGACCATCACCTACAGGAACAATGAAGAGTTAAGGATCAACGGAGTCAAAATCAATCTCCCTGAAAGTGATATAAAATTAATTCGCTGATTAAGGCATGGAAGAGGATTTTGAATTCAGGGAAAAGAATTTATCCGATACGGATCTGGAAGTTGAAGCCCGCTTAAGACCCACGGTTTTTTCAGATTTTGATGGTCAGAAAAAGATCGTGGAAAATTTGAAAATCTTTGTGGAGGCTGCCAGATTGCGGGATGAAGCCCTGGACCATGTTCTTTTGCATGGACCGCCGGGTTTAGGAAAAACAACCCTGGCGCATATTATTGCCAACGAAATGGAAGTCGGTATTAAGATTACCTCGGGACCCGTTCTTGATAAACCGGGGGATCTTGCTGGTTTGCTGACCGGACTGGAAGAAGGGGATGTTCTATTTATTGATGAGATCCACAGGCTATCTCCCATCGTGGAGGAGTATCTTTATTCCGCCATGGAGGATTACTGTATCGACATTATGATAGATAAAGGGCCTGCGGCACGTTCGGTGCAGCTAACCCTGCAACCCTTCACCTTAATTGGAGCCACCACCCGGTCCGGCTTGTTAACCGGTCCTCTTCGGGCCAGGTTCGGAATCAATTCCCTGCTGGAGTATTATGACGCAGAAATACTTACGGGAATTGTTAAAAGATCATCGGGGATCCTGAAAGTGGAGGTCCATGGCGATGCCGCTGTTGAAATTGCCTCCAGGAGCCGGGGAACTCCAAGAATTGCCAATGCTTTGTTAAGGAGAATCCGGGATTTTGCTCAGGTAAAGGGGAATGGAATTATCGATATGGAGATCACCAGGTATGGACTGGAGGCATTAAATATTGACCGCTCCGGCCTGGATGAAATGGACAATAAGATCCTGACAACCATTATTGATAAGTTTCAGGGGGGGCCGGTAGGCCTCAATACCATTGCTACAGCGGTGGGAGAAGAGGCCGGGACCATCGAAGAGGTATATGAACCTTTTCTGATCAAGGAAGGATACATCAAGAGAACACCCAGGGGTAGAGAAGTTACCCGAATTGCATATGAGCACCTCGGGAAATATAGAGATAGTCAGAACTTTTTATTTTGATATTTTATATATATTTGTGAGGAACTGAAACGGAAGCAATTATGTTAAACACGTTAATTAAGAATGCAGGTCTGCTGGTTATACTGATTGGTGTAATCTTTTTAGGTATTGTGGTATTTACCGGAGCGCAAACAAATGCCCATCTTACGCTCAGCCTGGTTCTTGTGGTTGGAGGTCTGCTTGGCCATATTATCATCAACAGGTTTGTTGACTGATTTTTCAGGCTAAATATTTGCTATATACTTCAATCCTGGCTTGTCCAGGATTTTTATTTTGCGGCCGTTTATTTCAATATATCCTCCGGATTTGAATTCCGATAACAGCCTGATAATTGATTCGGTTGCTGTGCCAACGATATTGGAAAGCTCTTCACGAGTGAGCGAAAGTTTAAGTATACCCTGAGAATCTTCTCCGAATTCATCGTCCAGATGTATCAAAATTTCAGCCAGCCTTTCCTTCACGGTTTTCTGCGCTATATCGGTAATATACGAGTTCGCCTCACCAAGTTCCTTGCAGGTTAATTTCATCAATTCTACAGCAAAATTACCGTTTGTCTTTACCAGATTAAGCAGGATATCGGTGGGTATATTACAAACAAGGGCATCCTCAATGACCTCTGTAGTGGTGCAGGCGGGCTCGTTGCTCACCACAGATCGATACCCGATGATATCGCCGGCCCTGGCAAAACGAATGATCTGTTCTTTCCCGTCAAACCCGGTTTGATATATTTTAATAATCCCCGACCGGACACAATAGAATCCTTTCATGCGGCTCCCCTGCCGGTAGATGATTGAACCTCTTTTGTGGCTTTCTGTAATCTTGTTGAGTATGATCTCATGCAATTCCTGTTCTTCCAGGTGACGAAAAAGAGTCTGTGTCCGGAGAGCGCAGGAATCACAGCTAATGGCAAAAAGATTGTCATCCATCCTAAAAATGTCTAATTTTCAAAAATAGTTAAATATCAATTGAAAAACTGCGCAATGAAAGAAACAATCACAGCGAGATGGCTCAGCGACCTGGCCTTTGAAGCAGAAGTGGACGGACACAAAATTTATATGGATTCATCCATGGAGCATGGGGGGAAGAATACCGGACCAAGACCTAAACCCCTGATGATGGTAGCCCTGGCCGGTTGTACAGCAATGGATGTGGCGGCCATCCTGAAAAAGATGAAGGTGGAGCTTGAGGATTTCTCTGTGGAGGTAGAGGGAGAGGTTTCCGAGGACCACCCCAAGCGGTTTTTGGGGATGAAGGTCATTTTCCGGGTGAAAGGAAAAGAGATTAACCGGAAGAACGTGGAAAAAGCCGTGAACCTCTCTTCAACCAGGTATTGCGGTGTATCAGCCAATTACAGCAAAGCCTTTCCCATTTCCTACGAGATAATCCTGGAGGAGTAAGCTTAATAGGCTGCTTTGAATTGCTCCAGGAAGCGCAGATCATTTTCAAAATAGAGGCGAAGATCTTTCACCTGGTATTTCAGCATGGCTACCCGTTCGATGCCCATCCCAAAAGCAAATCCCGTGTATTTTTTTGAATCTATATCATTAAATTCCAGCACATTAGGATCTACCATGCCACACCCAAGGATCTCCAGCCAGCCTGTGTATTTACAAACATTGCATCCCTTTCCACCACAGATCTGACAACTGATATCCATCTCCGCCGAAGGTTCTGTGAAAGGAAAGAAGGAAGGACGCAGGCGGATTTCCACGCTTTTTCCAAACATTTCCCTGGCGAAATGAAGCAGTGTTTGTTTCAGGTCCGCAAAGGATACATTCTCATCAATATACAGTCCCTCCACCTGGTGAAAAATGCAATGTGCCCTGGCGGATATGGCTTCATTCCGGAAGACCCGGCCCGGAGAGATGGTTCGTATGGGAAGGGACTCTTTTTCCATGACCCTCACCTGCACGGAGGAGGTGTGTGTGCGGAGCATGATATCTGGCTCTTTTTCAATGAAGAAGGTATCCTGCATATCCCGGGCCGGGTGTTCCGGAGGGAAATTTAAGGATGAAAATACATGCCAGTCATCTTCAATTTCCGGACCCTCGGAAATGGTATACCCCAATCTCCCGAAAATAGAAATGATTTCGTTCCGGACTATGGAGATGGGGTGCCTTGCCCCGATGAGGTGCGGTGGACCCGGAAGAGTAAGGTCCCGGGTATCAGTACTGTCGGATTCTTCTGAAATATGAGCGAGAAGCGTATCTACCCGTTCGCTCACAAAGAGCTTCAGGTGATTGATTTTCTGCCCCACAACTTTCTTCTGGTCGGCGGGAAGCTCTTTAAAATCCCTGAACAATTGGGTAAGGGACCCCTTTTTACCCAGGTATTTGATTCGGAACTGTTCCACCTCCTCCCTGGTTTCGGCCCGGAACTCTCGGGCTTCTTCCAGGAGTCTCTCAATAGTTTGAAGCATATCTGATTGAATTAGAGATACAAAAGTATAAAAAACCCGCTTAATTGATGAGAGAGATCGAATAGATCACATCCTCCAGTGGACGGTTATACGCGTCAACCGGCCGGGAGGCGATGGCATCAAGGACCTCCAGGCCCTCCATCACTTCTCCAAAAACAGTATAAGCCCCATCCAGGTGGGGAGTGCCGCCCAGGGTAGTATATACCCGGGCACTCTCTTCGGTGAAGCTGGCCCTTCCGCTCTGGCTCAGGAGGTTGATCTCCTCCGGGGTCAGCACCCTGCCCTGTACCAGGTAAAACTGAGAACCGGATGAAGCTTGTTCAGGATTCTCATTGTCCCCTTTTCTCGCAGCAGCAAGCGCCCCCTTTTTGTGTATCAACGCTTGGTGAAATTCCGCGGGAACGGTATAGCCCGGACCACCCGATCCCAAGCGCTGACCTTTTTCTGCTCCTGCAGAATGGGGATCCCCCCCCTGGATCATAAACTCTTTGATTACCCGGTGAAAGAGTTGGTCCTGGTAGAACCCTTCCTTGATCAATTTGATCATATTGTCACGGTGAGCAGGAGTTTCATTATAAAGTTTAACCAGCATGTTGCCCATGGTGGTCTCAATTTTTATCCAGGTTTCATCCTGGCTTTTTTGAGCCGGTGCCGGCCGGGCAACTAAAAAGATGAGCATTAGCGCGGAAACAAAAGATACAGACAGACAATTCTTCCTCATTTTTGATGTATTTTTAATATAGAATAGTACTGCAAATATAGAATGAATGTTGAAAAAGTATTTTATACTCGGGTTTCTTGCTTTGCTGCCGCTTACAGTTCAGGGTCAATCTGTAGGTCTTGTGCTTAGTGGCGGAGGATCAAAAGGCCTGGCGCATATCGGAGTAATCAAGGCCCTGGAAGAAAACAGGATCCCCATTGATTATATCGGGGGTACCTCCATGGGCGCCATTGTGGGGGCCTGCTATGCCATGGGGATGAGGACCGATGAAATCATGGAGATTGTCCGCTCGGATGATTTCCGGTACTGGATGAGGGGTGTTCTGGAAGAAGAGTATAAATATTATTTCAAAGCTGAAGAAAACGCGCCTGACATTATTAATGTGGGAATTGATCTGAAAGATACGGTTCCGAAAACCAGGTTACCCCTGAGTGTTATTCCAAACCACCTGATGGATTTTGCTTTTATGGAGATTTTTTCCAGGGCCAGTGCGGCTGCGGGCTATGATTTTGACAGCCTGTTCATACCTTTTTTATGCAACGCCGCAGATATAAGCAACAACCGTGAAATTGTGTTTAGAAAAGGAGATCTGGCGCAGGCGGTCAGAGCTTCCATGACCGTTCCGCTGTACTTCCGGCCCATTGTGATCGAGGGAAATATTCTGTATGATGGGGGCATATTTAATAATTTCCCGATTCAGCATGTGCTTGAACATTTCCATCCGGATGTGATCATTGGAAGCAAAGCTTCACAGGCCAATACCCCTCCGGATGAATTTGATATTCTGGCTCAGATTGAAAACCTGGTTATGAAACCGGCCAGCTATGCCATTGATGCAAAAAAAGGAGTTTTGATCGATATGGATTTCAAGAAGCAATCCCTGCTCTCTTTTGATAAGCTGGATGAATTTGTGGAGTTAGGCTATAAAACCACCATGGAAAAGATGGATAGCATTAAAATGCTTGTTTCAAGACTGGCTGAAGATACCGCAAGTATGAACCGGAAACGGGAGGCGAACTTAAGCAGCTTTCCGGCCCTTAGATTTAACAAATTTGAAATTGAGGGATTAAATGAGAGCCAAAAGCAATATGTGGAGAGAAGTATACGGAAATCAGATTCCATTGCGGATATTCGCGAAATCAAACGAGAATATCTGAAGCTGACCAACGATAAAAGTCTGTTCTATATCTATCCGAGTGCAGTATACAGGCCAAACGACAGTCTTTTCACCATGAAACTCAGGATCATCCCGCAGGCTCCGCTGGAGGCCAGGTTCGGCCTCTTTTTCTCCACTACCGGATTGGCACAGACCTACCTGGGATTTAGTTACAGGCAAATTTCAGAACTTAGCACTCACCTCAAGGGAAGTGTGCAGTTCGGCCGCTATTATGATGGGGTCAATGTTGGCTTCCGCTTTGATTACCCGTCCAGGATCCCACTCTATTTCCGGGGGAACTTCAATTACAATGGATATAAATACAATACCTATAATACCAGCTTCTTTTTCGAGGACCTGAAACCTGCCTATATCACCGAAGATGAAATCAACTTCAGGTTTGATGTGGGATTTCCATACAAGATTAACGGGATTATTAAAAGCGGCATTGGAATCGGAAGGAACAGGGAAATCTATTACATGACAAAAGATTTCTCTTCCACCGACACCTCTGAGGTTTCCAATGTAAATAAGGTTTCTCTATATGTTGCCAGCGATAGAAATACTTTGAATAATAAGCAGTTCGCTACCGAAGGAACACACAGGGAACATGCCATAAGAGCTGGATATGGAGTGGAATCCTATTTCCCTGGTTCCACCGCGCTGGAAGAGAATAATAGCAGATCCAGTTACTACTGGTTATCGGCAAGAGTCAAAAATTGTGGGTTTATACCTATTTCATCCGCGCTTTCTCTGGGGTATTATTTTCAGGGGGAAGCTACTTTTAAACCACTGTTGAACAATTATTATTCAACAATTATTGAAGCGCGTGTTTTTCAACCCAATATGATTACCAGGGGGCTGTTTATGGAACATTACCGGGCACACCAGTTTCTGGCCCTCGGAGTGATGCCGGTTTATAGTTTTTCGAAACAGCTTCATGCCAAAGTGGAAGCCTATGCCTATTTTCCGGTGCAGGAAATTCTGAGGGATGTGAATAATGAAGCTTATTATGGAAATTATTTTAAGAGCATGAAAACGATGTTTTTCGGTTCCTTAAATTTTGTCTCGGTGGCCGGACCCGTATCCCTGCAACTGGGATATATCACAGATGAGGAAAATCCGTGGATTGTTCAGCTAAGTTTTGGCTACCTGCTGTTCAATAAAAAATCGTCCGACGAGTAAGAGAGGCCTTGGATAATGCTACTTTTGCAGAAACCTTTCCTGCATTTTGAAGAATCCCATTAAACAACTATTTGGGCAGACGGCTGTATATGGACTGGGGATCGTATTGCCCCGCCTGCTTAACTACTTGTTGCTTACCCCATTTTATACACGAGTATTTGATAGGGCCACGTACGGAATCGTCACCGAGCTTTACGCGTACGTGGTCTTTCTTCTGGTGATCTTAACTTATGGCATGGAGACGGGATATTTCCGCTACGCCAGCAATTCAACGCAAAAGGGAAGGGTCTATAGTACGGTCATCAGCTCGCTGTTTGTCAGCTCCCTTCTTTTTATTCTCCTTGTTCTTTTCAGTTCGGGGCCCATCAGCGCTGTAATGGGGTATGGAACGCATCCGGAATATATAAAATGGCTGGCAGTAATCGTTGGAATTGATGCTTTTACCAGCATTCCATTCGCAAGGATAAGGCTTCGAAATAAGCCGCTTAAATATGCTTTGATCCGAATCGTGGAAGTAGCTATCAATATTGGACTGAACCTCTTTTTTCTTCGGTATTGTCCCCGTCATGCCGAGTCGGAGCTGGTTTCTCTCCTGTACAATGAGAACATTGGGGTGGGATATGTTCTGATCTCCAATCTGATTGCTTCCTCCATTAAACTTATTTTACTGGTGCCTGATATCCTGGTGGCTTTTCAGGCCCGGTTTGACTGGAAACTGTATAAAGAAATTCTCAAATACTCCTATCCCCTGCTAATCGCCGGATTAGCCGGAACTATTAATGAGGCCCTGGACCGTATTCTCCTGAAGCACTTAATACCCCTGGAGCAAAACCCCATGGAACAGCTGGGAATATATGGGGCAAACTATAAGCTGGCGGTACTGATGACCCTGTTTGTGCAGATGTTTAAATATGCGGCTGAACCTTTCTTTTTCTCGAAATCGGGCGAAAAGGATGCAAAGAAGCTTTATGCCGACGTAATGATGTTTTTTGTGGTCTGCGGATTATTTATTTTCCTGCTGGTCAATCTGTATCTGGACTACTTTATTCTATTTATTGGCTCCGATTTCAGGGAGGGAGTTCAGATTGTGCCGGTAGTGCTTTTGGCCAATCTGGTGATGGGGATCTTTTTTAACCTGTCTATTTGGTATAAATTGACCAATAAAACACGATTTGGAGCCGTTCTAGTATTGCTTGGGGCCGTGATAACAGTGGTCATAAATGCGCTGTTCATTCCCAGGTATGGGTATGTGGCCTCGGCATGGGCCCATCTGTTTTGCTACAGTACCATGGTAATCCTGTCTTATATTTGGTCAAGAAAACATTATGCCATCCCCTACCGGGCAGGAAGGATCCTGATATATATCGCCATGGCTCTGTTTTTATATCTGATCAATACACTATTTTTGCAGGATGTCAGGGGACCGGGCGACTTGTGGGCACTGTTGCTGTTGTCGGTTTTTGCAGTGACCGTTGTCTGGGGGGAACGAAGTACGTTTAATCAATATAAAAGCAGTTAGGATTTATGGAAGTGAAAATCGTCAACCATTCAGATAACCCTCTTCCGGAGTACAGTACATCGAGTTCGGCAGGAATGGACCTTCGGGCGAAGCTGGATCAGGATGTACGCCTGAAACCCCTGGAGCGAAAACTAATCCCCACGGGATTATTTATCGAACTACCGCAGGGATTTGAGGCTCAAATCAGGCCCAGAAGTGGATTGGCACTAAAAAAAGGGATTTCAGTTTTGAATACTCCCGGAACCATAGATGCCGACTACAGGGGAGAAATAGGAATTATATTGGTGAATCTTTCATCTGAGGAGTTCGTGATTAAGAACGGAGAACGAATTTGCCAGATGGTGATCAATAAAGTGGAGACTGTGAAATGGAAGCAGGTAGGATCCCTGGAGGAAACTGTGCGCGGGGCCGGTGGATTCGGACATACGGGCACAAAATAAACAGAGAATGAAGAGAGAAGCGCTTATAGGCCTGGTGATGGGAGTATTCCTCTTCCTGGTCGCCGCAGTTCAGGGGCAGGAAGAGAAGGATAACAGGGATTACCAGTATGTGTTGATAGAAGCCGTGAAGCAAAAAAACCTGGGTAATTTACCGGAGGCCGTGAAGCTCTATAATCTGGTAATAAAAGACAAACCTGATTGTGCAGTGGCCTATTATGAATCAGGGTCCATTTATCTGGTTACCAATCAATATCAACTTGCCCGCAGATACCTGGCTCGCGCTTTTGAACTTGATCCGGGAAATGAGTGGTATACCATTGCCTTTCTGAATGCCCTTGGAGCGCTGGAAGAATATGAAGAAGCCGCTGAAATCCTGAAGGAAAAAATCAAAAGTGATCCGGAAGAACCAGAATGGGAGTTCAAACTTGCTGTGACCTATTTTACCATGGGAAAACCGGCAAAGGCCAGAAAAATACTGGATAAAATAGAAAAGGAAAAAGGATTCAGTGAGAAAATTACGCTATTGAAGGCCTCCATCTACGAGAGTGAAGAAAAGTACGAACTGGCCACTAAGGAGATAGAACGGGTGATGAGCATATTCCCGGAAGCTATTCAGTTTCGCATTGTTGCCGCAGAATTATGTTTAAAGAGCGGAGATCAGGATGCTGCCGCCCAATATTATCTGGAAATTCTGGAAGTCGATAGCCTGAATATATTTGCCCTGACCAATTTGACGGACTATTACCGGCAGAAGGAGGATTTCAGGAACACGTATAAATATCTGGCAAAATCCTTCAGTAGTGAGCAGATCGAGGTGAGCAGAAAAACGGCCATTCTATCTTATTATCTGTCTGATGATAAGCATGTTCAGTTATATTTTAAGGAACTTAACAGGGTGATTGAAGCCTTTATTGGGACCCACCCGGATGAAAGTGATGTGCGATTGCTGGCAGCAGATTTCTATATACAGAACCTGGATTATACAAAGGCATACACGAATTTAAAACACTACCTGGAGCTTCAGAAAGGCACCTTCAATATCTATATGCAGGCGATCTTGCTGGCCAATGCGGCTGCTATGGATGAGGAACTTATTTACATGACGGGGAAAGCTCTGGAAATGTATCCCGATAGCAGTGACATCAAGTTTTTCAGGGA
>Ga0316201_10000897_pt1 | contig 18758 bp, 16 predicted proteins | sample CS6wburrow_MG_FD_204516 | JGI IMG/M metagenome (GOLD analysis project Ga0316201, IMG submission 204516) | Coastal sediment microbial communities from Delaware Bay, Delaware, United States - CS-6 worm burrow | ecosystem: Environmental > Aquatic > Marine > Coastal > Sediment | place: USA... | reverse complement strand
TTGAAGCTTCTGGGAAATTTAATGATCCTATTGTTACTGGTTCTATATTTGGGAAAAATATTCAATACAAAGATTTTTATATAAGTGAATTTGAATTTGAAGGGCAAAGGAAAAAAAATAATGAAGATTTAGGATATGCCCAATTGCGATTAGGAAATGGTCATTGGAATGATATTGAATTTGAGAAAGGTAATATGGATGTGATATTCAAAAAGAAAGAAACCCATTTTACTAATGTTAATATTGTCAACAAGGATGAATATTTAATTGGTTCAGGATGGATAGACAATAGAAATACGTTTCACATTAATAATATTAGAACATTTTATCGAGATTATTATTTCGTTAATTCAAGCCCATTTGAAATTAGTTATAATGACAATATTCTTCGAATCAGTCCATTTATAGCAAATTTAGATGATGGTATAATCGAAGGAGAAGTATCTTATAATAAAGTTTTAAATGGCAATATAAAATTCTCAAATATAGATGCTAACATTTTACATCCATTTATTGATAATAACAGATATGAATTTACCGGATTTATGTTTGGTAATATTAATCTTAAAGAAATTGATGGGGATCAAAGTTATTCTATTGATATATCTGTGAAAAATGGATCATTTTCAGATATGCAATTTCAGCAAATAAATGCCTCAATGGATTATAAAAATCAAATATTAAACATTAACGAACTTGTGCTAAAAGAAAATGACAAATACCATGTGGATATTAGCGGAATGATTCCTTTTGGAGAACCAAGCAAATCGGAAGAAATATCACTTCAATCAAAATTTCATGATACTAATGTAAAAACTATTACACAATTTTTACCGGATTTGTATGAGTTTAATGGAATCATTAACGGTGAACTAAACCTTAGTGGAACTCGTGAAAACATGATCAGTAATTTTAGTGTGATCGTAAAAAATGCAATTTTTGATAAAATTTCACTTGGCAGTGTTCAAGGAAGAGGAACCTACGATGGTAAAAAGATTAACTTAGATTCATTTTCTGCTGATAATAAGGACAATCACTTTACCGGTTATGGTTATTTACCAATAGATTTAAATATAAAATCTGAAATGTTTGGCAATATGGGAGGAGATGATTCTTTATTTATTTTTGTCGAAGGTAAATCAAAAGATTTAGACTTTATAACAAATTATTTTGAGGAAATAGATGATGCACCTGGTGACTATATATTTGCATTAGAAGTGAGTGGGACATGGGATAATATGATTCGCAATGGACGAATCAATGCTAACAATGTTACGATATTTACTCAGTATTTAGATGATCCGATCGAAAGATTACACGGTTTTGTACGAATCGACAACAATCAATTAATAATTGATGATTTAAATGGGAAAATGTATCGTGATGCAAAACGTAGCACAAAAAAAGATGATAATGTATCTCTCTCTGGCGGAATGGATATGACCAGTTTCTTTGACCCAAATATTAATATAAATGCCGTTGGTAAGGATGTATATTTTCGATCATTAATATACGAGATGGAAGGGACAACGGATTTTAATATAAATATTACAGGTCGTGATACAGTGCTGATATCTGGTGTCGTTGCCCCACTTGATATTGAAATGTTCCAATCGTTTACCACAAGTGAGTTAGGCATACTTCCAACTGAAGAGGGGGGCACAATTATTCATTATAAGATTGATATCCCAATTAAAGGAAAAGTAACATTAACAAATGATCAATTTGAAGCAGTCCTAATAGGTGATATAAGTATCAATCAGTTCGGTGACAGAGAGATGGATTTTGCCGGAGAGCTAATTATAGAGGAAGGTAAATTCTATTATTATGGTGATATATTTAAAATTACTGATGGATATTTTACATTTGATAATCATGGGTTCAATCCATATTTGGATATTTCTGCTAACACCACAATCGATGGTGAGCGAATATACATTTCGATTGCTGGCACGATAGACAATCCACAATTAACATTCACATCAGAAAGCGGTTTTTCGCAAAGCGATATATTAGAGATACTTACATTACGAAAACGATTTGAAGAACAGGATCTGTCCTCTGCCGGGATTGGTTATCAGGCATCAGATATGGTATTTTCATGGTTTGGAAGTCAATTAGATAAAAATATACTTAAGTTGTCCGGACTGAAACGCTTAAGCATTTTAGAAAATGTTGATGTCCATGGTACAACGGGTTTATTGACTGCTGGTAAAGATTTCTCTTTATCAACGCCATTGACCGAAAACGTATCAATTAATTATGCTTATAGAAGATCTTTTGGTGTACTGGATTCGTACCATTCTTTGGGAGTTGAATTGCGCCTAAATAGAAATTTATCATTAATTGGCAATATAGATAGAAGCGGGTATATGCATTTAAAATATCGGCTTCGATACGCATACTAAATAATGAATAAACTGATTAAAATATCATTACTCATTACTTTTATTAATATTGGACTTTCTCAAAATAATTCTAATAGAAAAATTAACAATGTAAACCTTATTGGAGTTGAAAGTTTTAATGAAAAACAAATCCGAAATGTATTGCGAATTCATCAAGCAGGATTTTTTTCAAAAATGGATTTTGATCGAAGATTGGTAAAATTAGATGCCATCAATATTAAAACTTTTTATGTGTCGGAAGGATTCCTTGGGGTAAATGTTAAAGATTCTATTAGTATTATCAATGACTTAGTTGATGTCAATTACATTATTAACGAAGGTAAACAATATTTTATCCGATCATTAAATATTACAGGTAATCAATCGCTTAGTAAAAAATCAATTTATAATTTACTGGGCTTAGAAAATGGGGACGCATATAATCCGGTTAGAACTAATACCAATTATCATTTATTGGAAGATCAATATCGAAAAAATGGTAAGCTATTTGCAAGTATAGATATATCTGATGCAATTCAGGATTCTGTCGATATAAACATATCGATAAATGAAGGTCCTGATATTTATATAAATAATACATTTATTACCGGACTTGGGATTGTTGATTCTGCCATTGTCAGGCGTGAATTAATATTTAAAAAAGGTGATAAATATAACCAAACTGACATTAATAATAGTCAAAAACAAATCCTACAAACCGGAATATTTTCAGTAGCAAATATAACGCCTGTCAGACTTGCAATAAGTGATTCGTTGGTAAATCTAATAGTTGAATTACGACAATTCAAAAAATATGAGTGGTTGTCGGAAGGTGGGTATTATCCGATTGAATACTATGAAGGAACTGAACCAGTGCCGGGAGCCGGAGTATTAATCGAATGGCGAAATAGAGGTTTAAAACAATCAGGAACAAGTCTATCATTAAAATTAAGTAGCCATACATTAATCAGTAATAATTCCTTTAACCCAAAACTGCGATTCGACGTAAGTCTAAGTAATCCTTGGTTATATAAATTAAAAATTCCAACAAGAACTCAATTATATTTAGAATCATTTAAAGATTATATTTCTTTAGGTGCGCCATATGTTACTCGTTACGGAATTGAATTGATAAATACCTATTTTTTAGATCAAATTGATCGAAGATCATACATCGAGACACGCTTATTTCTCGATCGATTCTCCAGAAAAGACTATTTATATCCCGAATCTAATTTAGTTTCGGATCAAACTACCGTATTTGAAAGTAGTAGAAAAATTAAAGTTGAAAAGCATTCTTTCGAGATTAATTTTAGATTAGATAAGTCTGATAATGTTTTATATCCAAAAAAAGGATTTATCTATCTTGGGCAATTAAATAGAACAGGTGGAATTTTAGGAGGGAATCGCGATTTTTTAAAACTCGATTTTGGTATGCGTGGATATATACCTATTTATAAAGATATTATATTCGCAGGCCGTATCAAATATGGAATGATCGTAGGATGGAACGATGATTATCACGATTATTTATACGATAAATTTTATCTTGGCGGTAGTAATAGTTTGCGGGGTTGGAATATGCTAAGATACCGAACAGATAATAATAATCTTCCTGTGGGAGATATTATCCGCATCTTGAACAATTGGGAAATACGTTTTCCACTGTTTTGGTTATTAGGTGGCGAAATATTTATTGATGGAGGGCATATTTACGATAGTTATGATAATATTTCGTTCAATGAACTTAGTTGGAATAGCGGTTTGGGAGTAACGGTAGCTACACCACTCGGACCAATTCGATTAGATTTTGCCCACCCATTAGAAAAGAATACTGGTTGGCAGGTCCAATTGGGTGTCCAATACATATTTTGATATAATTAAATATTGAAATTATTTGATTCAATCAAATAATTTTTTGACCATTTATATAGGAAATAATGATTAAAATGAAAAAGTCTATTATAATAATATTAAGCAGTTTACTACTTTTTAATTGTAGTAATTCACCTGTTAAACTATTAGAAAAAGGTGATAAATATATTGCAGAATTCGAATTTGATAATGCTGTTCTAACTTACAAAAAAATTGTTGATCAATTCCCCAACGATTCATTGGCTCAAACTGCCCAGTATAACATTGCCTGGATCGCCCTAAATACAAATCATGATTATACGGACGGGTTTGCAATATTAAGTGACCTAGCAGAAAAGTATCCAAAAACTTTTATAGGAAAATCTGCAAGCAAGGATATTCAAGAATTTCCCAAATGGTTAATGATAAAATCTACCGAGTTTAGAGCAGATACTGCCTTAACAGATGCAATGAATGCAATTGATTATCTTACTAATAATTTTAAGGATAATGAAATAATTCCCGAGGCATTGTATTTAAAAGGTAATATTTATTTGAATGATTTAAAGGACTATTATCGTGCACTAAATATATATCAGGAGATTATTCATAAATACAGAAAATCAAACTTTGGTCCGATGTCTCAATTCATGATTGGTTATATTCATGCCAATCTTCAGACAAATTTGCCAAAAGCAAAAATTGCATATGAATATTTTTTACAAAATTATCCGGAACATGAGTTAGCTCCATCAGTACAATTTGAATTGGAATATCTAGGGAAACAAATAAATAATATTGATGATCTATCATCAAGGACTCAATAAAATTAAATAAAAGAATTATGAATAACTTTAGTCTTACTGAAATAAACGAAAGAATATTAAAAGAATCGGCATTTATAGATGATTTGCATAAAGCATTGGCCAAAAAAATCGTCGGTCAAGAAGAAACTGTAAATAAAATATTTATAGGATTGTTGGCAAATGGACACGTTTTATTAGAAGGTGTCCCGGGGCTTGCAAAAACACTAATTGCCAATACAATTTCGCAATTAATAAATGTGGACTTTCAACGCATTCAATTTACACCCGATATGTTACCAGCAGATTTGATAGGCACTCTGATATTTAATCAGAAAAAGAGTGAATTTGAAACACGCAAAGGACCAATATTTTCAAATCTAATATTAGCTGATGAGATAAATCGAGCTCCGGCAAAGGTTCAAAGCGCTTTATTAGAAGCGATGCAGGAAAGACAGGTAACTATTGGTAAATCAACCTTTCCACTTGAGCCACCATTTTTAGTTATCGCAACTCAGAATCCGATTGAACAAGAGGGTACCTATCCATTACCCGAAGCTCAAGTTGATAGATTTATGTTGAAATTAAAGGTGGATTATCCCAATAAAGAGGAAGAACGGTTAATAATTAGGCAAGAAGCAAAAACAATCGCTACGCAACCATTAAAACCTGTAGTTACAAAGCAAAAAATATTTACAGCTCAAAAAACTATTAATGATATTTATATTGATGAAAAAGTGGAAGAATATATCTTAAATTTAGTTTTTGCCACCCGTAATCCTGAAAAATACCATTTAAATGATCTTGTAAATCTGATTGAATTCGGGGCTTCACCACGAGCATCAATCAACTTAGTACTGGCTTCCAAAGCGCGGGCATTTTTGGAGCATCGAGGATACATAACTCCGGAAGATGTGCGCTATATTGGAGCTGACATCTTACGCCATCGTATCATATTGACCTACGAAGCCGAAGCAGAGGAGATTACCTCTGATGACATCGTACAGCGATTATTCGATACTATTGAAGTACCCTAGATTCAATAAAATATGATTCCAAAAGAAATTCTACGTAAAGTGCGACACATTGAAATTCGTACACGTGGATTAGTTAACGATCTATTTGGCGGAGAATATCATTCTGTATTTAAGGGAAGAGGAATGACATTCTCGGAAGTGCGTGAATATCAGCCGGGAGATGATATTCGATTAATTGATTGGAATGTAACCGCCCGCTCTATTGAACCTTATGTAAAAGTTTTTGAGGAAGAACGAGAACTTACTGTTTACTTGGTTGTAGATATTAGTTCCTCAGGGATGTTTGGAACGACCAATAAATTTAAGAAGGAAATTGGTGCTGAAATAGCTGCCATACTGGGTTTCTCAGCAATTAAAAATAAAGATAGAGTAGGTGTAATCTTATTTTCTAATGAGGTAGAGAAATACATTCCACCCCAAAAGGGTAGATCACACATATTGCGGGTAATAAGGGAATTATTATATCATAAGCCAAAAAATCCAGGTACAAACCTCGCATCTGTTTTAGAATTTTTACTAAAAGTTGCTAAAAGACGTAGTGTCGTATTTATTATTTCTGACTTTTTGGATGAAGAATTTTGGAAGCAGTTAAGAATGGTCAATAAAAAGCACGATGCAATTGGTATTAGGATATTTGATCAAGCTGAACTAGACCTCCCCAACATAGGGCATCATAAAATACATGATCCAGAGACTGGGGAATCATTTTGGATAGACACAAAAAAATTAAACGAACGTATTGCATATAAACAACAAATATCTCAGCAATTAAAAGATATCAAAAAAGAATGTGACCGAATACAATTTGATCTAATTGATATTTCAACAAACGAAGATTTTGTTGAACCACTTATGAGATATTTTAAATTACGTGAACACCGGTTTTAACGAATGCTACGTACCTTATTATTACTTATATTGGTGATTGTTGGATGTGAATCGGATAATGATTCACCATCTTTAAATGTTCAGTCTGATATTGATACTACTATAGCACGAATTGGAGATGTGATTAATTTATCTTTCAGCGCTAATAATACAAGTGGTAGGCTTGTCAAATTTCCTGATATTCAGAAAACGGAATCAATGGAAATCCGTAAAAAAATGATACTAACAAAACAGAACAATCCCTACCAAGTGAATTTTGAGATTGTATTTTGGGATACGGGTAGTTTTACTATTCCTGAATATCCCGTGGAGATTTTGAAAGCTGATTCCACCAAAGATCTAATCATTACTACTGATTCAATCGATATTAAAATTATCTCGATGTTGACCGGCGCCAATGATACAAATTTACGTCCTATTAAAGATCCAATAGCACTAAGAAGACCAATCAATTGGTATAGATTAATTTTAGCCGCAGCCTTGGTCGCACTATTACTTATATTATTTAGTTTATGGAGAAAAAGAATTCATAAAAAACCATTAGAAAAAATTAATGTATCTAAATATCAATCTGCTAAGGATATTGCATCGGAAAGACTAAAAGAGTTAGAGAAATTACTTAACATTAACAATAAAATATTTTACACCCAGTTATCTTTTATTATGAGAGAATTCCTTGAAAATCAATTTTATATAAGAGCATTGGAAATGACAACCCCTGAAATTAAAGAGTTTGAGTCAGATTATAAGTTTTCAAATAATGATTTTGAAAATCTAATTAGGTTGTTAGACCGCGCAGATCTCGCAAAGTTTGCCAAAATTGAATTCCCAGTTTTAAATCGCAAAGCGGATTACGAATGGGTACAAGTATTTATTTCAAATATAGCAGAATAACTAATTTAATAATTAAAGCGGTATTAATCGAATTTTAATGATCTATGTAGGGATTCAATTCTTTTCATACATTGCCTACTAAGGCCGTCCAGGTTTTAATGTGTTGTCCATCCTGTAGGACTTGCATCAGCACCTTTTACAGCCCTAACATGCTGAAAAGTATTTACTCAGTTGATATATTTAACATTTGACAGTACCTATTTAAATAGATAATATTAATCAAAAATTTGAACTCTTAATACATTATTGTAAATTTTGTGCTCTAAAATAAGGAATATATATGGCAACAACTGCAGATATCAAAAATGGTATTGTAATGCTGCATAAAAATAGACGAATGAAAGTGATCGACTTTCAGCATGTAAAACCCGGTAAGGGCGGGGCTTTTGTTCGTACCAAGTTGAAAGATTTACTAACTGGTAAAATAATTGATCATACATTTAATGCCGGAGCACGTGTTGAATATGTTCGCATTGAAGCGAAAAAGATGCAGTTCTTATATAATGATGGTGAGTTATTTTATTTTATGGATAACGATACATTTGAACAGATTGCTGTAGGTGAAGCAGTTGTGTCAGATGCAAAGAATTTTATAACGGCAGGAATTGAAGTTGAATTGGTATTTGATGATAAAGAAGTATTAGATATTAGAATACCACCTCATGTAAATTTGAAAGTGGTTGAAACTGAACCGGGATTTAAGGGGAATACGGCTACAGGAGCAACAAAACCGGCCACCGTCGAGACCAGCTTTACACTGCAAGTACCTTTATTTATTGAGATCGATAATTTATTGAGGATAGATACGCGCACTGGTGAATATGTTGAAAGGGTTAAATCTTAATTATTTTGAGGCCATTTATGTGGAAAGATAAACTAAAAGAATTAATATATTTATTGGAGAATAGCAATGTTAACGAGATAGAGGCATCTTTTTGGGGAAGAAAATATCGAGTTGTTAAAAAACCTGCGATATTTTCGGGTGAAGATATCCCAAGTATTACAGATGATCAGGTTAATATTGTTGAGTCTAATTCACAACAGCCCGCTCGTGCAAAAGCTATAATTGAATCAAATAATCACGATAAGATATTATCACCAATGCCCGGGACATTTTATACGGCATCGTCTCCCGATAGCCCAAATTTTGTTAATATTGGTGATGCAGTTTCCAAGGGAGATACTCTCTGTATTATCGAAGCAATGAAAATCATGAATGAGATTGAAGCTGAAAAAGATGGGATTATTAAAACTATTTTGGTGGATAGTGGTCAATCGGTAGAGTACAATCAGCCACTTTTTGAACTAGAATAAAAAATATTAATGTTCAAGAAAATACTAATCGCAAATCGCGGTGAGATTGCATTACGGATAATCCGTGCCTGTCATGAATTAGGGATAAAGGCAGTCGCTGTCTATTCAACTGCCGATGAATATTCATTACATGTAAAATTTGCTGACGAAGCGGTATGTATTGGACCCGGGCCAAGTAGCGAAAGCTACTTAAATATCCCCCGAATTATTACTGCTGGAGAAATTACAAATGCAGATGCAATTCACCCCGGGTATGGGTTTTTAGCGGAAGACGCTAACTTTTCTCATGTATGCTCACAAAATAATTTTACTTTCATTGGGCCGTCAGCAGACATTATCAATGCAATGGGAAATAAATCCAAAGCAAAATCAACAATGAGGTCTGCTAAAATTCCTGTTATACCTGGTAGTGACGATGTGATTCCTGATTCAAAAACAGCTGCAGAAGCAGCCTCTAAGATTGGATTCCCAGTTATGTTTAAAGCATCGGCCGGGGGTGGTGGAAAAGGTATGCGATTTGTAAAAAGTCTTAGCGAAGTTGAAAAGGCATTTCAAAATGCCCAATCTGAAGCTATTGCTAGTTTCGGTAATGGAGATATATATATTGAAAAATTTATCGAAAATCCTCGTCACATTGAACTGCAAATACTGGCTGATAGTCACGGTAATGCTATCCACTTGGGTGAACGAGAATGCTCTGTGCAAAGACGTCATCAAAAATTGGTAGAAGAATCACCATCTGCAGCTGTAGATAAAAAACTACGCAAAAAATTAGGACAAGCTGCCGTAAACGCCGTCAAATCAGTTGGCTATATTGGAGTAGGAACGGTAGAATTTCTTTTAGATAAAAATAAAATTTTTTATTTTATGGAAATGAACACTAGAATCCAAGTTGAACATCCAATTACAGAAATGGTAACCGGAGTAGATTTGATAAAACAGCAAATCAAGATGCATGCCGGTGAAAAAGTCCCGGATCATTTAAAGCGAATTGAATTGAATGGTCATTCGATTGAATGTCGAATTAATGCTGAGGACCCAGAAAATAATTTTACACCGTCACCAATGTTAATAACAAGCTTTCATATGCCTGGGGGAAAAGGTGTGAGAGTCGATACGCATGCATATGCCGGTTACAAAATACCTACCTATTATGATTCAATGATAGGTAAATTAATTGTTCACGCATCGACAAGGGAAAGAGCAATAACAAGGATGCGGCAAGCCTTATCGGAATGCGTAATTGAGGGTCCAAAGACAACTGTTCCATACCACAAGCAAATTTTGGATGATGAAAGATTTATTAGCGGTAAATATGACACAAGTTTTTTAGAAACTTTTAAATTTAATGCAGATAAATATAATTAATAATTTTAAGGAGAAATTTTAATGAACGTTCCAAAAGATTTAATGTACACTATTGACCATGAATGGGCGAAGTTTGATGATAATATAGTTACTATTGGCGTCACAGATTTTGCTCAGAGTGAATTGGGCGATATCATTTTTGTTGAATTGCCGGAGATTGGAAAAGAAATCGAAAAAGATGAACCTTTTGGGAATGTAGAAGCAGTTAAAACAGTTTCTGACCTATTGTCTCCTGTCACTGGTAGAATAATTGAAATAAACAATGAAATTGAAGATTCACCCGAGTCTATTAATGAAGACTGCTATGGTAAGGGGTGGTTGGTAAAAGTTGAAATTGATGATCTAAGTGAAAAGGATAAACTATTAAGTGCTGAGGATTACCGAGGAATAATCGAATAATTTATCTTATGAAAACAAAAATCTATAAATATTTGCTTGATGTCGTTAAAGAAAAAGGGGCAGGATATTTTGTTCTAATTGATCCTGATAAAAAAAATCATTTAAATATTGAAGGTATTGTCAACTTAGCAAATGAATCAGCAGTTGATGCATTACTAGTTGGTGGTAGTTTAATGATGGATGCTGGAAACCATGATAGAGTTGCTAAGATAAAAAAGATTGCTGAAATGCCCATTATTTTTTTCCCCGGTGGAGTAACTCAGTTAAATGGGCATTATGATGCCATGTTTTTTATGTCGATCTTATCGGGACGCAATCCACATTATTTAATTGGTGAGCAAGTGATTGCAGCTCCAATTGTAAAAGATATTGGTATAGAAACAATTCCAATGGGATATTTACTTTTAGATGGGGGAATTACATCAACAGTGGAATTCATGAGTGGCACAAAACCAATTCCTATGAATCGACCGGAAATTACTGTTGCCCATGCTTTAGCCGCTCAATATCTAGGTAAAAAGTTTATCTATTTGGAATCCGGCAGTGGAGCAAAATTTCCTGTTTCAGTGGAAACAATTAAAGCAGTTCGTAGTCAAATTGAAATTCCAATAATTGTAGGTGGCGGTATAAAAACTCCTGAAGAAGCGAGGGAAATGGTAAATGCCGGAGCAAGTTTTATTGTAACAGGGACAGTTACAGAGAAATCTAAGGATTCATCGCTAATGAAAGATATCTCCAATGCGATCCATAGAAAATAATTTTACTTTTAAATTATACTATTTAATAAATTATTTTGAATACACTTCTTAAAAATTATATCACTTTTTTGCGAATTGAGAAAAATCTTTCTCATAACACAATTGAAGCTTACGAAAGAGATTTAAAAAGGTATTTGCACTTCCTCGAAACCGAGGAGAGTATAACAGACTTAAATAAAATTAAACAAAAACATATACGAAAATATATTCGGATTCTAAGTGATGTTCATCTTTCGGTAACAAGTATTAACCGTGCATTTTCTTCAATCCGCTCATTTCATAATTATTTATCAGGTGAAGAGATAATAAAATCAAACCCCATATTGCAATTAGACACCCCTAAAGCTCCTCGTAAACTACCAATGGTATTATCTCCGCAGGAAATTGAGGCTATTTTAAATGTGGTAGATGTTTCAAGTGATTTGGGTATTCGGGATTTGGCTGTATTGGAAATATTATATTCGGGAGGATTAAGGGTATCAGAGCTTTGTGATTTAAAATTGACCGATTTATTATTAGATGCCGAGATGTTGCGTGTTACGGGAAAGGGGAATAAACAAAGATTAGTTCCTTTAGGTCCGAGGGCTATAAAATGTCTTGATGAATACTTTAACCGTGTCCGACCTTCAATAGCAAGGAAGAATAAAAATCAGGGAAGAATATTTTTAAGCAGGAATGGCAGACCGTTAACGCGGATGATGGTTTGGTTGATAATTAAGAAAAATGTGGCATTAACAAATATTAAAAAAGATATTAGTCCGCATACATTCAGGCATTCTTTTGCAACTCATCTTTTAGAAGGTGGCGCAGATTTAAGAGCTGTGCAGGAAATGCTCGGACATACCGATATTTCCACAACACAGATTTATACTCATTTAGATAAGGAATATCTAAAAGAAGTACACAGAACATTTCATCCAAGGTGGTAATATGGGAATTATTTCATTAGATCCAGCTGTACAAGTAATATTGATTCCAGTAATAATATTTGCTCTTTCATTCCATGAGTTTTCGCACGGTTGGATGGCGCATAGATATGGAGACCCAACCGCAAAAAACGCCGGAAGACTTACATTAAATCCAATGGCTCATCTAGATGTCTTTGGTTCAATGGCGCTCTATTTTATGGGGTTTGGATGGGCAAAACCGGTGCCGGTTGATCCACGATATTTAGCTAATCCAAAAAAGGACATGATGCGGATTGCACTTGCTGGTCCGGTATCAAATTTAATTTTGGCATTTATAAGCGGAATATTGCTTAGTGTATTACTTAGAATGGGAATCATTGGTAGCCAATCACCGTTGATAATGGTTCTAATTATGAGCTTGCAAATAAATCTTGTTTTGGCAATTTTTAATTTTATACCAATTCCCCCGCTTGATGGTTCTCGTATCCTAGAAGGGATGGTACCCAATAAGTACCATAACGAATTAGCAAAATTTGAGTATTATGGTCCACGAGTTCTTTTTGGTCTTATACTAATAAGTATGTTCACGGGATTTAATATATTTTCGGTAATAATTTCTCCAATAATGTCGGTTTTTCTCAAACTATTTACATTTGGCATTTATTAGTGGATAGAGAGAGATATTTTAGAAGATTAATACCGCGTCGCCTACCACGGCGATCATTTTTGTGGTTATTGATAATGCTAATAGCAATTATATTGCTGATAATTTATTTACAGCGTGTAGTAATATGAAGATAAAGGTAAACAAATGCAAAAATTATTAGAATGCGTTCCAAATTTTAGTGAAGGACGTGATTTAAATAAAATCAACCAAATCACTGATTCAATAAAAAAGATTGATGGTGTAACGCTACTTGACGTAGACCCTGGACAAGATACTAATCGCACTGTGGTCACACTTGTCGGAGCTCCAGATTCAGTAGCAGAAGCCGCTTTTCAAGCGATAAAAACTGCTAGTCAAGTAATCGATATGCGGCATCAAAAAGGTACTCACCCACGAATGGGTGCCACCGATGTTTGTCCTTTTATTCCGGTAAGTGGTGTAACAATGGATGAATGTGTTGAGTTGTCAAAACAAATTGGTAAACGCGTTGGAGAAGAGCTTGGCATACCAGTTTATCTTTATGAATATTCTGCTCAAAAACCGGATAGAAAAAACTTACCGATAATCAGAGCGGGTGAGTACGAAGGACTTTCTGATAAATTAAAAGACCCACATTGGAAACCGGATTTCGGTCCAGCTAAATTTAATCCACAGTCTGGTGCTACTGTTATGGGTGGACGTGAATTTTTAATTGCATACAATATAAATTTAAATACTCTTGATAAACGAATTGCTGATGATATCGCATTTGAACTGCGTGAAAAAGGCAGATCAGCGAGAATTCCAAACCCACTTTCTAAAAATCTATTAGATGGAGAAATTTTACGATATACTACAAATAGCTTCCCATGTTTTGATTGTGATCAATCATTTACAACAGTTGAAAAATTGAAACATCATTGTACTAAAGAGCATGCATGTAACATCACAGACATTTGGGAAGCAAATGGATACTCTGAAGAAAAATTAGATGGTAAAGCCGTTAAGAAATCGGGGCTATTTAAAGATGTGAAAGCAATTGGTTGGTATATTGATACATTCAAAAGAGCTCAGATTTCAATTAATTTCACAAAGTATAAAAACTCAACAATTCATGATGTTTTTGATAAAGCTTGTGAGCTTGCTAACGAACGTGGTGTACATGTTACTGGTAGTGAACTGGTTGGTCTTATACCTTTAGATGCAATTTTAATGGCGGGTAAGCATTATCTTAAGAAACAAGGACGTACAATTGGTGTAACAGAAGAAATATTGATCGAATCTGCTATTCAATCATTAGGATTAAATGATGTTACACAATTTAATCCTCAAGAAAAGATAATCGATTTTGCGGTTAAGCAAAAAGAAGGCAGATTAATCGATCTATCAGTGAAAGGATTTATCGATGAATTGTCTTCAAACAGTCCTGCACCCGGCGGTGGCAGTGTGGCAGCCTTAGCGGGAAGCCTAGGGGCTGCATTGACATCAATGGTAGCGGCATTATCGCACGAGAAAAAGGATTTTTTAGAAAAACGTGATATGATGGAAACAGTTGGTGAAAATACGCAGAAAATAAAAGACCGTTTATCATTTTTGATAGATGAAGATACTAATGCATTCAATAATGTAATGGCTGCCAATCGCATTTCTGCGACAACTCCAGAAGAAATTAGAGAAAAAGGAATATCAGTATTAAATGCCAATAAGTACGCTGCAGAAATTCCACTCGAAGTAGCAAAAACATCATTTAATATATTTGAATTGGCAGAACTAATGGTAAACGAAGGCAATCCAAATTCGGTTAGCGATGTTGGTGTAGCCGGAGAAGCAGCTTACACTGCTGTTCGTGGTGCATGCTTAAATGTTCTTATTAATTTAGATGGAGTGGCTTCCGATAAGATATTTGTTGATGATATGAAAAAACAAGTTGAAAAATTGTTATATGAATCAGAAAAATATCATAAAAAGATATTTTCGAGAACAATAGAAATAATCAGCAAATAATGTATCCTAAAATTCTACCGCTATCAGAAGACTTGCGGAATAAAATTTCTGCAGGTGAAGTGGTAGAAAGACCGGCTTCAGTCATCAAGGAGTTATTAGAAAACAGCATTGATGCTGGCGCAACTAAAATTGATATTGTTGTAGTAAATGCCGGTCAACAGTTAATACAAATCACGGATAATGGTCATGGGATTTCAATTGAGGAATTACCGAAAGCTTGCGAGCGTTATAATACCAGTAAAATTGCCACAATAGACGATCTGTTCAAAATTCAATCTCTTGGTTTTAGGGGAGAAGCATTAGCAAGTATCACGTCTATCGCAGAAGTTGAAATTGAATCTGCAGTAAATGCTCAAGAAGGCGGAAAAATAACATATATTGACGGTACAGCATCTAAGATTATTCCATCACCGGGAATAGTTGGCACTCAAATAACAGTTAGAAATTTATTTCATAATACACCGGCTCGCAGAAAATTTTTAAAGTCGCACAGAGTAGAAATGCGGCATATTATTCAAATGGTACGCCGTTTTGCTTTAGCATTTCCTAAAATTGGATTCACGCTTAAATCTGATGATAAATCAATTTTTAACTTTCAACCCGAATCATTATCAGATCGTATCTCAGCAACTTTTGATCCTACGTATAGTAAAAATTTATTAGCAGTTAACTTTGAAAAAGGAGATTATAAAATTACCGGATTTGTTGGCAATTTAAACTTAGTAAGATCCCGTCCGGGCGAACAGTATTTATATTTGAATGATCGTTTCATTCAAGATAGATTATTAAATTCCGCAATTTATAGTGCCTATCAGTCCTTGGTGAATAGAGGAGAATATCCCTTTTTTGTGCTAAATCTTGAAATGCCGGTTGATCAGGTTGATGTGAATGTGCATCCTACAAAAATTCAAGTAAGATTTAAAGATGAGTGGCGTATACATCATGTTTTAAAATCGAGTGTTATTGAAGCGTTAAGTTCTCTACTAGAAACAATTCCAGATTTCGAAAAGCCATCTTATGAAAGCAGCTATAATTTTAGGAATAGCGGCAAATCGCAAAATAATCCTAATCAAGATACTCTAAATTTTAGAGTACATAACCAAAATCGAGAGCAGTCAATTAATTTAGGAGGGTTGGAGCGAGCTAAAACATATATCTCTACGCTAGGTGATACTCAGGTCGAAAAAAGGGTTATTGATACCGATAATTTTTGGCAAATTCATTCAAAATTTATATTAGCGCAAATAAGTAGTGGATTGGTTATTATAGACCAACATGTTGCACATGAACGCATCTTATTTGAAGAAGCAATTTCCGCATTCAAAAATAATCCGCTATCCTCCCAAACTTTATTGTTCCCAGAAGAAATGCAATTTGCACCTGATGAATTTTCAGTTTTATTAGAGATTCTGCCCTATCTCGAAAAAATTGGATTTAGAATGAAACAATCAGGGAAAGATACTGTGCTTATTGACTCTATTCCTTCGGAAATGACCTGGGGCAGGGAGAAGGAAGTTATTCGAGATATCATTGATAATTTTGAATCGTCCCATAAAAAATATAGCTCTTTACAGGAGAATATCGCAGCTTCGTTTGCTTGTCATGCTGCTATTAAAGCCGGTGATAAATTAACCAACGAAGAGATGCGTGAATTAGTTGATCGTCTTTTTGGAACTAAACATCCCTATTATTGCCCGCATGGACGTCCTATTATTGTTCAATTATCTTTAGAGGAATTAGACAAGAGATTTGAGCGTTAACAATTCTGGCTATTAAGCATGTTGCGTAGCAAAATGCTTTAACTTTGTTTTATTTTCAATTCTCTATTGTCCGCTGAACGGTGTACCAAAGATGCCGACCGCAAGTTCTGCCCAAATGAGCAGGAGGGCAACCAAAAGAGCTATACAAATAGCAATTCGGTATTTGATTATCTTTATTTTTCTTATTGCAAACTCACATATAAGACCTGTGCTGAGTAATAGAGCTCCTGCAACCACAAAATCGTACAGAGTCCAGTTTACTTCATTTGTAAATTGCATCGCTATTAATGGTATGAGTAAAATAATTGCTATAGTGAGAATTATTATGGTAAACCTTTTATTTTGCACTTAGACCCTTAACAAGCCTCGGAAACCCCTGGCGGCATAGTAGGATTCTGCTCCGTTGTGATAGACAAAGACAGTATTGTAGCGGCGGTCACAAAAGATAGCCCCACCAAGTTTTCTAATGTCAGTCGGTGTTTTCACCCAGCTCGATGTTTTTGTATCAAAATTCTCAAGTTTCTGCAACTCGCGATATTGTTCTTCCGTTAAAAGTTCAATGCCCATAGTAGCAGCAATATCTTTTGCGCTATTTTTAGGTTTATTTTCTTTTCTTGACTCCAGAGCTTCACGGTCGTAGCAAAGACTTCTGCGGTCTTTTGGACTTTCTGCTGAACAATCATAAAAAATGTATTCGTCCGTCTTTTTACCATAACCAACAATATCCGGTTCACCGCCGGTTCTTTCCATTTCATTGAGCGACCACAGTTTTTTAGGATTAGCTTCCAGCTTTGCCTGTACCTTTGTCCATTCAAGACCTTTATGGCGGTTCATGTTTTTCTCAAAACGGGCTTTTAATACTTCGATTAGTCCTTTATGTTGTTCAGGTGATAATTTCATTTAAGTAGATTGCTCAGTTTAGTAAGAAAATTCTCCGGGTATATTCATTGATTTAAAGACAGCATCCATCGTCCGTTCTGAAAGTTTTGTATATCTTTCCTGCTGTTTTACATTCCATTTTTCAACATTTTGCAGTTCTCTAATATCATCTTCCATATTCGTTAATATTTTATTCATTTCATCGGAATCTGCTTCCGAGAACTCACCGTCGGCAATTTTTTCTTCCCATTTAACAACTACTTTTTCGTAATCATCGAGGAAATTATCTACTTTATTTTTATCGGCACTGCCGCAACCGATGATTAGAATCACCATTAATATTATTGAACCTTTTAGTATATTTTTCATATTGATACTCCTATGGTATCTTATTTAGTCGATAGCGATTTTAGTAAACTTTGAAATAATTTCTGCTATTTTTTTTAATTGTAAAGAACTGCTTGATTTTATTAATCGGATTTTAGCACCATCTTGCAATTCAACTATTAACTCTGATTTTTGTGACCTTATTGTTTTTATATCAGCGAATGCTGTTACTAATCTATTATTCTTCATGATTATGCCGCGTTTCCCATTAATATAATATTTTTCATTATTCAGAACCCTGCTACCTAATCTATATAACAGTGGAAGTAATATTACTAACGGAACAAGAAAGAATATTAATAGAGGCGGTTCCTCAGAAATAATTTTATATATACGGGTAATTAGATTTGGATCGCTGTGACCAGTTGATGAAATTAATCCGTAGTACCACAGAATAAAGAAACAAAATACCATTATAAATGGTAAAAATGATTCTTTCCAAGATTTATAAAATATTAGTTCCTCGGAGCTT
>Ga0316201_10000896_pt1 | contig 18779 bp, 8 predicted proteins | sample CS6wburrow_MG_FD_204516 | JGI IMG/M metagenome (GOLD analysis project Ga0316201, IMG submission 204516) | Coastal sediment microbial communities from Delaware Bay, Delaware, United States - CS-6 worm burrow | ecosystem: Environmental > Aquatic > Marine > Coastal > Sediment | place: USA: Delaware... | reverse complement strand
AACCGATCCAATTACGAAATTATATAACAGGGCAAGGAAAATAGAACAAGGCTATTGGGATTATCAAACTGCCATCGATACTGAAGATGAGATAGGGGAATTGTCAAAAGCCTTTGATAGCATGGTAGCTCATTTGAAACAATCCCATCAAGCTTTAGAAGCCCATCGTCATGAACTTGAGAATAAAGTGGCCAAAAGAACGATTGAATTGGCTCAACATATTGATGCCCTTGCTCAACAAAAAAACGCCGCGCAAAATCTCGCATTGAATTTAGAAAAAACCAATGAACAGTTCATATTAGAAATTGAAGAACGTAAGCGAGCAGAACAGGCCCGGAGAAAATCTCAACAGCGGTATGAATATCTCGTGCATTCCATTGAAGGGGTTGTCTGGGAAGCCGATGCCAAAACCTTTCAGTTTACCTTTATCAGTCAACAAGCTGAACGTTTTTTTGGATATCCGCTTGATGTTTGGCTGAATGAACCCAGCTTTTGGGCCGCTCATGTTTATCCAAATGATCAAAAGTGGGCTATTGACTATTGTGCCAATGCAACCTCACAGGGACAAGATCATGAGTTTGAATATCGCATGATAACAGCCGATAATCGGATAATCTGGATCAGAGACTTGGTTACTGTTGTTGTTGAAAATGAGCAAGCTGTGAAGCTACACGGTATTATGTTAGATATCACAGCAAAAAAGGCAGTAGAAGAAAAACAGATTATTTTTCAAAGATTTATAGAAAATTCTGGAGAAGGCATGGGTATGGCAACACTGGATCATAAAGTGGCCTATATGAATCCGATTCTTTGCCGTTTTATTGATGAACCCACGCCAGAAAAGGTGATAGGCGAAGATTTTACGCGCTACTATCCAGAAGCCTCGCAAAAACGTTTTCAAGAAGAGATCATGCCTCAGATCATGCAAACGGGGCACTGGTCTGGGGAAATGCCGCTTATCTCTACTCAAGGCAAAATAACCCATACCTTTGAAAGTTTATTTCTGTTGAATGATCAAGATGACAATCCACGTTATATCGCAGCCGTGATCAGTGATATCACCGAGCGCAAGCGAACCCGGGATGCCTTGATACACAGTCAGCAAAATCTATCAATAGCCGAAGAAATCGCTCATTTGGGCAATTGGGAATGGAACATTCAAACGGGAGAGAATTCGTGGTCTCACGAACAATATCGTATTTTTGGGTATGAACCAAACGCAATACCAGCCAGCTATGATCTCTTTATTAAAGGGTTACATCCTGATGATCGCGACAAAGTGCTTGAAGCTGTCCAGAAAGCACTGAATGATAAAATACCTTATCACATTGAATTTAGAATCATTCGACCTAACAAGGTTGAGCGAACCGTTTTAGCACAAGGCAAAGTTTATAGAGATGTACATGACAAGCCTGTGCGAATGGTGGGTACTGTTCTTGACATGACTGAGCATAGACAAGCTGAAGAAAAACTGAGACAAAGTGAGCAGTGGTTTCGCAAAATGTTTGAAGAAGGCCCAATTGGGATGGCCATGACAGACTTGGAACAACGGTTTATCAAAGTCAACACCGCTTTTTGCCAGATGTTGGGTTATACCGAACCTGAATTACTTCAGTTAAAGATTGACGACATTAGCTATCCAGAGGATATGTCCAAGAATAAAGAACTGGTAAAGCAAGCCTTAAAGGGTGAAATACCATTTTACCAGATGGAAAAACGATACATTAAAAAAGAGGGGCAATTGATTTGGGGAGATTTAACGGTGTCATTTTTTCATAATGACAAGGGAGAAATACTTTATTTTCTGGGCAAAGTTGAAGACATCACTGAGCGTAAACGCGCTGATGAAAAATTGCTTGCCAGTGAAAAACGGTTTCGCATCCTCTTTGAGGAGGCGCCGCTGGGTATGGTCATTTCTAATCAGGAAAATCAGTTCATCAAAGTCAATAAAGCCTTTTCCCAGATGTTAGGGTATAACAAACCCAATGAATTGGTTGGGGCTAGGCTTGCTGATGTCAGTGCGCCAGAGGATATGCCCAAGGTTCAAGAGCGTTTGAAGCAATTGGTAGAGGGTGAAATATCCTCTTTCCAAATAGAAACACGGTACTGTAAAAAATACGGTAATTGGGTATGGGGCAATACAACCGTTTCATTTTTTTATGATGAAAACGGTGTTGCACTTTATTTCTTGGCTATGATTGAAGACATTAGTGAACGCAAGCAGACTGATGAACAGCTTCGTAAGCTCTCTTTAGCTGTTGAACAAAGCCCAAGCATCGTTATTATTGCTAACACTCAGGGTAAAATTGAATATGTGAATCCAAAGTTTACCCAAATTACGGGGTATAGTGCTGAAGAGGTGATTGGAAAAACGCCAAGGATTCTCAAATCGGGTATGCACTCGTCCACATTTTATCAAGCGTTGTGGCAGACCATTCAATCCGGTAAAGAATGGCGATCTGAGTTTCAGAATAAAAGAAAGAACGGGATACTCTATTGGGAATCAGCCTTGATTTCTCCCCTGCGAGATATCAATCACAAAATGACCCACTTTATTAAGGTCGGTACCGATATCACGGAACGTAAGCAAGCAGAAGAAGCCTTGCAAAAAAGTGAGGCGATGTTAGCACGCGCTCAAGAGATTACACATCTCGGTATTTGGGAATGGGAAATCAGCAGTGAACAACAAATCTGGTCTGATGAGAATTATCGTCTTTTGGGTTACAAACCAGGCAGTGTTGAAGCGTCTTTTAAAAACTTGATAGACAGAATTCATCCCGATGATAAAGCGTATCTTACCAACGCTGTCAAGACATGCTTAGCAGGAAAAACGTTCCACGAAATTAATGAGTTTCGCATTTTATGGTCTGATGGTAGTGAACATATCGTACAGTCACAAATCCGGTGTCATTTTGATAACGATGATTTTGAACAAGCGGGTAAGCCAACTAGGCTGATAGGTACAGCACTTGACATCACAGAACTCAAGCAAGCTGAGAAAAGATTGCGTGAAAGCGAAACCCGTCTTCGCACCATTCTTGATAACGTGGTGGATGGCATCATCACTATTGATGAATACGGCATCATTGAATCATTTAACCAAGCCGCCGGGAAAATTTTTGGCTACCAGATAGATGAAGTCATCGGGAAAAATATAAAGATGCTGATGCCAGAACCCTATCATAGCGAACATGACGGCTACCTTGAAAATTATAGAACCACGGGTATTGCTAAAATCATGGGGTACGGCCGAGAAGTTGAAGGACAGCAAAAGACGGGTTTCATTTTTCCACTTGATCTGGCTGTGAGCGAAATAGGATTAGGTGATCAACGTATGTTCATCGGCATTGTTCGTAATATCACTGAACGCAAACAGGCCGAATTTCGCTTGAAAGAAAGTGAAGACAAATTCCGTCAACTGGCTGAAAATATTGAACATGTTCTTTGGCTGCGAACCCTTGATAAAATGCTTTATATCAATCCTGCCTACGAAACGATTTTTGGCCTGAAATGTGAAGAGCTTTACCAGAATCCGAATCAGTTTATTGAAACCATTATTCCCACAGATCGAGAGCGTGTTATCAATGGCTTTAAGGATCAATTTGAAAAGGGAGTCAACTTTAATCAGGAATATCGTATTAAAAGGCCGGATGGTGAAGTACGTTGGATTTGGGCACGCACTTTTGTATTTAAAGTAGAAGGGGTTCAAGAAGAGCGGACGGTTGGTATTGCCCAAGACATTACTCAAATCAAGCTCACCGAAATCGTCTTGAAAGAAGCTAAAGAGACGGCAGAATCGGCTAATCGTGCTAAAAGCGAGTTTCTCGCTAACATGAGCCATGAAATTCGTACACCCATGAATGCGGTTATTGGTTTCAGTGAATTATTGTCACAACGAATAACGGATAAAAAACATAAAGGTTATTTGGATGCCATTCAAACGGCCGGAAAAAGTTTGATGACTTTGATTAATGATATCCTTGACTTGTCTAAGATTGAAGCTGGGCGTTTGGAGATTGAGTATGAAGCCGTTAATCCTTATACCCTCTTTAATGAGTTAAAACAGATTTTTGCCATCAAAATGGCTGATAAAAACTTGGAATTGATTGTTGATATGGATAAAGCGTTACCCTCGATGCTGATACTGGATGAAGTCCGGTTACGACAAGTGTTGTTGAATTTGCTTGGTAATGCGATCAAGTTTACCGACAAGGGCTATATCAAATTAAGTGCTAAAATTCTCCCAACCTCTTTTTCAAAGGGGGGTGAAGTCCCCACCGTCAATCTCAAGAAAAACGAGGGAGAAATGGCTGAGAGACAAATCGATTTAATCATCACGATAGAGGATACTGGCATCGGCATTCCTAATGATCAACAGGCGCTGATTTTTGAGTCATTTCGTCAACAAGATGGTCAAAGTACCCGAAAATATGGGGGTACCGGATTGGGATTAGCGATTACCAAACGATTGGTAGAAATGATGAATGGGCAGATTTTGGTCAAGAGTCGTGTCGCTCAAGGGAGCGTTTTTGAAATAACATTACGAGAGGTCGAGGTGTCTTCCACTGAATCGGTCAAGAATACAAAGGAAGAAGGCTTTAATTTAAATAATATAGCCTTTGAAAAGGCTCAAATATTGGTGGTAGATGATATTGAATCCAATCGTAATCTGATCAAGGCTTGTTTGTCTCAAGTCAATTTGGAAGTACTCGAAGCTGAAAATGGGCAAAAATCTTTGCTTTTTGCTCAAGAATATCAGCCTGATCTCATTTTGATGGATTTAAAAATGCCGGTAATGGATGGCTATGAAGCCACCCAACAATTGAAAGAAAATCCGAGTACTCAAAAAATACCGGTTATCGCTTTGACCGCTTCTGTTACTGTAGAAGAACAAACTAAAATAAAGGCGCACGATTTTGATGGCTATTTGTCAAAACCTGTTAGTACGCAAAACCTCCTTAAGGAATTATCCCGCTATTTAAAACACCTAGAAAAACCAACCCTCACCGAAACGGCAACTGATACGCTAGAAACGCTAAGCCTAGAAAATATTATCGAACTCCCCGTATTGCGGCAAACCTTGGCAGAAAAAATGTTACCGCTGTGGCAAGATATCAACGAAATCATGGACATAGATGCTATTGAAACGTTTGCCGAGCAGTTGTTCCAATTAGGGGAAAAGCATCAAGCTCAACATTTAATTCATTATGCTGAGAATTTACGTGAATTTGCACAGGATTTTAACATTGAAGGTATAGAAAAAACATTACAGCAATTTGATAAAATGGTTAATATTTTTGCCAATGCTGAATAACGAACAAAAGATTCGGTTCGCACTTTAAATCCAAAATATTGAACGCTGATGAGACGGATTATCCGGATTCGCACTGATAAGTACTTTCGCCAAAAATTTTCAGGTATTTTAATAGAAGCAATGTTTATTTGTAATTAGAGACGCGAAGCCTCGCGTCTCTACAATTCGCGGTTTCGTTCCGACGCGATGCCTCGCGTCGCGGTAAAATACCTGTTTATTTGTGGTTCAGTACTTAAAGAAATCAGTCATAAGAATCAGCGTTCTATCTTCTCTTGTGAAGGTAGGCGTATATAAAATCGACTTCCTTTCCCAACTTCACTTTCAATCCAAATCTGACCCCTGTTTCTTTCAACAAATTCTTGACATAACAGTAAACCTAAACCCGTGCCTTTTTCTTTAGCCGTTCCCGGTGTGGTATGACTGATACCCACCTTGAAAAGCTTATCAATGTCTTGAGGCCTGATACCTACCCCGGTGTCTGATATTGAGATTTCAACCTCGCTGTCTTGCTCTTGAGAAGCGATTTCGACTCTACCATTGACAGGGGTAAATTTGATGGCATTTGAAAGGAGGTTTCTAATGACTGTCTCAAGCATGTTTTGATCGACAAAAACCGTAGTTGTCTCAGACAGAGATGATAATAACGTGATATTTTTAGCGGCGGCGTGACTGCTAGAGAGTTCAATCGTTTCAGCAAGTAAAGTTTTCAAATTCAATGTGGCTGGTTTAAACGCGATTGTGCCCGTTTGTGATCTTGACCATTCTAACAGGTTAACCAGCAGATTATAGCCTTTCTTTGAGGCTTGCGAAATAGACTGAATAAAATCTTCTTTTTGTTCGGCATTCAGTCGTTCACCGTGCGTTATCAATAACGAAGAAAACCCCATTAACGTATTGAATAAATTACCTAAATCATGCGAAATGATGGAAAAAAATTTGTCTTTGGCAGCATTAGCTTGTTGCAGTTCTTCTTTCTGTAAGAGAATCGTATCTTTTGCTTTTTTGAGTTCCAGATGGGTATTGACTCTCGTCATTAACTCTTTTGTATTGAAAGGTTTAGTGACATAATCAAGCGCGCCCAATTCTAAACCAGCGATCACATCTTCTATTTCAGTCTTAGCTGTTAGAAAAATAACCGGAATATCAGAAGTATCAGGGTTTTGCTTTAATCGTTTACACACTTCAAAGCCGTCCATCTCTGGCATCATCACATCCAACAAAATCAAATCAGGCTTTTTCTTTTTGGCCAGCGCCAATGCACCAGCACCATGTTTAGCAATTGCTGGGGTTATGCCATTTTCTTTCAGCGTGTATCCTAATACTTTAAGGTTTTGCGGATTATCATCGACAATTAAAACCAGGGATTGTTTGTTCATGGTTGAATTATTCCGACGGGTAAAACAAAGGGGATAGAACGCCTATTTGAATGATTGTGGCCTGATTAGCACTGATTATCGTTCAGTCTTAATCAGTCAGATCATCACAATCAGCGCTCTATCAATTTTTATCCCAAAAAGATTACATTATTCTATTTTGTTCAGTTTTATTTTGTTCAGTTCTGTTCTGTTCAGTTCTATTCAGTTCAGTTCTATTTTGTTCATTTTGAAAGAAATTGAGCCGAAGCTTGTGTTGTAAAGCCTCTGGTAAATGCTGAATGCCTCTAAGCATTTGGCTATAAAAGTTATCTGGGCGCGCTTTTGCGGCGTTAAACGCTGATAAAAGCGTTTCTGTTTTTTTCTCTATCAGTAAGGATAACAATTGTTCTGCTTGCTCAAGTGCGTTATTAGCCTTTAATGGCAAAGCAGCCTCTTGTTGTTGAGAGATCACTAATTGATACAAAGCATAACGCCCCGGTGAAGGCACATTGACCCGTATACCCGAACGGGCCACCATGACAGCCGGTTGTATCTCGTCAAGCAAAAAGTCTAAATACTTAACAGGGGTAGCGAAGGTATTGAGTGATTTGAGATAAAGCGGTTGGTTCAAGTTCGCTTCCGTTTGATGAGTCAGTATTTCAACCTGAATTTCTTGAGCTAGAAAACGATAAGTCGTTAAAGTTTCCTTGGTCTTGAAAGTACGCACTTCAAAGAAGCCATAGCCACTGTGAAAGACGGCTTCTTTCAAATTGACTTCTTGATTTGAAATACCCATTTTCAAGTGGTGAAGCTCCCGTTTTTTATCCATTTCATTCGGGGTATTAGCAGTACGAATAGGCCAACGGACGTTCAACATATTTTGGTAGAGATTAAAGGCATAAGTGCCCAATAAAACGCCCCCGACGATAAAAAAGCCGAGCCTTTCCATCAATTCAAACACACGCGCTTCATTGTGACTCACGAACCAAACCCCACCTGCTTGAAGCATAGCAATCAATTGCTTGCGCTTCTGGATGTCAGGCTGAGCCTCTTTCCAGAGTTTTTTTTCTAATTCTATTTTGTCTTGGGTTTCAGGTGAATCAGGCCCAATATAGCGTTGTGTTTGTCGATTCCCAATATTAACCTGAAGATACCAATAAATATGTCCCTTCACTTTTTTTTTGATAAATGACAAGCCATTACCACTAGGAGCGGGTATTGCGGATTGTTGAAGTAGTTGTGAGTAAAGTAAATTGAGATTTTCCAATTGGGATTCTTTTTCCATCCTTATCGCACCTTTATATCGTTATAAGTTATCAGTTATCAGTTACCCGTTATGACATCAATTAGCGTGCAAAATATAGTTTTGTTCAAAATTTTGTTCAAAAAGGAAATCATTTGTTCATTCGTTCACTCGTTAATGTATGAACATTTTAGGCAACTTGGGCAACTTAAACTGCATTTCACATTTCACATTTCATACCCGTTTTGAGTTTTACTGATATTAAGCAGGCTTTGAAAATCGTGCCATGTACTATTTAGCGTAGCACAGCGAAGGTTCAGGATTTCACGCGTGAAATAAAGTTTTTGCGCGCAAAAACGTTTGCCTGAACCGAAGGGAAGCTACGCTAAATACAGTTTAAGTTGCCCAAGTTGCCCAAAAAAAGGCCTGAAAACATATCAAATTATGAACTGGTAAACTGTTTTTTGAACAAAACTATATTTCACTTAACAAGTTTTTGCGCGCAAAAACTGGTTAAGTGAAACACTGTTCATGCCCGTTTTGAGTTTTACTGATGTTAAAGATTATAGATCAGTTATACTCAATCATATTATCATAGAACGTATAACAAATTGTTAATTTTTGAACGACGATTGTTGATTTTTCTTATCTTCACTAATTTTGCGCCGCAAATAGTGATTCCCGTTAATAGAACAAATAATTGATTTAAAATGATATTTTAATCATTGTTCAAAATATCAATAGACCTCTGTGAATAAAACAATGAGTAATGAATAATCTATAAAAGTAATAGGGTAATTGATAACTGATAACTGATAACTGATAACTGATGTGATATGGATATTTACCGCTACCCCCTACTTTGTTGGCAATTGACTCAAGAAGTTGTCTGTGGACGTTTAATCGGCACAGAATACGAATTGGTTAGTCACCAATTAAATAAATTACAAGCTCATCTCGCTGAACACTTGCAACGCGAGTATATCCAATATGCTTCTCTGCCCGATCCTTTGCCTGATGCCCGATTGAAAAAGCTAACGGTGAATATTCGCCCAGCCTATAGAGAAGAATCTGGGGTTTTCCCAGTAGCCCATGGCCTAACGATTCCAGTGTCAGCCGTTTATGGCAGCACGCAAGAGGGTTATTCAGAATGCTATTTGCCTTTATTAGATCAGCATTTCTTTTTTTACAAGCAGGAACAATTACGGGCTTTAATTGAATACTTTGCGCGTGATTATTTCAATCATCAAACACCCGAAAGTTTACACCGTTATTTGATGTTAGGCGAACCTTGGTTGGAAGAAGTGACTGTTCGTATCAAGGCGCGTGAGGTGAGTCGGGCGGAAAAATTACAAGATAATCTTGAACTTGAAACCCTACCCCAAGTGGCGGATAGATTTCCCCGTAAAACCAAGGGCAGTGGGATTGCACCTGAAACCGCGTGGGAACGTAGTGAGTTGGTAACCACCTTGGTTGATAAATTGATGAAAGAACGAGCAAGTGTGGTGTTGATCGGTGAGCAAGGGATTGGGAAGACGATGATTTTGTTAGAAGCCGCTCGTAAGATTTTAATGCAGACTAAAGAACGCCCTGAAGGGCCCAATTACTTCTGGCGTACCACGCCACAACGTATGATTGCCGGCGCACGGTATTTGGGTGAGTGGCAGGAAAGTTGCGAACAATTGATGGATGAATTACATCTCAGTGAAGATATTTTATGGATTAATGACTTTGTGCATCTCTTAACGGTGGGCGGTGAAGGGCCTGAAGACTCCATCGCTGCCTTTATGTTACCTAATCTACGCCAAGGGCGTTTGCAAATTGTCAGTGAATTAACGCGGCAAGAATGGGAACGTGTGCGTCAGCGTTTACCCGGCTTTGCCGCGCTTTGCCATGTCGTGACGATTCCACATTTGTCAAAGAAACAAATCTTTAAAATCATGCGTTTGTTTGCAAATTATATAGAAAAACAATTGCTTATAACGATAGATGAGCCCGCGCTAAACTTGGCTTATCGTTTATTAGATCGTTATCTGCGTTATGAAGCTTTTCCGGGAAAAATCATTCAATTTCTAACCCATTGCGTCAATGACGTACTCACGCAAGATAACAAATTGATTGATAAGGAAAAAGTGTTAACACAGTTTGTCCAAAAAACCGGTTTACCTACATTTTTATTGCGTGATGATATTTTTTTAGACACAACGGCTTTACGTGATTATTTTGCCAAGCGTATCATTGGGCAAACTCAAGCAATTGAGCACGTTAGTGAAGTTGTCATGGTTTTCAAGGCAGGGCTAAATGATCCCAGTAAACCGATTGCCACGCTATTATTTTCAGGCCCAACGGGGGTAGGCAAAACCGCTTGTGCCCGTGCCTTAGCCGACTATTTTTTTGGACAAGGGCAAACTTTAAACCCGCTCATTCGTTTAGATATGAGCGAATTTCAACATCCCGTGCAAATAGATCGTTTATTAGGCCAGTTTGAGAAACCAGGCAAATTGATCCGTGAAGTCCGAGAGCGGCCCTTTAGCGTCGTTTTGCTTGATGAAATTGAAAAAGCCCACCCCATTTTTTTTGATGTGCTACTCAATGTCATGGATGAAGGCATTCTCATCGACAATAATGGGCGCGTGACCGATTTTCGTAATGTCATTTTGATTATGACAAGCAATCTAGGTGCGCGTCACAGTGAAAGCATCAGTTTTATCAAACAAACCGATAGGGATCTAGACAGCGTTGTGCGTCGCTTTTTTCGCCCAGAGTTTTATAACCGCATTGATAAAGTGGTCAATTTTCAAGCCTTAGACGCAACAACAATAAGCAATATTACCCGCAAAGAATTAGCGGCATTAAATGAACGAGAAGGTTTTCAAGAGCGTGACTTAACATTGACATTTACACCCAAGCTGATAGAACACTTAGCCCGTGAAGGTTTCGATCCAGAATACGGTGCTCGTCCATTACAACGCACGATTGAACGATTAGTCGTCGCAAAACTCGCCGAATTTCTCTTAGAGCACCTTGAAATTAAAGGCATTAAATTAGTAGTGGATTGGGGAGATGAGGGCGTGCAATTGGAGTATAAAGGGTAGGTTATTCCTACAAACCCATACCGATATAATTTATCAGAAATCATTTTGTGTCTTTATTAATTTGTGACGTTTTTTCACGCAAAGGCGCAAAGTTGCCAAGTGATTATGCTTAGCTTGATGTGGCTTTGCGTGAGAAAATAATTCTCTGAATATCTCTCGATGTTTTGTAATATATTTAATAAATTATAGTGATAATGATATAATTTGGTTGAACAAACTCATTTATGTTATTCTTTAATAAAGAATATTGGTGACAAAAACAACCAGAGAACTAAATGTCTATGTTTATAAATAATACCAAGTATCGCCGCCATAAATACCATGCTGTTAGAACACAAATTGGCGATATTGCCTTTGATAGTAAAAAAGAAGCTAAACGTTATCAAGAACTTAGGCAACTTGAGCAAGAAGGGCATATCACAGACTTAACATTACAGCCAGCGTACATGCTTCAAGATGGCTTTAAATATGAGGGTAAAACGATCCGGCCCATTCGATATTTTGCTGATTTTCAATATAACAAAAATGGGAAGATCATTGTAGAAGATACGAAAGGGGTAGAAACAGACGTGTTCAAATTGAAACGCAAGATGTTTTGGTTTCGATATCCTGAATTGGAATTGCGTGTTTTTTAAACACACTTTAATAAGGGTCAATTTGCGTTGAGCAAATTGACAATTCACCCTTTGTCATTTAGCCTATCCTAAGAGCATTTTTTATATGAAAATAAAGGGGTTCCACCACGTTGCGCTGATTTGCTCTGATTATGAAAAGTCAAAGCATTTTTATGTTGATATTTTAGAATTTTCGATTATTCAGGAAACATTTAGAACCGATAAACAATCTTACAAACTGGATTTAAGAATTAGCAATGGTGATCTCATTGAGCTTTTTTCTTTTCCTAATCCACCAGTGCGAGTGAGTTATCCAGAAGCGTGTGGTTTGAGGCATCTGGCTTTTGCCGTTGATAATCTTAAAGAATTTGTGGCTTCTTTAAAATCAAAGGGAGTAGCTGTTGAAGAAATCAGACAAGACGAGATAACAGGGCAGCGTTTTACCTTTTTTAAGGACCCTGATAATTTGCCATTGGAAATCTATGAGATATAATAAAATTGGCACCAAAAACACAAATCATTGATTTTATGAAAAGGCGTCATGATCAAATCAATGAAATCAAGCGATTAACAAATTGGTATATTGTCTAAGCATTCATAACCCTTTGTCAATTGATTTAAATTAGGCTAACACGCTTGATGTGTAATCTATTGAAAAACCTAGATTCGTTATCATCGTTATCAAAAAAATGTGACTTGGCATTGAATACTTTTGAAGTCTGCCTATTTTTTTTATAAAATATAAAATACATCACACATCTTAAGTTATTTAATTCAAAATGGAAGAAAAAGACGACACCACTGAAGCGATCAAACTCATCAAAGACAGCCTAACTGAATTTCATGGCGCGATGCAATTAAGAGATGATTTTGCCATCAGAATTGGCAGACGTACCACACAAATTATCCGATTTACTTTGCTAGGTATGTTTATGTTGACATTGGCCATGTTTTATCTGATTACAACTTTGACTGCCAACATGAGCGATATTACCGAACGCATGAATCAGATGGCAATCTACATGGAAAATATGAATAACAACTTCATCAATGTGGCTCAACATACACAATCCATGCAATCATCAGTCGAGAACATGAGTGAGTATATCAGTGTGATGCCGATTATGAACAATGCTGTTGTTGGCATGAAGACTGATATGCTGAGCATGGCCCAAGACATCAATAAAATGAGCACAAACATGGGTTTAATGGAAAACAGTATGAAAAGGATGAGTGTTGATATGACCAATATGAGCTATCAATTTACCAGTTTAAATGGTTCTGTTGGCTCAATGGGATACAATGTCAATCGAATGGCAGCCCCAATGAAATTCTTTCCTTTTCCATAATTAAAAGACGGATTTATAACGGATGAAAGGGGAGGGTGAACACGCAAGGGGCTGCCCTTTCTCTGCGTGTTTACCCTTTCTTGCGACGTTCAAAGCCCCATTCGGTGTCCCAAAAATGAGTTACAATCAGAAACGCTAAAGCTTGTTGCGCTTTAGCGCCTAAAGGTTCTCGTAGTAGGCGCTTTAGCGCCTAAAAGCGGGAATGTCTTTATTTATAACCCCCCTTTCTGAGATTCTTCCATTCTCCTCATCATTTCTTTGTAATCCTCATCCTTCTTTTCTTGCTCGCTAATCCTGTCATAGTCAGGCACCTTGAAAAACTCAGGGGAAACCTTAACATCCGTTTGGATATTGATAATTTCATGTTTCACCTTGTCACCTTTATTCCCTTTAATCACCGTTTTCATCGGCACACCCAGTTCCTTCAATTGATCTTCCAAGTCATCAAGGGCTTGTAGACAAGGATGAACAGGCATTCCTTCGATTTGTCTGGATTTTGATATCTCAGACAGGGCATTGATAAAATCACGGAGATAGGGCACCTGATTCGCTTTTTTAGAAAAGTAATTATCGAAACACGGTTTCCATTCGTTTTGGTAAAGCACCATGATCTGATAATACTGGCTTTCATAACCGGCAATATCAGTAACATACTCACTTTTGGCCAAATGAGCCTTGACAGGCTGTTGCGGTTGCCCAAACCAAGGGGGTTTTTCCCCTTCTGGTAGCGCAAGCGGTTTACCCTTGATATCCATCTCAATGATGCGTTTCTGCTTACCATCAACCTGATAGACTTTTTTCAGGTTCAAATCCATCAAACTATAGTAATTAGCATCCTCGCCTTGTATGCGAACATGCTGTTTCTCCAGAGTAATTTTTTCTTCTTTTCCCTGAAGATCGTGGCGTTTAACTACCGTTGCTGCGAAACTCGCGCTACAAACACTGGCACTGACAATGCCAATGATTATCCCACGTCGTAAAGACTTCTTCATTCAAATTCCTCCGATAGGTTGAGAACAGTCTGCCAAATAGCAGAAACACAACGGTTAAGGGATTGTTTCCATTGTAGAGACGCGATGCTTCGCGTCTCTCGCGAGGCATCGCGTCTCTACAAAAACACAGACGCGAGGCATCGCGTCTCTACAAAAACACAGACGCGAGGCTTCGCAAAGAAACATCGCATTATAGAAAACTGATAGGTGGTAAGATATCAAGGGATTAGATTGCGATAATCTGGGTTTAATCCTTTTTGATAGTGGGGAAAGGTGATGGGGGTTTAACCGAGATAGAACGCTGATTGGACTCAAAAAACAAGAAGCCGAATCAGTGTTCTATCATATCACCCACATCACTACTTTCTTTTTATAGACAATCCTTGTCGTTTGCTTTTATAATCACCCAATATCAATCATATCACTGTTTTGAGAACTGATGTGATCATTGAGATTGCGCCAACACCTGTGCAAAACGATCTAACCAGCGTTTCTGCTCCTGGGTATCGGGTACTGCTAAACCTCTTGACTTTGTCACCATTTGATATGCCGTCACAGGGGCAATACCTGAACAAACAAGAATAGAGGCAACCATCAAAGCCGAACGACCAATGCCCATCCGACAATGAATCGCCACCTTTTTACCATTTGTAATTTCTGTCAACAAAGATTGACTCAATTTTTGTGCCTGCGATAAGGAGGGGACTTGCCTATCCTTGATGGGAAAAGAAATCAATTCAATCCCATTCGCACCACATAACGTATTTTCCTCTTTTAAATCAAGCTCATAAACCTCATCTGGCATTAATAAAGAAACTAAAATATCAAGCCCTTCTTCGTTCAAAGCCTTGATTTCATCCTCAAGCCAATCACCAGCGCGAGGCCTCGGCATGATAGCTAAATGGCCAACCTTAAAATCTTTAATCCAATAAATTTCGGGTTGCATAATGACGCTCTTTGCGGTTAACGCCAATGATTATGATTTAATATAGGGAGTTTATTATTAATTATCAATTAGTCTAGCTTATCTGTCGTGAAACATCTATGCTTTTATTAATGAATGCTTGATCAAAAGCCTATCTCGATTTATTTTCAAAATATCAATTTTAAATTATAACCTAAAAATGGCAATGACTTTAATTTTCGCGAAGGCCTGATTTTCGTCCAAATTTATTTTCGCGAAGGCCTGATTTTCAAATCCAATTTGCTTCAGCACGATTTTCGTTTCAAATTTATTTTCGCGAAGGCACTATTGATTGATATTGATAATGATTTTTTGGGAATGCGCCCATTGAAAAAATAAGTTTAATGAAGTCTGCCCCAGTGAGGACAAAAACCATGTCTATTATTAAGCCTAATCAACAATTCAATAACCAAAACATAGACTTACCTAAAATGTCTACCATGACAGAGCCACAATTGTTGCCAATCCTTTTTGCGTCTGAAGAGACAGAATTAACTCATCTTGGCAATGATTTAGTCATAAAAAGCCTCAATGATGATGAATTTATGCCAAATGACTTTCAAAATTCAAAGCCGTTTCAAACCCCTGATGGCACGATGTTATCTGTCAATGATATGAGTACTTTGTTTAATAACCAGACAAAGCCCGTATTATTAGCGGCCAATGGCTTAGATGATTTAATCATCTCTTCCCAAAGCGAAAAAATTGGAGTCATCACCACGATAGTAGAAGGCCCTGTGACAGTCCACGGTTTTGATGACACAATCCGCACAGTCTATCAAGGTGATCCTGTCTATCTTAATGATGTGATTATGACGGCTGCGCGTAGTTCTGTCAAAATCACTTTGAAAGATAAGACAACATTTCAACTTGGGCCCCATTCTCGTGCGAGTATGGATAAATATGTTTACGATCCTGACAGTGATTTGGGGGGAGAATTTGAAACTTACGTCTCTTCTGGTAGCTTTCGCTATGTCAGTGGCAAAATCAGTGGCAATAACCAAGGACAACATACCGTCATCAAAACCCCATCTGCTCAGATTGGCATTCGGGGTAGTGAAATTGATGGAAAAGTTGAACAAGATGGTTCCACGAGCATTTTGCATCTCTCAGGCATGGTGAGTATTACCTCGCGACATCATACGGGAGAAATTGTTGTTTATGAAGAAGGTACATCAGTCTATATTCCCAATTCAGCCTTAGCGCCCAGCATTGACCAACTGCTATCCGAATCCATTCCTCAAATGCGTGAACAGTGGCAATCCCTTAATCTTGAAAGGGCCCACAGTGCAGGCCAAGAAATAGCTCCCCTCCAGACTATTGAAACGGCACCGACTGGACAGAATGAACAACCCGGTGAGAAAGCACCTGCTCCAAGTGATGAAGGGCCGCCCACCCCTGATGGCAAACCTGTCCCAAATGATAAACAGCCCCCGCCATCGGATGATAAACCCGTTCCAGGCGATAAACCCCCACCACCCGATCAAGCCGATAGCGGCGAAGAGCGATCCACACCATTTGATGAGAAACCGGTTCCAAGTGATAAAGAACTCACACCGGAAGAGAAAATAGAGATTGCCTTTGCAGAAATGGCCTTTGGCGAGGAAGGGGCAAGATCATTTGATGACCAACCTGTCCCTGGCGATAAACAACCGCCACCGCCCGATGATAAACTGGCCTTCAGCGATGAAGAATGGGCCACAGTAGCCGAACATGAAGCCGCCCTTGGAGATGAAGCATCTATAGCACTCGATCAGATAATGGGCGATGAACGGCCCCTACCCCCACCCCCACCCAATAACATGGGCCTCGGCGATGAACCTGCAACAGCTTATGATAACGAACAGGCCTTTGGAGATGAACGACCCGCACCACCTGAGAACGAAATCGGCTTTGGTGAGGGGCAAGTCGCACTATATCAGGAAGGCCCCCCCACTGTTCACGAGTTCTTCGATGATGGACAAGCCATGCCCGATGAAAACCCGTCTACTATAGGGGATAGTCGCCCAGCTCCCCCTGATTCAGGGGCACATAATCCCACTTTACCCCTCACGGAAAATATTGATCTCTGGATTGATATCATGACTGGTGATCACGATGTCATAGACAACAGCGATTATTTACAACCGATTGAAAATATTATTGAAAATGAAATTTATGAAGGCATACCTCAAGATCGCCAAAGGCCTTTTGAAGATCGTGATAAGGCCAATGAAGACAATCAAGAGGAGGAACGGAATGAGATTGAGGATGACATTGTCCCAAGAGGCATGGCACAGGATGATACAGCCTTTACGCCGAAAAACACCATCTTGCTGTTATCGGTTGAGACTTTGTTGAAAAATGATTTTGGCCATAATCTGAAAATTATAGCGGTTACCAATGCTGTCAATGGTAGTGTCATGTTGACCGAAGACGGTGATATCCAATTTACCCCCGCTTCTGATTTTACAGGTTTAGCCGGTTTTGAATACATTGTTGAGAACAGCGTTGGTATGACTGAACGGGCGGTTGTTTTTGTAGAAGTCAGCTCTAATTTGGCTGATACCCCGCCCCTGATTGAATCACCTGATGACGATATCACTTTACCCGATCCAGAACATGATAGGCCACCGTTAGAAGACGGTTCCGAGTTTGAGGAACCCGGCATTTTAGAACCACCAGAATTGCTACTACCGCCAATAGAAGAGCCTTCACCTGCGGAAGAACCCGCCATAGCCGATAAACCCACAGAGGCCACAGCACCTATTGAAGAAGGCTTTGTACCTAAACCTGAACCCACCGATGTTTTCGTACCTGAATCCCCAGCGGTTGCTGAACCCGAACCCATTGCTGGGCCTGAAGCGCCTACGGCCATTGAACCCGAACCCATTCCTAGGCCTGAAACGCCTACGGGCACTGAACCCGAACCGATTCCTGGGCCAGAAGCGCCTACGGCCACTGAACCGAAACCGATTCCTGGGCCAGAAGCGCCTACGGGCACTGAACCCGAACCCATTCCTGGGCCAGAAGCGCCTACGGGCATTGAACCGGAACCCATTGCTGGGCCTGAAGCGCCTACGGGCACTGAACCGGTACCCATTCCTGGGCCTGAAGCGCCTACGGGCACTGAACCGGTACCCATTCCTGGGCCTGAAGCGCCCACGGCCACTGAACCGGTACCCATTCCTGGGCCAGAAGCGCCTACGGGCACTGAACCCGAACCCATTCCTGGGCCAGAAGCGCCTACGGCCATTGAACCCGAACCCATTGCTGGGCCAGAAGCGCCTACGGGCACTGAACCCGAACCCATTCCTGGGCCTGAAGCGCCTACGGGCACTGAACCTGAACCCATTCCTGGGCCAGAAGCGCCTACGGGCACTGAACCTGAACCCATTGCTGGGCCTGAAGCGCCTACGGGCACTGAACCTGAACCCATTGCTGGGCCTGAAGCGCCTACGGGCACTGAACCCGAACCCATTCCTGGGCCAGAAGCGCCTACGGGCACTGAACCTGAACCCATTGCTGGGCCTGAAGCGCCCACGGCCACTGAACCGGTACCCATTCCTGGGCCTGAAGCGCCTACGGGCACTGAACCTGAACCCATTGCTGGGCCTGAAGCGCCTACGGGCACTGAACCCGAACCCATTGCTGGGCCAGAAGCGCCTACGGGCACTGAACCCGAACCCATTCCTGGGCCTGAAGCGCCTACGGCCACTGAACCTGAACCCATTCCTGGGCCAGAAACGCCTACGGGCACTGAACCTGAACCCAGTACAGCGCCAGAATCGCCTACGGCCACTGAACCGAAACCCACTACAGCGCCAGAATCGCCTACGGCCACTGAACCGAAACCCACTACAGCGCCAGAATC
>Ga0316201_10000895_pt1 | contig 18788 bp, 9 predicted proteins | sample CS6wburrow_MG_FD_204516 | JGI IMG/M metagenome (GOLD analysis project Ga0316201, IMG submission 204516) | Coastal sediment microbial communities from Delaware Bay, Delaware, United States - CS-6 worm burrow | ecosystem: Environmental > Aquatic > Marine > Coastal > Sediment | place: USA: Delaware... | reverse complement strand
GAAATTTCTGGATTTAATCTTTTGCCGCCACCTCAAACGTATAACTGGGATGTCAGTGGAATACCAGACGGGGAATATTTGATTCGATGGGAATTGTATTGTGGTTCATCAGTGAATGTATCGACGCGCATATGTGGGTTGATAGACCGAAAAGCACCTTCTGTGTTTGGTAATGAAGAGCCAAGAGACGACATATTTGATCCTGGTGATGTGATCTCTGTTGAATTTGACGAGAAAGTTGATCTATCAACTTTGCAAAATGGAAACTATTATGTGACAAATATGACCACTGGTACGCCCGTTCCTGCCACTATTACCCAGGTAGGATCAGAGATATTTGTGCAATTGGGCATTTCCATTGACAAGCTTTATAACCAATTATTTGAAGTCGGGCTTGTGAGTGTGGGAGATATCTATGGTAACTACAGAACCGATACTGTAAAGTGGGAATTTGTGGTGAGTGAGCCAGATTCTGATAGAGATAGAGTGGGGGATCTCAACGATCGTTGCCCGGGAGGAGACGATAAAAAGGATACTGATATGGATGGGCTACCTGATGATTGTGATTGCCTGCCGACCATCCCACAAAATGGCCGATCATTAACGAAGGCCGCTATGGACTTTGATGGGGTAGATGATCATATTACAATAGATTCTGCATATGTAGGGACAATTAACAATTTCTCTTATGAATTATGGGTAAACCCCACTTCTAATATTCCATCTGGAGCTGTTGAAACGAACGGTGGCGTTGTTCCCTATTTTACAGATAATATTCCACATGCTATATTCCCGACCCAGGGTAGTGTACCGTATGGAACTGGTCACTCTACGCCAGGCATTGCAGTCGGGAAAAATGGAATCATTGTATTTGAACATGCTGGTTTTTATTTCCCAGCGCCATTAGTGCATTATCAGGAGATACAAGGTTGGACGCATGTTGCCCTTGTTTATGAAAACCGACAACCAAAACTTTACTTAAATGGTGAACTTGTCAAGCAAGGACTATTGTCAGGTGCCATTGTTCACCCTTCTTCACGTATTGGAGGCTACTCTTGGGGCCCAAGCAATCCTGCTTTCTTCAAAGGAAAAATGGACGAAGTGCGCTACTGGAATTATTCGCTTTCTCAATCTGAAATTCAAGCGAGAATGCATGAAGAGTTGACATCGAGCGAAACTGGACTGATTACTTATTTTGACTTCAATGAAGGTACACCGTTTGGACATAACGAAGATCTAACAGAAATTGTAGATAAATCATCAAATAGTTTAGATGGAACACTTTCAGGCTTTACAAAGTCCGGCACTTCTTCGAATTGGATTACGATCCCTATTACTGCGATAGATGCGCCATTTGATTTATGTATCAATTGTGTAGATACTCTGAATACCGCTATGGATTTTGATGGAGCGAATGATCAAATTTCCTTAGCCAATGCGTTTAGCGATGTGCATACCAACTTTTCATATGAATTTTGGGTGAACCCCCAAGACAGTATTTTCCCCAATGCCTTCGAAACGAATGCCGGTCTTATACCCTTTGTAGTTGATTACACCCCGTTTCTGATATTTCCAATTCAAGGCGGTGTGGCGTATGGAACGGGCCATGCAACCTCAGGCGTGATCGTGGGCAAAAATGGCATCATCGTTGCCGAACATTCCGATAATTATTTTGTGTCTCCCCTCGTGCATTATGTATCCATTTCCGGTTGGACGCATATTGCCATTGTGTATGAGAATAATCAATCAAATCTATATGTCAATGGAGCGTTTGTCAAACAAGGCTTACCATCCGGCATTTCGTTCGTACATCCTTCAAGTTTAATTGGAGGAAGTTCACCAGGGTTTCATTTTAATGGCAAATTAGATGATTTGCGTTTTTGGGATCAAACACGTACAGCCGATCAGATTGCAAATAATTTATTTATCGAAATGCTCGGAACAGAATCAGGGTTAGCAGTCTGTTATGATTTCAACGAAGGAAAAGCTTCTGCTAATAATTCCGTATTGAATTCAATTGTGGATATAACTGGCAATGGCAATCCAGGCACTTTAATCAATTTCAATAAAACAGGTGGCTATTCTAATTGGGTCTCTAGTCCGTTAAACTTTAGAATTGATGCTGATGAAGATGGACGGCCTGATGCATGCGATAATTGTATTCCACCGATCAATTTGATGCTGGAAAACCAGGCGTTGAATGGTATGTATATGGCTCGTGATAAAATTACTTTGGGCAATGGAATTACCTTCCCATCGAATGCAAACGTCTTATTTAGAACACCTGAATTAGAATTATTTAATAGTGTGAATGCACCTTCGGGTGTGAATATTTTAGTGAATCCTAAACCGTGTGAGGAGGAATAAAGAAGTTGAGTAAAAGGATTAAATGATTTGATTTTTATGAAATCTGGCTTGGCAATCAATAAAGAGGGGGATTCTGTTGTCTACTCATGTGAAGTTTGTCGGGCAAATGATGATTCGTGCGACCAGGACCTCGATGGGATTACGGATGGATGTGATGATTGTAATGTGACAAGATATATACATATCCTCTAAATCACGGCAAGTCTCAACCCCGGATGTAACGTGAAAAATCAGCCCGGGCAGTATCAACTTCTGATACGAACCCGGGCTGTACTTTTCTACTGTCAGATATTCACTGTTTCATACTCCGCTAATAATTTGATACGTTGATATATCAATAAAATAACAGATAGTAGGATTGTAAAGTGATTTGCCTGTTGGGCTAACTCAATCCCTGCATGTTGCATTGGACGTTACAGGAGGACTGCTTTATAAAGTTGTTTTTTGGCCGAGATCGTTAATGCGCCATTTCTGGCCATTTTCAATCAGGAGCCCTTTGGTCTTTCCGCTGTGTTTATCCTTGCCGTGCTTTACATCAATCCTGATGATCTTTTGATTAAAATCAGTAGAAACGTCACTTACAACAGTATGACCGATGATAGCGGCTTTGGAAGCATACTGTTCTAATATTTCGGACAATTCCGGTTCAGTGATCTTTGTATAATATTTGTAGTTCATCACAAAACCCCGATACCAGAAAGGACTTAATCTTCCCATCAAAAAATTTGCGACCGGGTCTTCACCTGGATAATGATAAAGTTCGTCATTGTCAATATTGGCTCGCACCGATTTATTTATTCGCTTCAAAGAAAGATTCATCGGTAAAATTTCTGGTGATAGTCCCGCGTGAACAAATAAATAATCACCAATTTTTTCAATCGTATTTTTAGAGCGCATCCAGCGGCCGAGTTCAGATTTTTTTGAAAAAATCACTTTGTTATTCATCCATGGTTCTTCATGTTCTCCGAGAAGCTCTGCAATTTTATGGAATTTACCGACTGCATAATCGAAATTTCCATTAATGTTCATGATCTCATGATTGCCCAGGATGAAGTGAACCATGCCACCGGCAGCTTCTGCCTGTGCCTCAAGATTGTAAATGAGCCAAAGAGTCGGCATCACATTTTGGCCGCGATCAACAAAGTCACCGACAAGCACCAGGTGACCGTCACCATAAATCCACTGAAAGTTTTCATCAATTACTTTGTTTGCCTGCAGGAAAGATGCAAAACCATTAAAGTTACCTTCTATATCAGATATGGCAATCAGTTTTGATGGCTGTTGGTATTCGTGTGCAGGGACCTTGTGCTTCTTTCGCAACTGCACAGAAAAGCGATCGACGTCTTTATTATTAACAATCACCTCAATTGACTCACCTTCAAATTTGCGTTGAAGGACATTGTTATGCTCATCTACAGAGATCAAATTATTACCAATCAGATATGGACCGTCTATGCCGGCAAGCTCAAATTTTGAATCGGTTTCTTCCCCATTAAGGAATCGTTTTTTTACCTCTTCAAAATTCTGATCAATTTGATCTTTGATCTGATTGCCCCCATCAGAAGAATGCATAAATAGGTTCCATGACATCGGAATGAAAGTGAATGCGGCAAAGAATATTTTATAGATCAATTTCATTTTTTATGCTTGCTGTGTCAATTAAAAAAATAAGGCTTTTTTGCACTTTATCAATAAACGTGAAAATCGAATTTGGGTTCATTCATCCTGGCCTGCAAATCAAAGGGCAGGTCAATACTGATCGCTTGTTGGGCGTCTACTTTGCTTGAGGCGGACCAGTATATGATGATAATCCTTTTCTTTGTTGATCTGACTCTCTTCCCATCGCTGTTTCGCATATTCCTTAGCCGGCACTATGAGCTGAGTTAGCCTTCAAAAGAGGCTCGTCAATATTCTTCAAGACTTAGGAAGCTTCCACACGGATCACCTTCACAGGGCAATTTTCAGCTGCTTTCAGATTTGCTTCCAGTTCATCGAGGCTCACCGTAGCATGATAGATACCCTTTTTTTCTTTTCCTCCAATGAGATTACAACGGCCATCCTTTTTCGAAACGCGCCACCGATCAGGAGCTGCTTCGACACAGCCATTGCACCCAATACATTTGATTCGATGATAAAAGATGCGGATCACTATGCTTCCACGATTTTGTAAAGTTTATCTGATGGGCGGATAGTTTCTGCTACCGGGAGAGAAAAGACATCTCCTTTCTGAACCACATCTACATTTTTATCATCCACCCGGAGTTCTTCCGCGGTTGTTCGTACGATGCCCGTTGTCGGACCAGTGATCATGATTTGATCTCCTTTTTGAAGCGCATAGGATTCCATTTGAAATTCACCGATTTTGATTCGACTGAAGTATTTGACACCCCTTCCGATGAATACTTTTTTCTCTGTCGCTTTTGATCCGTATGAATCATTCCATTCCCCCATTTTGCGACCCAGGTAATAGCCATCCCAGAAACCTCTATTATATACTTTAGAAAGGCGACTGAGCCAATCTTCGATTTTGTCTTTTGTAAATGTCTTTTGTTGGATGGATTCGACAGCTTCCTTATAACAACTGACGGTTGTGTCTACATAATCCGCAGCCCTTCCACGTCCTTCAATTTTAAGGACCTGCACACCTGCCTCAATCACTTTATCTATAAAAGGAATGGTACATAAGTCTTTCGCACTCATGATATATTCATTATCAATCTCAAACTCAACGCCTTCATCTTTGTCTATAACGACATATTTTCTTCGGCAGTTCTGAATGCAGGCACCCCTGTTAGCTGAGGCATTATGTGAGTGCAGACTGAGATAGCATTTTCCAGATACGGCCATACAAAGTGCGCCATGCGCAAAGACCTCAACCCTGATCAATTCGCCGGATGGTCCCTTGATCTGTCTTCTTTCGATTTCACGTGTGATGTCAGCAACCTGTCGCAGGCTCAGTTCACGCGCCATGACCATCACATCAGCAAACACGGCATAAAAAGCGACTGTTTCAATATTGCTGATATTTGCCTGGGTAGATACGTGGACGGGCATCCCCACTTCTTTGCAATATGCCATGACCGCATGGTCTGAAGCAATGATCGCGGACACTCCATTTTCAACTGCATGATCAACAATTGTTTTCATGAGCCGGATATCGTGATCATAGAGAACGGTATTGATCGTCAGATAAGCTTTTACGTTTTCAGCATTGCACCTGCGCATGATCTCAGCCAGATCATCAGTGTTAAAATTGATCGATGATCGCGATCGCATATTGAGTTGTTCGACCCCAAAATAGATCGAATCACATCCTGCATGAATAGCTGCTGCTAATGCTTCATATGACCCGACCGGGGCCATAACCTCAATCCCTGAATTTCGCATAAAAACAAATTTTTTGTGACTGCAAAGATAAATCAATTGATGATGTAACGTAGTGCAGTTTTTAAAACCACATAAAGCACATGAGAGCACATAAGTAAAGGTATTCCTTATGTGAACTTATGATTCTTATGTGGTTCAAAAATGTTAAAAGTATACTTGCTGGGGTACGTTTAGCGGCAAATAAGCACGTAGTAGTAAATGCTATTGCTAATGTAAAAATGAATGAATAATGAAAATCTCAAAAGAATATTTATACAACTTAATCTATAAAGTCAATGGAGCTGCAATAGAAGTACACAAAGCACTAAGCCCAGGTTTACTAGAAAGTGTTTACCATTTATGCATGAAGCATGAGCTTTCTCTGAGAGGAATTCATTACCAGTCTGAATTGAGGATTCCCGTTTTCTTCAAGGGAGTGGAAATTGAAGCAGAGCTCAAATGTGATTTATTTATTGAAAATGTACTTCCAGTTGAACTTAAAGCTGTAGAGTATGTCCTTCCCGTTCATTAAGCTCAGCTACTGACGTATATGAAATTGTTGTAATCGGCTAAGGGTTTAATGATCAACTTTAATGTACCACATATATATAGTCAAGGACAAAAGACATATGTCAATGAATTATACCGTCTTCTCCCGTAAAAATAGTAGAAGCTATTCCTCATGTGAACTTATGATTCTTAAGTGGTTCAAATATTTAAACCACATAAGGCACATGAGAGCACATAAGTTAAACACCCAACGAAGAAGGTGTCCTATTAAATCAAACCCATTTCCACCAAACTCACCTTCACCTCTTCGTGTTGATCCCAGAATTTTGTTTCTAGATCAAGCATGATTTTTTTAAACGCTGGCAAATCTTTTAGGTCATCCATTAATGGATCCGTTTTGAAAAATAAAAGTATCCAGTAATGGAAATTTTCAGCCGTGCTGGAAAACTCCCGCATCTTTTGAAGTGCCATGCTATTGTTTCCTTTATACGCTGCGATCATTGCCTCATTGAGCGGTTTATAAATCGATTGTTCAGCACTGACGTACGATTCAAAATCCTGCAGCAATTGAGTCGCAGCAGCTTCCTCTCCAATCTGTTTCATCACATTGGCAATCTTGATATCTTCTACCCTGTACATGTCCAGATTTAAAGCCGTTCTGGTGTCTGAGAATCTTTTGTAATGTTTGAAAGCACAATCATAATCACGCATGAAATAGCAAATTTTTGCAACTTCCTGGAGGACATCCAATCGTGTAGTGTCTTTTGCGAGGACATCCAGGAGCAATATTTTGGTTTTTGCAAGATCCTGATCCCTGGCGTATAGGATGAATGCTTTCACATAGTTGGAATAAATATTGAATGGATCATAGGAGAGAGACTTTTTAATATACTTTTCCGCTTCCGTCACAAATCCGGATTGAATCAGGGCATTACTGATATGCAGGTATGTAAAACTGGCAGTTGTCGAATCTTGTGAAGCGATATCCAGTCGGGTTGCTTTCAGCGCATACTCAAGGTATTTTTTTGTATCCGGGGCAAACCGTGTATAATAGTCCGATAAGATATTTAGAACGAGGACAGAGTTGGGATTATATGCTAATGCTTTTTCAAGATGTGGCAATGCAGATGCATAATCTCCCAATTGCAGGTAATAGGTCGCTTTGGCAATCAGGCTCGTTTCCAGTTCAGAATCGTATAACAGAGCTTTGTCGGCATGACTGTTGATTTGTTTGGTATATTTTTTATCCGACTGGTTAAAATCCAGGAAGAAATACGTAATTGCCAGACCGGCATGTGCGCGCGCAAATTCAGGGTCAAGTTCGATCGCTTTCTCATACCATGGAATGGCTGCCAATAATCCGGCACCGTCTCCCTGGTTGAAAAATTCTCGCCCTTTTAGATACGCATCATAAGCAGCGAGATTGTCCGTGGGTTGTTTGTCGATCTGGGCATTTTCTTCCGGCGTTATGATCACTTCGATTTCATCCGCAATTTTTTTGGCAATTTCAATTTGGAGGCCAAAAATATCCGTCAATTCCCTGTTATACTGTTCGGACCATAAATGATTATCATTTGGTGCTTCAATTAACTGGACATTCAAAAGCACCTGGTCGCCGATCTTTTGTCCGCTTCCTTCCACCAGGTAATACACATTTAATTCCTGGGCGATCTCCGGGAGTAATTTTGCTGAATTACGATATTGCTCGACGGAAGTTCTGCTGATCACGCGTAACCCTTCAATTTTTTGCAAATGATTCAAAATTGATTCCATCAGGCCGTTTATGATATAGATGTTACTTGAATCGTTGCTATCATTTATAAAAGGAAGGACAGCGATGGATTTTTCCATCTTTGCCGAACCCACTGTTGATTCAGTTGTAACAGCCCTGTCAAAAATACCGGTTGTATTCATCAAGTAACCGAAAGCGATGAAAAGTGCGGCAATTATAATACCAGTGATTCCCCTCCTTCTTTTAGTTCTGATTGATTGCTGAGGCGCTTCGGTTAATCCTGTTTTGACTTTTCCTCCAATCTGGTCTTTTTCAGGGATGACCAATCCCGGGTTTGAAATCGCAAAGACCTCAATGGGTTTGTCCACGTTTTTGAGCTCAAAAGTGCCCATTGGAGTTGTTTGAATTCCGGATTGATTTTTGACTTCGTCATAGACTTTACCTGAAATAAAAACACTTCCCGCGGCTGCGAGAGATTCGATCCGCGAAGCCACATTTACCCCGTCTCCAATGATATCATCAGCACTAAAAATGATATCACCACTGTGAATGCCAATACGAACCGGGATAGCGGGTACATGTTGAAACGCTTGTTGCAATTCAATACCGCATTTCACTGCATCGATTGCACTTTGAAAAGTACTCAGCGTTCCGTCTCCATAGTATTGCAGTATCCGGCCCTTATACTTTTTGGTTGTTGTATTAAAGACCTCTCGATGCCGGTTTCTAAAAGCGACTGCCTTCTCTTCATCCTGTTGCATCAATGCAGTGTATCCCTGGATATCAGTAAACATTATCGCCGCCAACTGGTGAGAATGACCATCCTGATCGATACCGCCATTTTTTTCCTGGTTTTTTCCTGCTTCACCGGGCGGATAGCCATAATATTCACGAAAACATTTGACAAAATATGATGTGCTGTTAAATCCAACTTTGTAGGATATCTCTGAAACAGTCAATTCTGTTTGCCCCAACATTTCCATACCTCGCTTCAACCTCAGTTCACGTATAAATTGGCTCACAGAAACACGTGTCAGTTTTTTGACTTTTCGCAACAGGCTTGAGCGGCTCATCCCAACCTTTTGAGCAAGTTCGAATACACCAAATTGTTCATTCGGAAGATTTTCTTCAATCACTTCTGTAATTCGTTGTAGAAAATCCTTTTCATTCGAATGTACTTCAGGCATGATGTAATCCCTTGGTTAGTGAATTTGAAGATACGAATAAACGAATTCCCAATCGGCATTATGCTGGCGTAATGCATAGTTTATACTGCTGCGCCATAATTTATATGAACGCACCAAACTTGATACGCTTTGGAGCATGCTTGATACGCTTCACAGTGCTTTTCGAGTGATCTTTACAATATTGAAAGAACGTAAAAATAAAATCATGAAATCACGCATTCATTATTTAGATCATCTCAGAACATTTGCCATCTTCCTCGTTGTCGTGTTGCACGCGGGACTTGTATATGAAGTGGTGCTGGAAAATATCTGGATCGTAAGCGACCCGGAAAAAAATAATTCGATCGGTCTCATCCGCATGTACCTGGACTTGTTTGTTATGTTTACCATCTTTTTTGTTTCCGGATACTTAATTCCGATTTCTGTACAAAAGAAAAGCACACGGCAATTCCTGGTTTCAAAGGTCAAAAGAATCCTGGTACCCTGGTTTATTGCAGTTTTTACACTCATCCCGGCATATAAGATTATTTTTCTCTATTCCCGGGGCCTGCCACAAGAAGCATGGTACTCATATTTTCACCTGTTCCAAAGAAGTGGGACCGATTGGGGATACTTTTCCAATAATCCAACTCAAAATTGGTTGTGGTTTTTACCCATGCTGTTCACTTTCCAGGTCCTATACCTGGTGTTGACGAAAATGAAAATATTTCCACTCAATATCTCTGTCAAAACAGGAGTGATCCTGACTGTGGTAATCGGTGTGGCTTATAGCATGTTGCTTTCAAATGCAGGTTTGACAGGTTGGTTTCATTCCGGGTTCTTTGAATTTCAAAAAGAAAGACTCCTTCCGTATTTCATGGTATTTCTGGTCGGTGCGCTTTGTCAGCAGCATCATGTATTTGAGCGTGATGAGAAGAACAAGAAACGCTATATCGCTGCCAATATCGGCCTGACTCTTGGATTAGGTGTTTTTACCGCAGTCGCATTGAATTTGTTTTTCAATTTGATTGAACCTGGCAGGAATCATTTCTTTATCTCCAGTATGGTCGACAGGACAGTCTATTATTTTACTGCATTGCTTTCCATGTTCTGCTTTTTATATGTCATGCTTTATGCATTCAAACATTATTTCAATAAAACAAACCCGCTGATGAATATCCTGAATCGAAATTCTTACTCCGTGTATATCATTCATGTGCTTGTATTGGGTGTTATTGCCTGGCCGATGATGTATGTATTAATCCCTCCAGTCGCCAAATTTCTGATTTTGACGATGCTGACTTTTGTGGTGAGTAATTTCCTGGTTTTCGCTTACGATCATTTATTGCAGGAAAGGTTGTATCTCAGGATAGCAATTATGTTCGCTTTTGTTGTTACATTTTTTGCTTTCACGAATTCAGGGAATACCTCAGTCGCCCAATCCTCAGAAGTGAAAGAAACGACACTTCAAAAAGACGTTGTGCCACCGAGTGTAGGTTTGCACGAAGCAGCGCTTACAGGGAATATGGTTGCCATTCGTCAACATTTGCAGGCTGGAACAGATTTGAATGAAAAAGAAGCAAGCGGTGGTTCAAGTCCCTTGATCACAGCTGCGGTGTTTGGAAAAACAGAAGTTGCCATTGCATTGATCAATGCAGGCGCGGATGTCAATTTTACGAATAATGAAGGATCAACAGCTTTGCACTCTGCGGCATTTTTCTGTCATACTGAAATTGTACAGGCACTTCTTAAGCATGCTGCGGACCCACAAATTAGAAACAATGCAGGTTCCACCGCTTTGGAATCAGTGACTGCTCCCTTTGATCAGGTAATAGGTATCTACGATTATTTCGGACAAACGCTGGGCCCATTGGGTTTGCATCTGGACTATGAGCGGATTCAGCAAGAACGCCCAAAGATTGAGAAATTGATCAGGATTGCGGAGTGAAACCACAATCTAAAAGTCTCTGTTGAAAAAGTATACCCATGAAAAAGGCACTTTTGAAAGGGGGTGTTTCGGGTAGAAAGTACACCCCGGCTAATTATACCTGATCCTGACGAGATTCAAACGGTTATTTCTTTCACTGGGAACAATGCATTCATTGTAGGCGATTTGAACTCCTTCTTTAAATCTCAGACGCAATCTTTGATAGTCGGTGCTGAAAACCGAGTTTCGTTCATTCTTTCCATTTCCTTTGACCACATACTCACTCACCGTATTTTCCTGTCTGATTTCATCATTGTATAGCAATCGTAGATTTTGTTGGGTTTTGAACAGGAAAAAAGAAGAATAGGCAGCATCATCGTCTTGAGAATACTGTCTTTTTTTCAAAACTGTATTCCAATGTTCTTCGCCATTCGGATGAATCGAATACACCAGCAAATCTTCATAATAGTAATCTACCCAGCCCGTTTTCATATAATCACGTCGAATCGGCACGTTTGATCTGCGTGAAAATTCTTTATTCATTTCGGCAATGACAACAACGCCTCCGTCTTCACGAAGAATCATATGCTGGATATTAAAATTAGTCAACCCCTTATTTTTGCCTACTTGCTTGCCATACACGTCTTCAAGCAGTTCGGTTGAAAATGTGACGTATTGCATTTCCTGATCTTGATCAGACCAGTCAACAGGCGTAAAGAAAATACCATTTGCCCTGCTCAGGTTTTTATCCGCATACAAGCCGCTGATCACTAATCTGTCATTCATATTATCGTATTCAGCAAAAATATCGACAGCTGTATTATCTTCCAGTTCTATTTTCTTTTTATATAACTCGCTAGTCTGGCCTCGAATGTGGAAGAGCTCAAAAAAGTTTTTCTTAAGTAGCCGATTATTCTCCAGCACCATATACATATCACCCGCATTTGAAACAACCATTTTACGAAAGTCTCTTTTCAAATACACATTTTTAAACTTCATCTTGCTATCCCACAACAATGTATCCAGTCGAAGGTCGTAGCTGAACACGTCCATTTCCGAATCCTTGTCACCCCGGAATAATAAGACCTTGCTTCTATCCTCGGATCGAGCAAATAAAAATCTAGGATTAAAATATTGATTTTCATATATCGCTATAGTTGATGTGTCAACTACATTTACAGCTCCATCAAATCGCTTATGCCTAATGATATAATCTCCTTTTGCGCGAAATCCATAAAACACATTAAAAAAGTCTCTATCTGCCAATACAGCTATGATATCCACCCTGTTTTTTTCGAATTCAATGGTGCGGTCCCATTTGAAATGCAATTCTTCATCGAAAGCATGTATTTCGACTTTGTTTCCTTTATCCCTGAACAGCAAAATCTGATCACTGATTTTCCCCAAAATATCATAGGAATAGTCATTCTTCAAGTAGACATCCTCGGAGACAGTAACGACTTGTCCGGACACATTTGAAGGCGTCAGGTAGCATAGGATGAATAGAATAATAGAGAGAATTGTACGAATCATATAAAGTATAACGTTTCACCACCCGTTTGGATGATCATACTTGAAAAATAATGAAAAAATTGCACGTTATTTGTATTTCACTTGACCAAAGCAGCATATGAGTCAACAACCTCTCATCGAATGCGTACCAAATTTTAGTGATGGACGAAACCCGGAGGTAATCCGACAAATTACCGATGTTATTGAGGCGATTGAAGGAGTCAAACTCCTTGATGTGGATCCAGGGAAAGCGACAAATCGAACAGTTGTCACATTTGTAGGGCACCCGGAAGTTGTCATTGAAGCAGCCTTTCTGGCCATACAAAAAGCCAGTGAAGTGATCGATATGCGGCATCATCAGGGCGAGCATCCGCGAATGGGAGCTACAGATGTTTGCCCACTCATCCCTGTTTCTGGTATCACTATGGAAGAAACTGCTCAATACGCCCATCAGCTGGCAAAAAGAGTCGGAACAGAGCTGAAAATTCCCATTTTTATGTACGAATCTGCAGCTACTTCACCTGAACGCAAAAATCTTGCAACGGTGCGTTCCGGTGAGTACGAAGGGTTTGCAAAAAAGATTAAAAAGCCGGAGTGGAAGCCTGATTATGGGCCGGCAGAACTCCATGTCAAAGCCGGGGTAACAGCCATCGGTGCGAGAGATTTCCTAATCGCTTATAATGTGAATCTGAATACCACATCCGTTCGCAGGGCAAACAGCATTGCTTTCGATGTGCGTGAAGCCGGCCGTGTGAAAAGAGAGGGAAATCCGGTCACAGGTAACATTATTCGCGATGCAAACGGAGAAGCAGTGCGTATTCCCGGAAAATGTAAATCTGTCAAAGCCATCGGTTGGTATATCGAGGAATATGGAATCACACAGATATCCATGAACCTGACAGATATCAAACAAACAGCATTGCATGAGGCATTTGAAGCATGTCGTGAAAGTGCAACTCGTAGGGGTATGCGCGTCACCGGTTCAGAAATGGTCGGATTGGTTCCTCTACAGGTGATGCTGGATGCCGGAAAGTATTATTTGGAAAAACAACAACGATCAGCTGGAATACCCGAGCGGGAAATCATCAAAATAGCCATAAAAAGCCTCGGATTGGACGAATTATCTCCGTTCGATCCAGATCAAAAGATTATTGAATATCTATTGGCAGATTCAGCCAGTCAACGACTCATCAAACTAGATCTTCAATCGTTTGCCGATGAGACTGCATCGGAAAGCGTTGCGCCAGGTGGCGGAAGTGTCGCTGCCTATGTTGGTGCATTAGGTGTTTCTCTGGGCACAATGGTCGCCAATCTTTCAGCGCACAAAAGAGGTTGGGATGATCGGTGGGACCATTTTTCACTATGGGCGGAAAAGGGAGAAAAGATCAAACAAAAGCTGATGCATCTTGTCGATGCGGATACTGATGCCTTTAACAAAATCATTGAAGCCTTCAGACTCCCCAAAAGCACGGACGAAGAAAAATCGATCAGAAGTACATATATCCAGGAAGCGACCAAAGGAGCGATTGAAGTGCCAATGGAAGTCCTGCGCACTACAGTGCAGAGTTTTGAACTTTTGGAGGCAATGGCCAATGAGGGAAATCCAGCATCAAAATCAGATGCTGCAGTCGGAGCTCTTTGCGCCCGGGCCGCTGCTCATGGTGCATATCTCAATGTGAAGATCAATCTTGAGGGACTGAAAGATGAAGACTACCAGGCTAAAATTGTTTCAGAAGCAGATCAACTGAAAGACCAGGCCGATTTATTGGAAAGGAAAGTGGTAGAGATTGTCGCGTTATAAGTATGTTACCAGGTGGCATACCATCTTCTTCCATTCTTTGATCCGTTGTGTTGGTACCACCTGCGCCCCAATACTTGTGTCCATCCAAATATGCTCCGCATTTCTAACTCCAAAGATCTTCCTTCTCTTTGATATGGTGAATTTGACTATCAGCTTTTGCGCGTTGGAGGCAGCTAAAAGTGCGAGGAAGTGGGAGTTTGAACCAGGATAAAGTGATTTCGATGGCCAATTCCGGGGAAAAATCTTCGCTACAATTGACTGTATTTCTACGTGAAAAAAGGAACAGTTGGCAGTAATACTTTCACATTTTTAACCATGCCATTTCAAAATTTATGACTGAATAAACGTCGTTGTGGAATTTCAGATTAGGAATTATACCAATTAATAAAGGTATCTTCCTAGAGTTATCTCGCCATTTTCACAACCATTCAATTCGTAAATGATGTATGACTCCAAAAAATCCAATTTTTTCAAATCAATTTATGCAGAAGGCCTAATCTTGTTTGCACTATTATTTCTTCCCCTGTTATTAAGTGCTCAGAAGGTAGGGATCGAATCGCTCGCTCCGGACAGCACTTTGTCAATTGCCAATAAGGTAGAGATCGGTGGGACTCATGGAGATGTGGTACTCACGGATGATTTAGCTTCCATTACTTTTCCAGCAACAGTACTACCAAACCGACCGATGCTGCAGATGTTTACTTCTGGTATTAATAACGCAAGTAGAATGATCTTTGGGCATTCACCACAATTTCCGAATTACGGTCTTCAGTATAATGATGAGTTGGATCAGTTTCGCTTTTTGGGAAATGGGCAACATGCATTTTCAATATCGATTATAACCGGAAAGGGCCAGGCTGCTTTGGGAGATGTTGAAATTCACCAGGACTATACTTTCAACATTGCCACGAATTCCGAAAATCGAGTTTTTAATATCATCAACAACACAAACACTTCCTTGACCACACATGGAGTATACGCCAAAAATGAAGGTGCTGGATCGGGGGCAAAACGGGGAGGATTTTTTAGCGCTGTTGGAGGAACCGGAACAAACATTGGAATGATGGCGACAGCTTCAGGAAGCGCTTTAGAGAATATTGCGATATATGGCTTTGCAATCGGAGCAGGAGCCAAGGCAGCTCATTTTGATTCCGGAGATGTGGTTATCGATGATGTTTTAATGATCGGTACATCCGTAAAAGCTAATGGCTACAAATTGAATGTGCATGGAAAAATCATTAGCGAAGAACTACGCATTCAGGATGTTGAAAACTGGCCAGACTATGTTTTTGCAAAAGACTATAAATTAGTTTCACTTGAAGACCTTGAAGCCAGCATTGAGAGTGAAAACCATCTTCCCGGTATTCCATCGGCAGCGGAAGTAGAGATGAACGGAATTGATTCCGGTCAGATGCATAAGCTTACCATGCAAAAGATCGAGGAACTCACGCTGTATATTATTAGCATGAACAAGGAGAATCAAAAACTCCGAAGTGATGTCGATATCCTCAAAAATCAAATTCAAGACCTCCAGAATAAATGAATTCCCAGGCTCCAAAAATAAACGGAATGCAAAGATCCAGGATCTTTCTTCTCATAATTATATTGTTTTTCACACCAGCCTTGTATTTGGTTTCACAGGTCAAAACACCTGGCGTAAATTTCGAATTGAACGCATCCATGAGCTTGAATCAGGTTATGGGGGCGGTGAATGAATTGCATTCAACCAAATTAGTGGAACCAGATATATTTGAATCCGACTTACAAAAATGGAAACGCTGGGAGTGGTACATGTCCAGTCACCTGGGATCGGAAGGTGAATTCGTGGATATTGGAAAAAAATTGTGGAAGGCCACTAAAGCGACTCGAAGTGAAAAAGAGACAAACCGTAGTATTCATTCAAGCTGGACATCAATTGGGCCAAACGATTCTCCACTGGCCCATCCGGATGCGAGTTTTAATGGAATCGGTCGTGTGAGCCGAATTGCATTTCATCCTTCAAACCCAAGTACGATTTATGTTGGTGCTCCATTTGGAGGTCTTTGGAAAACATTGAATGAAGGTACGACCTGGTCAAATCTTACGGATCATCTACCTTCACTTTCTGTAACCGGGATTGTCATTTCACATGCAAATCCAAATCATATCTACATTTTAACCGGAGATGGAGATGGAGATTACAATAGTACTATCGCAATAAACGGATATACAGGTGTTTCTGTTGGTGTACTCAAGTCTCTGGACGGAGGTGCAAGCTGGCACGAGACCGGACCGTTTTCCTCATTGGCAATAGGCTATCAACTTATTCAGGATCCAAACAACGCCGACGTACTCCTGGCAGCGACTTCCGTTGGTTTATACAGAACCATAAATGGAGGTGATAGTTGGTCTCTCAGGAAAAGTGGAAGATGCTACGATGTAGAATTCAAACCCGGAAATTCGGACACCGTCTATTTGGCGCAGAACGGTGAATTTTGGTCTTCATCCAATAATGGTCATTTTTGGGGCAATGGCGCCCAATTTGACCTGCCCATTGTCAATGGTGGCAGAATGCAGCTGGCAGTCTCCCAAAACTCTCTCTCTACTGTTTATATACTATCGGGTCCTTCAGACACAGCAGAATTCAAGGGGCTCTGGAAATCAACAAACAGCGGGTTGAATTTTGTTCGCCAAAGCAATACACCGAATGTGCTAGGCAAGCTCGATGACGGGTCGGACGCTGGGCACGCTTCGGGTTATAATTTGTGCATAGCAGCAGCATCGAATAATGCAAACAAAATAGTGGTTGGTGCGCTTTCAACGTGGAGATCAGTCAATAGTGGAATAAATTGGATAAACAGTACCAGCTATAGCGAGGATGGGAGTTTTGCATACATTCACCCCGATATACATGATCTGAAATACAACCCCTTGAATCATAAGTTGTATGCAGCCAGTGATGGTGGTCTCTATGTATCATCCGACCATGGCATTACGTGGGAAGATCTTTCGGTTGGTATTCGAACTACCATGTTCTTTCACATGAGGTCCTGGAATGGATCATCTCCAAAATTGATGGCGGGTTGTCAGGATAATGGAGTCAAATATCGTCGCGATGCAACTACTACGTGGTATCATATAAATCAGGCTGATGGATTTGATGCAGTCTTCAATCCGTTAAGCGGCGAGCCTGGATACGGAACAGCAAATAGGAGCGTGCAAAGATATTCTGATGATGGCAACAGCTCAACTTCCATTACACCGCCTGGTGACAGTGTATGGTTCAAAACAGTGGCAGTTCATAACACAAGACCTGACACAGTCATTTTGGGCAGCTTTAATATCCGGGTTTCATACAATGGCGGTGATGCATGGACGGATGCTGGTTCATCCGGATCATGGGCGATGGCTTCCTGTCCAAGTAACAATTCCAAATTTTATGCCGCAGGTGGAAACGAACCGGGAGCTGGTGATGAAACAAATTCTGGCGCATATGTCTCAACTGACATTGGTCAATCATGGACAAATATTTCAGTCAATCCGGGTTTCCCTTCCTCCTGGACCAAAATCACTGACATTGTTCCTAACCCAGTCAACTCCAATATGGTCTATGTTACTTTGGGTGGAATGGGTTCAAATGAAAAGGTTTATCGCTCTACCACTTCCGGATCGGCCTGGACAAACATAACAGATAACTTACCGGATGTCGCTGTGTATTGTATCGGAGTGGACTCAGACAATAGTCTTTATCTCGGTACAGATATCGGAATTTTTTATCGCAATCTTTTAATGTCAGAGTGGATGCTTTGGTCAAATGGATTACCCAACACTCCGGTCGTAGATATTGCTGTTCAGAATTCTTTTGTAAGATGTGCTACGATGGGTCGGGGAGCTTTTCAATCTCTTAAAGCCAACGGCTGCTCGGAGTCTCTTGTACTGGTAGGTGCATTGGCGGGGAACCAACAATATGAGACTTCAGATTTTATTACCTCGACTTCAGCTATCACGAGTGGTCTAGGAACTTTTATATCTTTTGGAGCAGGTGATAAAGTTGATCTAAAAACAGGTTTTGAAGTGGCAAATAGTAGCAAGTTTCTTGCTTATACGGGGCCTTGCGGAACCGGGGGCATCCCGTCAATTTGGTACCCGGGAAATGAACAGGAAAATTCCGTTCGAGCAAATGGTGGCGAGATTGAAAGTAATATCAAACACACATTTCCCCTGGGCTCAATTGACCATGTACAACGAGGTGTGTCACATTTCAGAATTGATTTCACAGTTCTATCAAAAGGAACAATTAACTTTATTTTTTTGAAAGACGGAAATAAGATACCTCTGCACAATGAAACTTTTGAAAAAGGAGCTGCTTCCGTTCAAATTGAAACCGGAAATATTCACCCTGGATTCTATTACCTGGTCATGTATAAC
>Ga0316201_10000893_pt1 | contig 18811 bp, 13 predicted proteins | sample CS6wburrow_MG_FD_204516 | JGI IMG/M metagenome (GOLD analysis project Ga0316201, IMG submission 204516) | Coastal sediment microbial communities from Delaware Bay, Delaware, United States - CS-6 worm burrow | ecosystem: Environmental > Aquatic > Marine > Coastal > Sediment | place: USA... | reverse complement strand
TTTATCGTTGCCATCAATAATGACCAATCCGTAGCTTTTAAATAACTCATTGGCCAAAAACCGTATTGCATCTGTTAAATTTTGATGTTTTATATACGCATTCTTAAACAACAATTTTAATTGTTCAGCATTATTGCTAGTCCCTAATTCTAAAGAAAACAATTTAAAAACGGCTTCTAATCCTTCTGTAGATAATTCTCCAACAGCTCCTGCTGCTGTTTTATTCCAATGAATTTTTTTTCCTTTAAAGTTGAAATAATTAATTTCTTCAAAATCATGGTCTTCGGTAGCCATCCAATAAACTGGAACAAAATTATAAAACGGATATTTTTGTTTTAATTCTTTTGAAAGATTGATGGTCGACACAATTTTATAAAGAAAATACAGAGGGCCGGTAAATAGGTTTAATTGATGACCTGTAGTTATCGTAAAAGTGTTTTCTAATCGTAATGCTTCAATATTTGAAAATGTGCTTTCTGAAGTCGAAATCCCATAATATTGCTTTTTTAAACTTTCTGCTAAAATGACTCTCGACTCTTTACTAAAGGCTAATTCCTTTTCTTTAATCTGTTGTTTAAAATTCTCAAGCTTTGGAAAACGATTATAAAAGGGTTGCAATTCTGGTTTTTCATCTAAATAATCACATATTAGTGATGAGAAATAACCTGTCTTTTTAAACGGAATACAATCGGTAGGCATATAAATAGTAAAAATTAATATGTAAATATACAGCTATTCCATTTTTAAAGTCAAAAAATTCGTTAAGAGTTTTATGTTTGTTTTACTATAAACTCCGTCTAAAATTAACATAACTTTAATTAAAATACGACGTTTTTTTCGTATTTTAAATGCAGATAAATTCCTTAATATCAGGAAACCATGAAAAACATATTTCTCTTCTACCTCGTTACAAGTTCCTTTATTCTTCTAAATTTTAATCAAACTATTACAGCCCAAACTTTACAAGAATACAAAGAAATAAAGGGTAAAATTATAGATGAAAGCTCCAAGAACGTTTTAATATTTGCTGATATTTTAATCAAGGATACTAATATAAGTACTATTACAAATTCTGATGGTATGTTTGTTTTGAAAGTACCTGATTCACTTGTAAATAAATCATTCGTAATTTCACATTTAGGTTATCAGAAAAAAGAAATAAAAATTTCTACATTCGAAAATAACTCAAAAATTGAGCTAACACCAGTCATTACAGAACTCAAAGAGATTGAAGTTAAATCGTTTAAAGATCCCGAAACATTATTAAAATTAACCCTAAAAAAACGCAGTAGTATTTATAATAATGATAAAACATTAATGACTGCTTTTTATCGGGAAACTATAAAAAAAAGAAACAAGAGTGCATCTTTATCTGAAGCTATTTTACAAATTCACAAGCAACCATATGGTAACTCGAGACATGATGATATAGATCTTATCAAATCAAGAAAAAGCACCGATTATAAAAGATTAGATACAATCGCAGTAAAACTTCAAGGAGGGCCATTTAGTAATCTATATACAGATATTATAAAATATCCCGAATTCATCTTTTCCTCTGAAGATTTGTTACTTTATGATTTTAAATTTGACAAGTCTACGCGGATTAATGACAATATGGTTTACGCAATAAGCTTTAAGCAAAAACGAGAAATTGTTGAGCCTTTATTCTATGGGAAACTATATATAGATTCCGAAACTTTAGCCTTAATAAATGCTGTTTTTAGTTTAAATGTTGAAAACAGAGAACTCGCCAGTAAAATGTATATTAGAAAAAAACCCAGACGTGTTGATGTGTATCCTACAGAAGCAACTTACAGAGTAAATTACAGAAATCAAAACGGTAAATGGCAATATGCTTACAGCAATATTTTGCTAACATTTAAGGTGAACTGGAAAGGCAAATTATTTAATAGTGTTTACACATTAAATAGTGAAATGGCTATTACAGATTGGGAAATTAAAGATTCTGAATTAACACGTAAAAGGGAACAAATAATTAAACCAACTACTATTTTAACAGATGAAGCTTCCGGTTTTTCAGATCCTGAATTTTGGGGAGAATATAATATTATTGAACCAGAAAAATCTATAGAATCGGCTATTGAAAAAATCAAGAAACAATTGAAACGAAGTGAGACAAATTTACAAATATCAGCTTAATTGTTTTCTTTCTTTTGCTGTTCTCTATATTTAAGAACATAATTAACCATTTCTTTTACATTGGCTAATTTTGCTTCTAATATATCTGGGCGAACAATCTCTGGTTTACCATCTTTTATGATACTAATTTCCGGATCCATAAAACTGTAAGTGTAAAACGTATTTACAAGCACTTCATCCATTTTGAAAATTGTGTCATAAGCCAAAACAGATTGCATCACTATTTTTTTTGATTCTTCGTCTTGCGGGTATATATTAATAAAATACCAAAACGCTTGCTTTAAATATTTTTTGTCAATTAAATAAGCCGCAACCCCCATTTTATATTCTTTCGGAAAAAGAAAATCTCTATATTTTTCGTTTTTTAATACTTTAACAAATTCCTTGCTATAAATTACTGAATCTCCAACTTTTTCAATTCCCTTTTCATTTAGTTCTACGTACCATTTTAAAACTTTGATACTATCTTCTTTACTGAATTCATTTTCTAGATTATCAATTTCTTGTGCACAAACAAAAAGTTGTAAAGAGAATAATAGTAAGGTTAAAATATTTTTCATAATTCTATTTCTGAATAATTGACTAGCATATAAAATATAGTATGATAAGTAATTATAATATAAATTATAAAGATTTATTTTTTATAATTATGTCTGTAAGCTTATCAACTTTCGCTTCTAACGACTCTAATCTGACTTCAGATTCTTTAAATTTAGTTTCATATCGTTTCAAGATATTCAAGTAATCACCATTATGTACACCAACTACCGTATTAACCATTTTTGGTCCGTTTTCTAAATTTGCATCCCAAGAACGTCCAACTGTATGCATAAAATCTTCCAGTGTCATATCTTTTGGACTCACAGCCATACCAAAACCCTTTATATCTCCTTTACCAACAATATAATCTCCAGATAAAACCGGCCCCATCACTTTTACAGGTATTTGACCCATAAAAGCAATATTATTTCCTAAATAAGTTTTTCCTTCTGCAGGAATATTTCCCAAGACAATGGGTCTATGTGAAACTGCCATAACCTGTTCTGCACCTGTTAAATCTTTAGTTATTTTACCTCCTATTACCGCAACAATATCCCCTGTACTAATTTTTTCATTGGCGTCAAGTCTTTCTAACCATTCCGCGTAATCGCCATTACCTGAACTGTATTCTACTCCAATTTCATAATATGATTTCCCTATTTTTGAACTTATTGCCTTAATCTCCGAAAGTAATTTTGTTTTATCCAAACCACGCACAGAATTCACCAATTCATACAAGAAAGTTCTATCAAAATAATCTTGAACCCAATCTGTAAGTGAAGATGCTTTTATTGCTCCTACATGGTCATCATTTACATCGGTAAATTCTATATAAACATTTTCATTGGACAGTGGATTATTAAAGTCATTTAAATCTAAAGTTGGAAAACTAAATGGTTGGCCAATATTTTGACACCCAAAATCTTGATTTCCTATACAATAGTACTCACCCTCATCCCATTCACCATTTGCTCCGTCATCATAGTAAGTACAAATTGCACCGGTAACATCAATGTCCTCAATAATTGGATCAATAGCTTTTGTAATTATCAAATTAACTACATTCTGCCCAAGGGAACAGGCACTCGCTGCGATTTGTTTAGCCATTTCAAAAGCTTCCTCAGGACTTGGAATCGCTAAATCAAACATGTAATCAACATCAGCATCGCTTAAATTCCCATCTAATAAACCATTGATGCTAGTTAAGTCGCTACCTTCAATTTCACCAACCCATTTTTTTAGCAATTCTGTATCTACTGCTTTTAACGCTACATTATTTTTAATTCCCTTTTTACCTAATCTTATTTTTATTCCATCTCCATCACCTGTATTTGTATTCTCAAAAGTGGCTACATAATTAAGACTGTCTGCCTTTACATTTAAGCCGCTGGTTTCGACTCTTTCAAAGTTAGAAATTCCTGTAACCGTTAAATTATTATTAATTAGTGTTTCTCCCTCTACATTTAACGTGTTATTAATAAGTGTTTCTCCTTGTATATTTAAAGTATTATTTAAATTAGTATTGCCTTCTACCGTTAAATCGGCATAAAATTGGGCATCACCTCCAACATCTAATCCACCATCAAAACTTACAACCCCTTCAACGGTTAAATCGCCTGTTAATAACGTTGGACTTTGATTATTAACCGTTAATGAGTTGTTTAAATTGGTTATACCATCCACATCTAATGTAGAAGTTGCTACAATCTCTCTGTGTTTTACATATGGAATATATGTTAATTGCTGGCTACTGAACTCAACCATACCATTACCATCATTTAAATCTATTTCAACCGTTAGCAATTTTTCATCACTCCAGTAAATTTGATTAAAAGCACCAATTGAAGGTCGTCCTTTTCCTATCGTCAAATTTATCATTCCATAAGGATCTGTTATCGTGCTATGAGTTTCCTGGTACTCGGTGCTACTCGTATTATCAATAATAGTAAATCTTACTTCCAGCGCTACACTTGGTAAATTATTAGAAGGAATATCTACTCCAGGAATTTCAGAAGGATTATTGTCTATAATTACAGCCTGATATGTTATTCCATCGGTTTGTGAAAAACCTAAAAGACTAACTAATAAAAATACAAAAGTTAAAAAGATATGTTTCATAGTTAAATATATTTATTGGTTGGTTTAAAAATCGCAATTACAACTAGGTAGGCTAATTATAAATCCTATTCCAAATTGATGCGTGTTTAATTTTAATTGTTCTTCATTTTTTCCACTATTTAACAACATGGTTTTACCATAGGTGTAATTAGCAAAAACTGCTGTATTTCTGGATATTGGGTATTGCATCCCTAAACTGCCTCTAACAAATAAAATGTTGTTGTTAAATTCGTCTTCACCCACTAAATTATAGACTTGTTTATTAATAGTTTGATTTCCTCTAATTAAGAATTCCTCGGCAACCGAACCTTTAAAATAAAAAGTAAAATCACGTGATTGAAACAGACGAATATCTAATCCTGCATTGATTCCTAAATACGTAACATCCCATTCAAAGAAATTATCTAAAGTTCTGTCACTTCCTACAGCGCCATAACCATTATATGTAGCTCCAATAGAAAAAAAGAGTGTTTTTTCGGCGTTAATATTATCCCGATAACCCATTCCAATATAATTATTAGATTCTGACAGCAGATTATCTAAAGGTTGTCCTTGTGAGTTTTTATAATCAAAAACTGAAATTGTAGCACCATATTCAAAATACAATTGCTGTCCATAAGTTGCAATACTCATTAAAAAAATGAGAGCATATATTAATGGTTTATTCATATTAACGTTTAATGATTTTGGCGTTTAGAACTTTCGAACGCATTTGAATTTTAAGAAAATAACTGCCCGTACTAACATTAAATAAATCTAAAGTGATTGACTGTATTGGATTATATTCTCGACTTATAATAATTCTGCCTAAAACATCGTAAACTACAAGATTAAAAACATCTATAATGGGTTCATCAAAACGTATTTCAACTTGGTTTAAAAATGGATTTGGAAAAACTAAAGCCTTAATTGAGGCATTTGAACCCTTAAAGAACACCGAAGCAGATACAGGTTGTAGAAAACCTTGCCTGAGGTTATGGTTATTTGCACTAAAAGTATTAATTATACTCGCTTGCCCGATACTTTCCTGAATAAAATAGCTTCTATTATTTGCGAAAACAACATGAGAAGAACCCTGACTTGCTAATGTTTGTTTTTTTAAAATTTGTGAATTTCCTATCTGGAAAATTAGAAATAACAACAAAAAGGGTAAGTAATTTTTAATCATACATTGGTTTTGGTCAGGAGCTAATCTAAACCGATACTTATTATAAAAAAAATAATATCCTTTAAAACCGTAATAATACTTTTAACGGTATTTAAAGTTTAACACTAATTTTGATTAAATAGTTTTAGATGAATGTAAAACTCAATCATATTTTAATTAATTTTATACCTTAAATTATTATTTAGTGATAGACTTCCTGCTAACAAGCGATGCCATAATGGCTCTCTTAACTTTAACTTTTTTAGAAATAATTTTGGGGATAGATAATATTGTATTTATATCTATTGCGGCGAATAAACTTCCTGAGCATCAGCAAGCCAAAGCTACTACTATTGGTTTACTAATGGCAATGATACAACGCATTGTGCTTTTGTTTTTTGTGACATTTTTAATAGGTCTAAAAGAACCATTTTACATTGTTGAGTCGTCTTGGATACATGTAGCAATAAGTTGGCAAGCTATTATTCTATTTGTTGGTGGTTTGTTTTTAATTTATAAAAGCACTTCTGAAATTCATGAAAAGGTAGAAAATCCATATCATGACGAAAAAACATTAGAAGGAAAAAAAATAAAAAGTTTAACACAAGCAATTATTCAAATATTGATTATCGATTTTATTTTTTCAATTGACTCCATTTTAACAGCTGTGGGTATGACAAATGGTTTACACCCAAACCACAATTACAATCTTGTTTTAATGATAATTGCAGTTGCTATTTCTATTTTTATAATGATTGGATTTGCAAACCCGATTCGAAAATTTATTAATGCACATCAAAGTATACAATTACTGGGATTATCCTTTTTAATTCTGATAGGCTTTATGCTAATTACTGAGGCTGCTCATTTATCACACACTGAGTTATTTGGAAATACAGTTGGAGCAATTCCAAAGGGATATTTATATTTCGCAATTACCTTTTCACTCTTTGTAGAATTTTTAAATTTTAAAATTGAAGCGAAAAAAAAGCGAGCTTAAAAAGAAAAGAATCACTTAAATAATAGCTGAAAGTTAAAAAATTTAATTATTGCGATTCCCTTTAAAAATACGATATAAATAATAAGCAATCAACGCGAGTAATACTATTATTATGACTCTAAAAACCATAGTGTGAAGTATTAAAATAATTTAGTTTGTCCTTTATCATCTAACTCATCATTATCATCATCTTTTTCATCTGATTCTGATTGAATTTGTTTTTTCTTATTGTTCCCAGCAATTTCCTCTTTAACTATAGAAATATCTTCCTCATCTACCACTTCTAAATCTTCTGCATGTATTTCTTCTGGAGCTTCATATGGAAGCGGATCTAATAAATTGATTTGATTAACCTTATCTTTAGTTAATTGGTTTCCTAAAGCATTTATACCTTTTATAGAAATAAATTCTTCTAAATTTAATAGCAAATTATCTTTTCTATCTACGCCGCGTTCTTTAGTGAATTCTACTTCGACCATAGGAATCCAATCGGTAGACACAATTTCTAAATTAGATTTATCATGACTTGTAATAAAAGATTCTTCTTTGTTTTCGTTTTCAATCAAGAATCGTTTTACAAAATACCGTTCTTTTTCGCCATCAAAATAAATTGCTGAAATCGGTTTTTTAGGTATCCATTTTTCCATCACAATCATATCGCTATCAAAATGCGTAGTTACTTCTGGAATTATGGTTTTTACATTTCCCTTTTGAGTGATAATTAATATCCTGTCTTCACCTCTAAATTCCCCAACCAATTCGCCTCTGCCATCTACATTTAATCGTTGAACTGCTTCATCAAACCAAATTTTACGGGGTTTTAATGTTGAAATACCTTTCTCTTTTAATTCGACTTTTTTAATCGAATATTTTGTTACCAGATTTCCTTTAGAGTTTCTGCCCTTTATTAAAATATCGGCAAAATCGATATCCCATTTCAATTTTTTAATACTTCCTGCCTGACGTAAATTAATGCTAACAACTTCGGCTTCTCCATTTGGATTCGCAGAGAAATACAAAACGGTAGAACCTTTACTTCCGTTGGTTAAATCGTATTCTTTATCACGTGTTATACTCGTTACTGCAAAACGTTTTATATAAGATGGTCCACTTTTACCATCGCGATAAATCATATTATAAATGGTACGATTGTCTTTTTTGTCGAATACTTCAACGTTAATAATATCTTTACCTATAAAGGTTTTTGAATCTACTTTCGTAATCATCATTTTACCTTCTTTAGTAAACACGATAATATCGTCTATATCACTGCAATCGCAAACGTATTCGTCTTTACGCAACGATGTTCCAACGAAGCCTTCTTCTCGATTTACATACAGTTTAGTATTCCTTATAACAACTTTAGTAGCATCAACGTCATCAAAAGTTCTAATTTCTGTTTTACGCTCACGCCCTGCTCCATAATCCTTTTTAAGTCTTGTAAAAAATGCAATGGCATAATCTATAAGATTTGCTAAATGGTGCTTTACCTCAGCGATTTGTTCTTCTAAAGCATCTATTTTTTGTTGTGCTTTATCAATATCGAATTTAGAAATTCGCTTGATTCTTATTTCGGTTAAACGCTCAATATCTTCAACAGTAATGGCGCGTTTTAAATGTTTAATATGTGGTTTTAAACCTTTATCAATAGCGCTTATAACACCTTCCCAGGTTTCTTCCTCTTCGATATCACGATAAATACGGTTTTCAATAAAAATTCGTTCCAAAGATGCAAAATGCCATTGCTCTTCAAATTCGTCTAAACGAATTTCTAATTCTTGTTTTAAAAGTTGAACCGTATTATCTGTTGATCGACGTAGCATTTCAGTAACACCAACAAATAAAGGTCTGTTGTCTTCAATAACACAACCTAATGGAGAAATAGACGATTCGCAGGTTGTAAAAGCATACAAAGCATCTATGGTTTTGTCGGGTGATAACCCTGAAGGTAAATGAATTAAAATTTCAACCTCTGCGGCTGTATTATCCTCAATCTTCTTTATTTTAATTTTCCCTTTATCATTCGCTTTTAAAACAGAGTCTATAAGCGATGATGTTGTAGTTCCGAAAGGAATTTCTGTTATAACAAGTGTGTTTTTATCTAACTGTGATATTTTAGCTCGAACGCGAACGCGCCCTCCTCTTAATCCATCATTATAATTAGAAAAATCTGCAATACCTGCCGTTGGGAAATCTGGTAATATTGTAAAACGTTTTCCTTGTAAATGCTTAACGGAAGCTTCTATAAGTTCTATAAAATTATGAGGTAATATTTTTGTTGAAAGACCAACTGCTATCCCTTCGCCTCCTTGTGCTAATAACAAAGGAAACATAACGGGCAGGTTAATAGGTTCTTTTCTACGGCCATCATAAGATGATTGCCATTCGGTTATTTTTGGATTATAAACAACATCTAAGGCAAATTTTGATAAGCGTGCTTCAATATAACGAGATGCAGCGGCACTATCCCCAGTCAGTATATTTCCCCAGTTTCCCTGAGTATCTATTAATAAATCTTTCTGACCAATTTGCACCATGGCATCGGCAATACTAGCATCTCCATGAGGATGGTATTGCATAGTATGTCCAACAATATTTGCTACTTTGCTATAACGCCCATCATCTAAATCTTTCATAGAATGCATGATACGTCGTTGCACGGGTTTAAAGCCGTCTTCGATAGCAGGAACCGCTCGTTCTAATATAACGTACGATGCATAATCTAAAAACCAATCTTTATACATACCCGTAATACGGGTAATGGTTTCTTTTGGCTCGTCTTGTTCGTTAATTAAATCGTCACCTTCTTCAATCATTAATTGATCCTATTTTTTTGGCTTTCCACTTAATGTTACCCTTCCTTTTTTATTAAGCCTGTGTACTTGTTCACTACTTGTATGAACATGTAAGTATTCATAAGACCTTCTTTTTTCTTTTATTTTACTTTTACTATACAACATATTAGTTTTGTTTATAGTGTTTAAACACTTGTTTTATCTATCTTATTTAGACTATAAATTTAATCATTTTTCATTTAAATCTATTTTAACTTTATTAAAATTTGTGGCGTAATTTTACAAGAAAATGAATTAAATTTATAATGCTTTACATGTCACTAATCTACAATATCTAACTCTACTTTCAAATTATCGATAATAAATTCTTGACGTGTTGGTGTATTTTTACCCATATAAAATGACAATAAATCTTCAATAGACATATTATCATCCAACATTACGGGATCGAGGCGGATATTTTCTCCAATAAAATGCACAAATTCATCTGGCGAAATTTCACCAAGACCTTTAAATCGGGTAATTTCTGGTTTTGGATTTAACTTTTCAATGGCATTTCGCCTTTCTTCTTCCGAATAACAATAAATGGTTTCTTTTTTATTTCTTACACGGAATAAAGGGGTTTGCAAAATATACAAGTGCCCTTCTTTTATAACTTCTGGGAAAAACTGAAGAAAAAATGTAATTAACAACAAACGAATATGCATCCCGTCTACATCGGCATCAGTGGCAATAACTACATTATTATAGCGTAAATCTTCTAAAGACTCTTCAATATTAAGAGCGGCTTGAAGTAAATTAAATTCTTCGTTTTCGTAAACAATCTTCTTAGTTAACCCATAACAATTTAAAGGTTTTCCTTTTAAACTAAAAACCGCCTGTGTGTTTACATCGCGTGATTTGGTAATGCTTCCAGATGCGGAATCTCCCTCTGTTATAAATAAAGTTGACTCTAAACTGCGATCATTTTTTGTGTCTCCAAAATGCACTCGGCAATCCCGAAGTTTCTTGTTATGAAGATTTGCAGATTTAGCACGGTCTTTGGCAAGCTTTCTAATGCCAGAAAGTTCTTTTCGTTCCCGTTCTGCCTGAAGAATTTTTCGTTGAATCTTTTCTGCAGTATCCGGGTTTTTATGTAAATAGTTATCTAAATATGTTTTTAAAAAATCCGATATGTACGTTCTAACCGTTGGCAAATCGCCTCCCATATCGGTTGAACCCAATTTGGTTTTAGTCTGACTTTCAAAAACAGGTTCCATTACTTTTATTGCAACGGCACTAACAATGGATTTTCTTATGTCGGACGGGTCGAAATTCTTCCCATAAAATTCCCTTATGGTTTTAACTAAAGCCTCTCTAAAAGCATTTAAATGTGTCCCCCCTTGTGTCGTATTTTGTCCATTCACGAAAGAATGATACTCTTCGCTATATTGTGTCTTACTATGTGTTAAGGCCACTTCTATATCCTCGCCTTTTAAATGAATTATTGGGTATAATCTATCTGATTCATTAATGTTTTCAGACAACAAATCTTTTAAACCGTTTTCGCTAAAATATTTTTCACCATTAAAAACTATGGTCAATCCTGTGTTTAAGTACACATAATTTTTAAGCATTTTAACGATGTATTCATTTCTATATTTATAATTTTTAAAAATAATATCATCTGGTATGAAAGACACCTTAGTACCTTTTCGTCGCGTGGAGTCGTCTAATAAATCCTGGTTTATTAAATTGCCTTGTTCAAATTCTGCAGAAGCGGATTTATTGTCGCGTGTAGATTCAACTCTAAAAAAGGAAGACAAAGCGTTTACAGCTTTTGTTCCTACCCCGTTTAATCCAACCGATTTTTTGAAAGCTTTTGAATCGTATTTTCCACCGGTATTCATTTTAGAGACCACATCGACCACTTTTCCTAATGGAATACCTCGTCCATAATCTCTAACAGTAACTTTATTTCCTTGAATTGAAATTTCAATGGTTTTTCCTGCTCCCATGACAAACTCGTCTATAGAGTTATCTAAAACCTCTTTGATTAAGATGTAAATTCCATCATCGGGCGAAGAACCGTCACCAAGTTTACCAATATACATCCCTGGCCGCATACGTATATGCTCTTTCCAGTCTAATGAACGGATATTGTCTTCGGTATAATTTGATAATTCAGCCATAGATTTGAGTAAAATTTCGTGATTGGATGCTAATATAATACAACCCTTTAAAAAAAGAAACTGCCTTTTAACAAAGTAATTAACAATATAAAATATTTTTGTTGAGAACCAGTAATCACTAGATCTTTTCCTTTTTTAAAGAGACCAGTAAGATACCAAAAATTACAACCAAAGCACCAAATAATTGTAACAAAGTAAGCACCTCATTTAAAAAAATACCAGCTAAAATAATGGTTGAAATGGGTCCAAAACCAGCAATTATTGCAAAATTTGAGGAACTTATTCTATTTATAGATTCTGATACTAAAAACGATGGAATAACAGTGGCAAAAATAGCGATTAAAAACCCTAACAAATACACTTCCTTTTCAAGACCAAAAATATCAACTTTTGAAAATAATCCAAAATGTGTAAATACACAAAAACATGAAACAATCATGGCGTACGAAGTGAATTTTATCACACCAAATTTTGGAATGAGCCAACCGCTTCCTACTAAATAAATAGCGTATGTTATAGCGCATAGTAAAATATAAAAACCTCCTAAATAGGTGTCGTTTCCAGAAATCACAACCTCACCAAAAAACGCAATAAAAATCCCAATATATGTTAAAAATATAGCTAGCGCCTGAATTGATGTTATTGGTTTTTTAAGAAATATTTTGTTTAAAACAATAATTATGGTTGGATAAAGAAATAATATAATGCGTTCTAAACTTGCCTTTATGTAATGTAATCCTAAAAAGTCGAAATAACTGGATAAATAATAACCTACAATTCCAAAAAACAGTACCCAGGCATAATCGTTTTTTTTTATTTTATAATGGCTTTCTTTTCTAGTATAAATTATGGCTATAACGACATAAAAAGGAAATGAAAACAGCATTCGTAACAACAAAAGACTTAACGCATCTACCTGGTATTGATACGCTAGTTTTACCATGACTGCTTTTGAAGAAAACAAGACAATCCCTAAAACTCCTATTAAAATCCCTGAAATAAACTTCTTTTTGGATTGCATTAAGTGAACTTAAATTTTTAAAAACTCGTATTTTTTTTAACTGAAGATAAAATTACGATGTTCAAACGGAAAGTTAATTAGCTTCTGCTTTTTGTTTTAAAAAATTATTTCTTTTTACTAGAAGATTTGACACATATTTTTTTAAGAATAATCTATCGACTACTTTTCCTAAAATGCCGTAAGGTGATTCAAAATAAAATACGTTAGTCATGATTGTATTATTATCGCTTTCGGAAAAAGCATATTCATGTCTACATGATTTAAATGCTCCAGAAACCATTTCGTCCACAAAATAGGAAGATTGCTCAAATTCTATAATTTGTGATGTTAAATGCTGGACAAAACCCAAATGTCTGGCTTCCCAGATTACGAATTCGCCTAATTCAATTAATCCTGTCGTTTTACCTGATATTGCTATTTCTCCATAATATTTTAAGGACTCTTGATGAATATCGATATTTCGTGCTAAATTAAAACAAGTTTCTATATCTGCTTTAATTATAGTTTCGGTCTTAATAAGTGGCATTGTAGGTTTTTTTGAGGCATTATATTACAAAACAGCTACTAAAATACAAATTTACCTACAAATAATATATATTCAGAATAAAATATGACAGAAAAAAAATAATTAATGTCTTTAATCGATGAATCAATCTTAAAATATGACCGCATTAAAATTATACATTAAACAAGAAATGCATAATATCGCCATCTTTAACTATATAGCTTTTTCCCTCAACACGCATTTTACCAGCTTCTTTTACTTTAGCTTCGCTTCCAAATGATACATAATCATTATAAGCGATTACCTCTGCCCTAATAAATCCTTTTTCAAAATCGGTATGAATAACACCCGCAGCTTGCGGCGCAGTTGCTCCTATATCGATAGTCCAAGCGCGAACTTCCTTAACACCTGCCGTAAAATATGTTTGTTGCTTTAACAATTTATATGCTGCACGAATTAATTTTGCCGACCCTGCTTCTTCTAAACCTATATCTTGCAAAAACATTTGACGCTCTTCGTAATCGTCTAACTCATTTATATCGGCTTCTGTACCAACCGCTAGCACTAAAACTTCAGCTTTTTCATCTTTAACAGCTTCTTTTACTAAATCAACATACTTGTTCCCAGAAACTGCAGAACCTTCATCTACATTACAAATATACATGACAGGTTTTTCAGTAATAAATTGTGAGGGTTTCACAAAATCTTCATAATCATCTTCGGTAAATTCTAAAGCACGTATAGAAACTCCGGCTTCTAAATTTTCTTTTATTCTTAATAAAACAGCTTCTTCTTTTTGAGCATCTTTATTTCCGGTTTTTGCAGCACGTTTTACTTTTTCAAGCTTTTTATCGACGGTTTCCAAATCTTTAAGTTGTAATTCCATGTCGATAGTTTCCTTATCTCGAATGGGATTTATATTACCATCAACATGAATAATATTATCATTATCAAAACAACGTAACACGTGTAAAATAGCATCGGTTTCTCTAATATTTGCTAAAAACTGGTTTCCTAAACCTTCGCCTTTACTAGCTCCTTTTACCAATCCAGCAATATCTACAATTTCTACAGTAGCAGGCTGAACACGTACTGGTTTTACCAATTCTTCCAATTTCTCCAAACGTTTATCTGGCACATTTACCACACCAATATTGGGTTCGATGGTACAAAACGGAAAGTTCGCACTTTGCGCTTTGGCATTAGACAAACAATTAAACAACGTTGATTTACCTACGTTTGGCAATCCTACAATTCCTGCTTTCATGAAACTTATTATGTTATTTTAAGGCTGCAAATATAAACTATATAAAGAGTATTATATAATTTAAATCGAAAATTGATTTGTTACATTTTATGTATTAAAAATGTGATTTATTTGAATAATATACAAAGTTTTATCAATATCTTTTTCGGTTTTGTTTCGTTTTAACATATATTAGCTTAACTAATTCAAAAAAAATAAAAATGAAACACATTTACTTATTAATACTAGTGCTTTTTAGTATTAATTTATCCCTCGCACAAAATGTCACTGGTGTTATTTCAGACGATACTGGAGTTCCACTCCCTGGTGTTAATATTACAGAAAAAGGAACTAAAAATGGCGTAGTTTCAGACATCGATGGTAAATACGCCATTAATGTTGGTGATAATGCAACCTTAACTTTCAGCTTTGTTGGATTTAACTCAAAGGTAATTGCAGTTAACAATCAATCTAATATTAATGTTACTTTAGAGGAAGGCGTAAGTCTTGAAGAAGTGATTTTAGTGGGCTCACGTAGTCCAAAAAGAACTGCAACAGATACAGCTGTTCCCGTCGATGTTATAGACGTGGCAGGTATAGCTTCAAGGACTGGTAAAGTAGAAGTTAATGATATACTACAATTTGCAGCACCCTCATTTAATGCAAGTAAGCAATCTGGATCTGATGGAGCAGATCATATTGTTCCTGCATCTTTACGTGGTTTAGGACCAGATCAAACTTTAGTGTTAATTAATGGAAAACGAAGACATCAGTCATCCCTAGTAAATATATTTGGTACAAGAGGGCGCGGTAATTCTGGAACAGATTTAAATGCCATTCCTGCTACTGCTATAAAAAGAATTGAAGTACTAAGAGATGGGGCTTCAGCTCAATATGGCTCGGATGCCATTGCTGGTGTAATAAATATTGTCTTAAAAGATAATACAGATGGTTTTTCTGGCGGTATAACCTACGGAGCCTATAGCACAGCTATTGGTGAAGGTTGGGCAGATGCTACCGGCGAAACACTTTATAATGTTGAAGGCGAGAATAGATTGGATGGAAAAAGCAAAAGTTTTGATGGTGCTACTGTTAAAATCGATGCTAATTATGGGGTTCGACTAAACGACAAAGGTGGTTTTATGAATTTTACAACCGAATTTTTAACTAAACAAAACACCTTAAGACCTGGTTTCTCCTGGAGAAAAGGTTATGGTAGTGCAGGTTTAGATGGTTTTAATTTTATGATTAACTCGTCATTACCTATAAATGATAATACAGAAGTATATGCCTTTGGTGGTAGAAATTATAGAGATACTAATGCATATGCTTTTTCCAGAGATAGCTTTGCTGATGGTGATAATAGGTCTGTTCCAAGTTTATATCCAAATGGGTTTACGCCAAGAATTACATCAATAATTACAGATGTTTCAGTGTCAGTTGGTATAAGACATAAAATGGATAATGATTGGAATTTAGATTTTAATAATACATTCGGAAAAAACAATTTTCATTATTTTATAAAAGGTAGTAATAATGCATCCATGCAGGAAAGCTCTCCAACTGACTTTGATGCCGGTGGACATTATCTTTCACAAAATACAACTGGCTTAGATTTTAATAAATATTTCGATGAGGTGGCTTCTGGTTTAAGTATAGCATTTGGAATGGAATATAGAACTGAAAACTTTGCCATTTTTGCAGGCGAAGTTCCTTCTTATGGGCTTTATGATGTAAATGGTGTTGTAATTACTAATCCTGCGCAACAAACAGTAGCTTTTGATTCTAATGGTGATGATTTACCTGGTGGTTCGCAAGGTTTTCCTGGATATAGCCCAGATAATGAAGTGGATAGAAGCAGAACTAATTATGGCCTTTATTTAGATACAGAACTTAATATAAGTGAAGCGTTTATGATTGCAGGAGCTATTAGATTTGAAGACTATAGCGATTTTGGAAATACTTTCAATGGTAAATTCGCAACCAGACTAAAAATCACGGATGATTTATCATTAAGAGGATCTGTTTCTACAGGATTTAGAGCCCCTTCATTAGCCCAATTATATTATAATTTAATATTTACAAATATTGTGGCTGGTAACTCAGTACCTTCATTGTTATCTGCAAATAATAGTACGATAACCAAGGCATTCGGAATTGGTCCTTTACAAGAAGAAAAAGCAGTAAATGGAAGCATTGGTTTTACCTATAAAAAAGGTGGCTTTACAGCTACTATTGATGCCTATTCAATTTCTGTTGATGACAGAATTATTTTAACTGATAACTTTACAGATCAAGCTATTTTAGGTCCGCTAAAAGTAGATGCTGCACAATTTTTCGCAAATGGTGTTGATACCAGAACAACTGGATTAGACATGGTATTTAACTATAACACTTTATTAGGTAGTGATGGTAATATCGATATTGGTTTGATAGGAAATTTCAATAAATTAAAAATTGATAAAATTCATAATGGTGCATTAAATGAGTTTACGTTTTTCGGACCATTCTCGCAAGCTTATCTAAAAGCAGCTGCACCCGATTATAAATTTGGTTTAAATCTTGGATATTCTAACTCCAAATTTAATGGTCAAATATCTTTAACCCAGTTCAGTGATGTAACCCTGCAAGATTTTCAATGGGTAGATTCACCTGCTACTAATCAAGCTGAAGCGGATGCGCTTTATGCCACAGCAACAGATGTTTATAAAGGCACAATGACTGTGGATCTTAGCTTGGGTTATGAGTTTACAGAAAAGCTTACACTTACCATTGGCGCCAATAATCTTTTCAATAAATACCCAACTCCTCAATTTGATGGTTGGACAGACCAAGGTGGATTAGCCGATTCTGTACAAATGGGGTCTGATGGAACTTATGTTTTTGGAAGATTAAACTTTAAATTATAATTACTATTCATTAATAATAATATTAAAACCGAGCCATTTAGCTCGGTTTTTTTTTGTTTTTTACTGTAACAATTACTGTGCTCAATCGTTTATAAAGTTGAAAGCAATCATCATGAAAAACCTGTTTCTAACTTTAAGTATCTTTTTAAGCTTCGCTTCTACCTTTTCCCAAAACATCACAGCAAAACTGATTGATAAAAATACCAAAAGCCCAATCCCATTCGCTACCATCAAAACGGGCGAATATAGCGGCGTCCTTTCCAATGAGGAAGGTTATTTTAGTTTGAATTTAGATGATGAAAATTTGAAAAATGTTACCATTTCATGCAAGGGTTTCAAAAGCAAAACGCTTACCGTTGAAACTATTAAAATTTCAAATTTTATTATTCCTTTAGAAGAATCAGTCAATCAATTAAAGGAAGTTTATATAAGTAATAAAAAACCAAATGCCGACGACATCATTGCCAAGGTACGCTTGAAGATAAATGAGAATTACGATTTTACGCTTAACAAATACAATATTTTTTACCGCGCCACCGATTATGCCGATTTTAAAAGTTTAGATTTTGAAATTGAAAAAGCGTCGCATGTAAGTACTAAAAATATAGGTAAAGTGAATTATAGTTTAGATTCGCTCTCAAAACACATTATTGCTAGTAAAATCATTCAATTTTCAGATTTTAAAGGAGAATTCACCCTATTAGATAAAGACAGCAGTAAATTAGTTGTTGCTAGAGCCACGAAACTTATTGATCATAAAAAGGATTTTTCTATTGACAACGTACAAGAAAAAGCTCAGGAGTTGATGCTGAAATATCTAGACACATCGAAAACCTACAAATTAAAAACGGGGATTTTCAAAGTTGAAGATTCACTGTCTTTAGCGGATGAAGATTTTAAAGATGATAAAAAAAATGAGCACAATATTTCCAATCTAAAACACAAAACAAGTTCTTTATTAAAGAACTCACAATATTATGACAGCTCGTTACTTTATGCCATATTAAATCCTGATTTATATGACTATACTTTTGAAGATATCTCTAATTATAATGACGACTTAACCTATGTAATTAGTTACGAACCAAGAAAATCAAAAGCAAAATATGCAGGTAAAATTTTTGTAAGTAGTGAAAATTATGCGGTTGTAAAATTAGACTACACTTATTACAAATCGCGCCATGGAAGTAAATTAA
>Ga0316201_10000892_pt1 | contig 18827 bp, 11 predicted proteins | sample CS6wburrow_MG_FD_204516 | JGI IMG/M metagenome (GOLD analysis project Ga0316201, IMG submission 204516) | Coastal sediment microbial communities from Delaware Bay, Delaware, United States - CS-6 worm burrow | ecosystem: Environmental > Aquatic > Marine > Coastal > Sediment | place: USA... | reverse complement strand
GCGTCGAGACGATTGCGCGCCAGATGTTGCCGTTCCTGGCGGTCGAAGTCACCGTGATATTCCTGATTACCTACTTCCCGGCAATTTCGTTGACGCTGCCGCGGTTACTTGGTTTCGCCTGAGGACTAACAGATGAGCAGGAAACAAATGTTGCTTACCCTATTTGCCGCGCTTTTCGTCGCATCTGTTGGCGGTACCGTCATGTCCAGCAGCGATTCGGACGCCGAATTCACGATTCGATTCTCGTTCCTCGGTTCGCCCGAAGACGAAGACTACGATGGTGCGCTGGTTTTTAAGCAGTATGTCGAGAGTCGCAGCAACGGACGAGCCGAGGTGGAATTGTATCCGTCAGGTCAGTTTTGCTCCAACGAGCGCGAGTGCCTCGAGGGTATGCAAACCGGGGTGCTACAGGTGTTTATGTTGACGACCGGCAGCCTGGCCAGCATTTTCGGCCCGGGTCAGGTGCTCGACCTTCCGTACACGTTTCGCGATGACGCTGTGGCCGAGTGCGTACTTGACGGGCCGATGCTTGCCGACTTACGCAGTGCCGTCCTCAATACGGATGTGTCAATTCGCCTGATGACCATTTCGAATACCGGAGGCTGGCGGAACTTCGCCTCAACGGATGCACAGATTCGCACGCCGGCAGATATCAAGGGGCGAAAATTTCGCACCATCTCCGCGCCCGTACAGCAGGAGCTGGTGCGGCAACTGGGCGGCAACCCGACTCCGGTCGCCTGGTCAGAGGTCTACACCGCGCTCGCAACCGGCGTCGTTGAGGGCAGCAAGAACGGCATCCAGGACATCGTGGGCATGAAGCTGCATGAACAGATCAAGTTCGTGACGCTCGATGGCCACAGTTACATGGGCGGTATGTGGTGGTTCTCTGAAGTGACCTGGCAAGAGCTGCCACCAGACATCCGGCGGATCATCTTCGACGGGTTTCAGGAGTTGAAGACCGTCACCCGTGGTGTCATCAAACGGCGGGAGATCGATGCTTACCGGGAGTTCGAGGAGTCTGGCGGAACGCTGTATGTGCCGACCACTGAGGAGAAAGCGCAGTTTCGCGAGGCTGCCGGTGGTATGCGTGACTGGTATGTGAAGCAATACGGCGAAGAATGGCTGACAAAGCTTGATAGCGCGATCGCTAGCTGTGAGTCCGAAATCGATTCGGCCTATCTGGACGCGGTAGGTGATTGATAAAAAAAGATTAATCGTATTCTTTGCCGGCCTGGCCGACACGGCCAACAGTCAACGGGACCGCAGCCAACCCGGCTACGCCACTGTCAATACGATTTAAACGTATGTATTATAGTCATCTATAAGACATAGGTCTTGTACACAACCCATAGAGGGGGGGATTAGTAATGAAAGCAGCAATGTCACGACTGCCTGCGAGCCTGGCAGTTTCAACGTTGACCGGGCTAATCGCGCTGAGTCTCAGCATGCCGGTTTCCGCACAGATCGAAGAGATCGTCGTTACAGCGACCAAACGCGAGGAGAATGTCCAGGACGTTCCGGTAGCGGTCACGGTGCTGTCGTCCCAGACGATCGAAAACCAGAACGCAGTCGGGTTTGAAGGCCTGCAGGCACTCATTCCATCGGCATCATTTCGAAAGGGCAATACCACTCGAAACTCATCGGTCATCATCCGCGGTCTAGGAACGATTTCATTCAGCACGGCCGCAGAGCCGAGCGTCTCGACCGTCGTTGACGGCGTGGTTCTTGGGCGATCCGGCCAGGCATTTGGCGATCTCTATGAGCTTGAGAGAATGGAAGTTCTGCGTGGTCCGCAAGGAACACTGTTCGGCAAGAATGCATCGGCCGGTGTGGTCAATATCACAACCAAGCGACCCACCGATGAGTTCGAGGGATACGTCGATTTGGGTTTCTACCAGGACAATGAGACACGCCTCAAAGCCAAGGTCGCGGGCCCGCTGAGCGACAACGCGCGTGGCAGCATCACCGCTTTCAAGGGTGACTTCGATGGCTTCATTCGTAACGTCTACAACAACGAGACGACGAACGGCTACGACCGCAGCGGTATACGCGCGATGCTCGAGTACGAGCCCACGGATACCATTTCAGCCTTGTTCATCTACGAGGATTATGAAGCGACCGATGAATGCTGTGCTGACATCGAGGGACTCCCCAGTGGGCGTAACCCTGCGTCGGAGGCGGCACCAAGCAGCAATGGTGTAGTCAACGGTGTTGCTGACATCGATCTGGACCAGCGCCGTGTAGATCATGACCTGACGACCATTACGCTCGACAGCACGACGGCATTCTCTGCGCAGGTCGACATTGAGATTGGCGATCTGACACTGACATCGATCACGGCCCGTCGGACATGGAACAACACTGAGATCCGCGAAGGCGACTTCACATCCATCGGTGGCGATTCCGTATTGCCTGTCTTTGGTGTGCCGTTCCAGCTCCACGATGTTGGGCCACAGGAATGGCGCCAGATTTCGGAAGAACTGCGCCTTGCATCGCCGGGCGGAGAGACCTTCGACTGGCAGTTGGGCTTCTTTTATTGGAACATCGATTCGGAACGCAACTTCACACGTGACGCGAGTTGCCAGAACAACGGTGGCCAGAATCAGCCAATTCTCGATGCGAATCCGGGCCTGACCTGTAATTCAAACGATATCGTTTCGGCGACTGCATTCTTCGATACGGAGTTCAACAACTACGCTCTGTTCGGTGAAGGCACGTACAACATCAACGACCAGCTGCGCCTGATCTTCGGTCTGCGCTTCACGGAAGATGAAGTCAACTTCAACCACAATCGCCGTAATAATGATGAATTCGGTCGGCAGGGCGTTGGAGTAAGGCCGGCAGCTCCGAACAGCCAGTTCTCAGCAGCGTCGGGTGGCTATGACTCGAATTTCAACGGCGAGACCGATGAGTCGAATACCTCCGGGAAATTTGGCGTGCAGTACAGCACGGATGAGGCCGGCATGTTCTACTTCACGTACGCTCAGGGCTACAAAGGACCGGCGTTTAATACCTTCTACAACATGGGTACGAACGACATCCTGCCGATCGGCGCCGAGGAATCGGATGCCCTCGAGCTGGGCTGGAAGTACACGGCTGATACCTTCCTGTTGAATCTGTCAGTATTCCAGACGGACGTCGAGAATTTCCAGGCGAACAACTTCGACAATTCGACGGGTGTGACTATTACGCGCCTGACGAATGCCGGCGACGTATCAACAGAGGGCTTCGAAGCCGACTTTCTCTGGCAGCCAATGGAGAACGTCAGCATCGGTGGCGGATTTGCGTCCGTTGATGCGACGATCGACAAGTTTAACTGCCCAGTTGATCCTGGCACCGGTCAGATTCCTCCTGGTTGCAGCACGCGTTCCGGACTCGACGTACCGTTCTCGCCGGATCTGAAGGTTTCGCTGTACGGTGAGTGGGTAGTCCCGCTGGACAATATGGACTTGTTGATCAACGGTTCCTTTGTGCATACGGATGAGCAGTACTCGGATCTCCCCGGTACCGACGGGACTTTCAATCCCGCGGCGTTGCTGCCCGAGTACGACATTATCAACCTGACCGCTTCGCTGTCGTTCAACGACGATCAATTCAGAATCTCGTTGATTGGCAAGAACCTCGGTGATGAAAGCTATGTAACGACCTTCAGTGGTGACGGCTTCCGTTACCAGGTTCCTCGCGATGCCGATCGATACTTCGGTATTGGTCTGAAAGCGTCGTTCTAAGCCTTGTTTTGCCAAGGCCGCCAGACTCTGTTCCTGAGTCTGGCGGCTTTTGCGTTTTCTGAATGCTCCGTATTGGCCTATTGGGTGCGGCGCGCATAGCGCCCGGCGCCGTGATTCAACCCGCGGCCCAGCTGCCTGCGGTAAAAGTTTTGGCGGTCGCTGCCAGCCGCCCGGAGAAAGCAAAGGCATTTGCCGATCAGCACGATGTCCCCGGCATCGCTGAAAGTTATGGAGCATTGATCGACTCGCCGGATATCGATGCTGTCTACAACGCGCTGCCTCCCAACCTGCATGAAAAGTGGTCGGTTGAAGCACTGCGTGCGGGCAAGCATGTACTGTGCGAAAAGCCATTTGCCATGAACGCGACGCAGGCTCGTCGAATGGTCGAGGCTGCAGATGCTTCGAAGCGGATATTGATCGAGGCATTTCACTATCGTTTCCATCCATATTTCCAGCGTGTGCTGGATCTGCTGTCCGAGGATGTCATCGGCAGCATTCAACACATCGATTCGAAGTTTGATGTCCGCATTCCCTATAGCCCATCCGAGTTTCGTCACGACCCGAACCTGGGCGGCGGTGCGCTGATGGACCTCGGGTGCTACGCGGTGCACTGGGTGCGCACGCTGATGGGAGCCGAGCCGCAGGTCGAGCAGGCGGAATGCACTCGAAGTGAAGCAGGTGTTGACGTTGCGACGCGCGCTTCCTTGCGGTTCTCGAACGGTGTGACAGCTCAGATTACTTCCGCAATGAATGAATCGCTCACTGAGCAACACTGCGCGCGCGTAGTCATCGAAGGCGGGAAGGGCCGCATGACTCTGGCGAACCCAATCGCCCCGCACAACGGTAACGCCATCATCGTCGAGGCAGACGAAATGTCATACGAGGAAACGGTTTCCGCTGATTCGACTTACTTCCATCAGCTTGAGCATTTTATTTCCGCGGTGGAAGGCTTGGATACGCCGCTCACCGGTGGCGAAGATGCGATCAATAACATGCAGGTGATCGACGATATATACGCGGCCGCAGATTTCGCGCGGCCAGAACTGGTCTGATGTTAACTGCGGCGGTCATCGGCTGTGGCCATGGTGGCGGACTAAGCCTCTCCGCCCTTCAAAATTCTAACGAATTCGAGCTGCTTGCCGCTGCGGATCTTTCAGCGGCTGCCCGGGAAGACGTCGAGGGTCGTTTCCCGGAGGTTCGTCTTTTCGCGGACTATCGCGAGATGCTCGCGGATTGCAGTACCGACGTCGTGTGTGTCGCGACCCCTGCGCCAAGCCACGCAACGATTGCGCGCCAGGTGCTGTCGCACAACCCGAAAGGCCTTTTGCTGGAAAAGCCGCTGGCTTGCGACGTTTCGTCGGCCGAGGGATTATTGCGGGACGTACGTGACGCTGCGTGTCCTGCTGTTGTTCCGCACGGAATGCTGGTGCTTCCTGCCGCACAAGAAATTAAGGTACTCATACGACGGGGCGATATTGGGCGGATTGTCTCGGTCGAGATTCAGAATGCTGTGGACCTGCTGAATGCAGGCATACACTGGCTCGCCTACCTGCTTGATGTCTTCGACGATGACCGTCCGACAAGGGTGCGTGCCGAATTTGACGTTAGCGGTCGCGTGGTCAATGACGGGGTGCAGGTTGAGTCCCGCGGCGATACGCGTATCGAGCTCGAGTCCGGTTTACGCTTCAAGCTGCACTCGGGCAATAAGACCGATCCGACAAGTAGTGTCCTGCCGCGCGCGGAGCAGAAAGGCGCGCTGTTTCGCGTGACCGGTTTGAATGGTGTCATCGAGTTCTCGGCCTGGGCGGGAAGTTTCTGGATACAGGTGGGTAATTCGGATGGCGAACTCGTTGAGCTTCCGTTGTCATCCGGATCGAGTTATCACCAGCTCTTCCTTGAGCAACTGGCACAGAATATATCTGCCGGGGAAGTGGATTACTCAAGCGCCGAATTGTCTTTGGCCGCATTGCGGCTGATCGATTTGGCTTATGAGAAGCATGGCAGTAGCAAGTGGGCATTGGGCGTGCCGGCGCAGTAGATTTGCCAAGGGGGCTAGTATGAGAGGTTTCGAGTTTGCAGTTGTCGGTGCGGGTTGGCGCACGGACTTCTTTTTGCGAGTTGCCGCCGCGCTTCCGCAGATGAAAGTTTGTGGCGTGGTTGCGCGCACGGAGACGCGCGTGCAGGAAGTTGAGTCCGAATGGGGCGTGCCTTGTTTTGCTTCGATCTCCGATCTGATACGCAACTCACGGCCGTCATTCGTCATCGCAAGCGTTTCGGCTGAAGCGATGCCCGACGTCTGTACTGAGCTGGCGGAGCATGCTGTGCCGATCTTGGCCGAGACGCCGCCTGCGACAGATCTTGAAGGACTCGTCAGCCTCTACCAGCAGACCTCCAAACTGGGTTCCCGAATTCAGGTTGCGGAGCAATATTGGGCGCAGCCCTTACACGCTGCGCGGCAAACTGTTGTCGACAGCGGTGTTTTGGGGGCCATCAACCAGGTCAACCTGTCCGTTTGCCACGGCTACCACGCAATGAGCCTGATCCGACGCCTGCTGGGCATTGGCTTCGAACCAGCCCGAATTCGCGGTCAGCGATTCAAGAGCCGCGTCATCGCCGGCCCGGACCGTTCAGGGCCACCGAGCGAAGAACGCCTGGTTGAAGTTGTAACTGACTTTGCGTCGCTGGACTTCGGTAACCGTATCGGAGTCTACGAGTTTTGCCTGCCGCAGTACCGAAGCTGGATACGCGGCCAGCGTGTTTGTATTCGCGGCGAGCGTGGCGAAATTATCGACGACCGGGTGACGTATCTAAAAGACGAGGTCACACCAGTGAGCGCAGGACTCGTACGTCACGAAGCCGGCCGAAACGGCAACCTCGAAGGCTTGCACATGAAAGGTATACAGTTTCAGGATGACTGGGTGTACCGTAATCCCGTGCCGCCGGCTCGTTTATCGGATGAGGAAATTGCCGTAGCGCAATGTCTGCTCGACATGCAGCAGTTCGTGGAGCAGGGCAGGTCCTTCTACAGCCTCGAAGAGGCCAGTCAGGACCAGTACCTGGCACTGGCCTGCACGAAAGCCATTGAGACCGGCGACACGGTGCAGACCGAGGCGCAAATATGGGCGAATCAGAGTTGATCCAGGCCGTTATGCTCGAGCAGCTCTCGTATCTCGACGGGCTTGCCGGAAGCGACCGAGGCTTCTGCTGCGGCCCCCACGACGACTGACCAGAACGCATCCATCGGCGTCGGCCCGTCGCTAGTCCCTGTATCGATGCTGTCGACGAAATGCACGTGCTCGAAGAACGTGGCACCGTTGTGGCCCGACTCCTCGATGGCTAAGGGGTAACTTGGTGTGGTCATGCGAGATGGGAAAGTCTCGCCGCCATAGATCTCGAGCTGCGACTTCAACGGATTGCCGGGCAGAAAGTCCTGGTTCTCCGATGCGCGCAGCCGGCCAATATCACCGCAGAGTACGATTTCCTCGTAGAACATCGGTACGAACATCACGAGACCAAAACTGCCGCGTACGCCGTTTTCATACTCGATGACAACCATCGCATTGTCGAGGATGTCTGACTTGCCTTTATCGTGCTCGAATTCCCTGAAGTTAACGGCCATGCTGCCGGAGGCAAACACACGCTTGGGTCTCGACTGTGCAAACAGGTTGATCAAATCGAAATAGTGGCAGCATTTCTCGACAAGCGTGCCGCCTGAATATCGTGAGAACTTGTTCCACTGGCCAATCTTGTCGAGGAATGCCATACGATGCTCGACCATGCTGATCGTCTTGATGTCGCCTAGCGTCTTGCGCTTGAGTGCCTCGTGAATCGCCTCGGTGTAGATCGCTTTGTAGCGATACTGCAGCCCAACCTGGAAGATCCCGTCATGGGCGCCCGCAATTTGCGCGATCTCGTACGCATCGGCAATTGTTGTTGCGACCGGCTTCTCGACGAGAATATGTTTGCCGGATTTAGCCGCCGCTCGAACCGAGTCAATGTGAGTGTAATTTGGCGTGCAGATTATCAGGCCATCCACATCCGGGTCCGTACATGCTTCTTCTTCTGACGAATAGATCTTGAGCGCATCGTCCCGATGGATCGCATGTGCGGCTTTGGCGTTTTCGACACTTATTGGTTCGGGATCGTATACGCCGTTGATTGTTGCGCGACCCTCGAAGTTAGTGACGCGGATATGCTCCTGGCCCATGGTCCCGGCACCGATCACGTTGAATCGGTACTTTGGCGCGTCGCTCGCACACAGATACTTGTCCTCGTCCGCAACGAGGTTGGCATGGCCATAGCGATTGGCAAAATCGCGGCTCCAGAATTCCTTTCCCTTTGGCATCAGCGTTACCCGATTGGTGTGCAACAGATTGGCCCGGACGGCCGGAATTTCGAGCTACAGATTATCACGACGACACGTTCTCTTGACTACGCACTGGCCGCAGAGTCGCCTAGTTTCCGAAACCGTCGTAAGCAGTTCGAAATTCAGGGCCGGACGAAGCAATGTCCAATACGTCGCCGGCGAAACACTGATGCTCGTGCCATGGCAACGCGGCCTCGTCGGTTAGAGTATTCAGATCGCGCATATACGGGACGCCTGCCGAACGAAGCTCTGCTCGAATCGAGTCCCACTCCGGATAATGCTGAAATGCGGCCTGCCAGATAGCTCGGCCTGCCAGGTAACCGGAAGCGCCAGCCGCATAAGCATGTGTCAGGACCCGTCTGAACTCGTCCATGCCTGCTCCGGCTGAGAGCATGACCCAAGGTCGGCCTGCTGCTTCTCCCAAAGCGTCGAACCACTGCTGTGCGTCTGCGGCTCCTTCTTCGCCCACTCCGGGAACGTCCTTGGCAGGCAACGGACTCTCGAGCTTGAACACGTCCACGCCGAAGTCGGGCGCGGCAAATGCGCGAACGCTGTCCAGGACAAGCTCGGGCTTCTTGCTCTTCATCTCGATGTAGTCCCTGGTCTGCTCCGAGTCACCGGCAAGGGGGTAGACAAGCAACTCAAAAACGTAAGGAATATCGTACTTCGCACAGGCTGCACCGATCCTGGCAACGAAGTCTTTCTGCTTGCTCAATACCTGCTTGCCGGCGTCGGGGCGATACCATGCCAGGACCTTGACGGCGTCACCACCGACGCGCTTGATCTTCTCCACGGACCAGTCGTCGATTTCCGATGACAAGCGTCCATCCGGTGTTTCTTCAAACAGTGAATCCTCAAGCGTCAGTATCAGGCCTCGCGCCGGGCTATAGGTCGAGATGCCGGCAGGGTACGCGTAGTGCGGGTCCAGCAGCATCGCGCTGGACTCGTGCTGTAACTCGTCGATCAATAGTTTCTTGAAGTCAGCGACCTGGGACCAGGGCGCTTCGGCTACTCCCAACTTTTCCTTGATGGGGTTCTTTATTGGCGGACGTTGATCGACTGCCGTCATCTTGAAACGTCCATTCGCGTCTGCCATTCGACGCAGGCCCCATATTTTACCGGCTGACAATGTCATTACGCGATCATCCTATTAGCGAGTATTTGACGTTGAGGTAGTCCTCAAGGCCGTACTTGGATCCCTCGTTACCGATTCCGGAGTCCTTGAAGCCACCAAATGGTGCGACTTCGGTTGAAATCTGGGGATCATTCAGGCCAACCAGTCCGAATTGCAGATTATCGATAAGTCGCCAAGAACGCTGCAGATCACGTGTGTACGCGTAACTGGCAAGGCCATACTCGGTGTCATTGGCCATCGCTATTGCTTCCTCTTCGGAGTCAAAACGGAACAACGCAGCAACGGGGCCAAAAGTCTCGTCCCGAAACACCAACATTTCCGGCGTAGCCTCCGTCAGTAGAGTTGGCTCGAAAAAAGAACCACCGCGTTCGTGGCGCTTGCCGCCTTCGGCGACATTGGCGCCGAGTCCAATCGCATCCGCGACATGTTCTTCGACTTTTTCGACGGCGTTCATATCGATGAGTGGTCCCTGCGACACATCGGCCTCGTCGCCGGCACCCACGCGGAGCTTGCGAATAGCCAAGGACAGCTTTGCGGAGAATTCGTCGTAGACCGTTGAGTGGACCAGGATCCTGTTCGGGCAGACACAGGTCTGCCCGCTATTCCGAAATTTCGACTTGATGACACCGTCAACGGCGGCGTCAAGATCGGCGTCTTCGAAGACAAGGAATGGGGCATTGCCGCCCAATTCCATCGAGATGCGCTTCATATGCAGACCGGCATTGGCGGCCAGTTGCTTACCGATCTTGGTTGATCCGGTAAACGTGATCTTCCGAAGTTTTGCATTCTCACACATCTCCGCAGCGATCTCCGATGCGGAACCGGTGATTACATTGATTACTCCCTTGGGCACGCCGACCTGTTCTGCGATATCGCCGAATGCGAGAGCAGAGTAGGGCGTCTGCGACGCCGGCTTGACTACGATAGTGCAGCCGGCGGCCAGCGCAGCGGACATCTTGCGGGCGATCATCGAGTGAGGGAAATTCCACGGCGTTATTGCCCCGACGACACCCACAGGCTCTTTTGTGACGACCATGTGCTTTTCAGGCCAGGGTGATGGGATGACGTCGCCATAGATTCGACGGGATTCGCCGGCAAACCATCGGAAGAAGCGCGCACCAAACGCGATCTCGCCTTGCGCCTCTGCCAGGGGTTTGCCCATCTCTTCGGTCAGGATTTCCGCGAGAGCCTGCTGGTTGTCCATCAGCGCTTCGTACATACGGTTTAGTACATCGGCGCGCGCATCAGGTCCAGCGGTTCGCCAGTCTGCGAATGCTTTGTGTGCGACATCGATCGCGTCGGCGGTCTCAGTTCGGCCGCATCGTGGTACGGTCCCGATTGTCGCGTCCGTCGCCGGGTTCAGGACGTTGATCGTTCCATTGTCGACAGCACTGCGCCATTCGCCGCCAACAAAAATCTGCTCTCGCTTCTGCATAAGTTGGTTCCATAGACATCTGTCTTATATAAGACAGATGTTATCACAGCTTGCTTAAACCAGAAGTGCCCCGGCTCCTCGTGGTTCCAGCAACAAGAAGACAGGATGAGGTGCTAGACTCGTATTTCCTATTTCTAGGAATAAGCGAGCAAGATAGCTGGGCGACTGAAACTGCTATCCCCTCACTGATCCTGTCGATGAGCACATATGCGCAATGCATCTGAGTGACTGAGGGGTACTCGCCCGTGTTTATTAATCGAAAAAGTCGCTTATTGTGATGCTTTTTATCTGTTAGATAGATTTTTTGATATGAGGTGTAATATGAATACCGAGACGCGCTGTCTCTTGCCCGCAGGGAGAATTTCAATGCTCAAGAACAGACTTATTCTGTCCGCCGCAGTCGCGGTTGTCACAACGCTGCTGCTATCACTCGGCCCGGCCTTCGCTCAGGGCGAGGCCAAGTCAAACCAGTTCTGGTGGCCCGAGAACCTTAACCTCAAACCGCTTCGCGACCACGGTGTCGAATCCGATCCGCTGGGCGGCGAATTCAATTATGCAAAAGCCTTCGCCGGCCTGGACCTCAATGCGGTCAAGCAGGATATCGCTGACGTACTGACGACCTCTCAGGATTGGTGGCCGGCCGACTACGGCAACTATGGACCGTTCTTCATTCGTATGGCCTGGCACAGCGCTGGAACGTACCGCGTTGCTGACGGCCGCGGCGGTGCTGGCGGCGGACAACAGCGATTTGAGCCGCTCAACAGCTGGCCCGATAACGCAAACCTGGATAAAGCTCGCCGTCTTTTGTGGCCGGTAAAGCAGGAGTACGGACGCAACCTCTCCTGGGCTGACCTGATGGTGCTGGCGGGCAACGTATCGCTGGAGTCCATGGGCTTTGAAACTTTCGGCTTTGCCGGCGGCCGCGAGGACGACTGGGAGGCAGACCTGGTCTATTGGGGGCCTGAGAATGAGTTCCTCGCCGACGAGCGCTACAGTGGCGATCGCAAGCTCGCCAAACCGCTGGCGGCTGTGCAGATGGGCCTGATCTACGTAAACCCGGAAGGCCCCAACGGCAATCCGGATCCACTTCTGGCCGCCAAAGACATTCGCGAGACCTTCGGCCGTATGGCTATGAATGATGAAGAGACTGTTGCACTGATCGCCGGCGGTCACACCTTTGGTAAAGCGCACGGTGCCGCGAAGCCAGATGGTTGTGTCGGCGTCGAGCCTGCGGCAGGTGAAATCGAGGCGCAAGGCTTCGGTTGGCAAAACAAGTGCGGCAGCGGTAACGGGCCGGACACGATCACCAGCGGCCTGGAAGGCGCGTGGTCGGCCAATCCGATTGCCTGGTCTACGCAGTACCTGGACAACCTGTTCAACTTCGAGTGGGAAATGACGAAGAGCCCGGCTGGTGCCACGCAGTGGATTCCGAAGGACGGCGCTGCATCAAACCTGGTGCCGGATGCGTTTGACGCGACAAAGCGGCACGCGCCGATCATGTTCACCACGGACCTCTCGCTGAAGTTCGATCCGAGCTACCGCAAGATTTCCGAGCGTTTCCGCAAGAACCCGGACGAGTTCGCCATGGCGTTCGCCAAGGCCTGGTTCAAGCTTACGCATCGCGATATGGGACCGCGCGCGCGCTACGTTGGCGCCGAAGTTCCCGAGGAAGTCCTGCTCTGGCAGGACCCGGTGCCAGCAGTCGACCACGCACTGGTTGATGCCGGCGACGTTGCAGCATTGAAGGCCGAGATCCTCGATTCTGGTCTTACCGTGCCGCAGCTGGTCAGAACCGCGTGGGCATCCGCCTCAACCTTCCGCGGCACTGACATGCGCGGCGGTGCGAACGGCGCTCGTGTCCGACTGGCGCCGCAGAGCGATTGGGCTGTCAATGATCCGGATGAGCTGGACAAAGTGCTGAAGCGTCTCGAGCGCGTGCAGAAAGACTTCAACCGCGCGCAGAAGGGTGGCAAGCAAGTCTCCCTTGCTGACCTGATTGTCCTCGGCGGTGCTGCTGCGATTGAGAAGGCGGCTAAAGACGCCGGGCATGACATCGAGGTTCCATTTACGCCTGGGCGCACCGATGCGACCCAGGCGCAGACGGACGTCGAGTCTTTCGAGGCGCTAAAGCCTACAGCTGACGGCTTCCGCAATTACTTCGGAGAGGCGAACTACCGCTCGCCCACCGCAATGCTGGTCGAGAAGGCCGATCTGCTGACGCTTACTCCGCCAGAAATGACGGCATTGATCGGCGGCATGCGCGCCCTGAATGCGAACGCCGGAGGCGCCAAACATGGCGTGTTCACCGATCAGCCCGGCGCGTTGAGCAATGACTTCTTCGTAAACCTGCTGAGCATGTCAACGCAGTGGACGAAGTCGAGCAAGACGGCAGGCGTCTACGAGGGTCGTGATCGCAAGACGGGTGAGATGAAGTGGACGGCAACGCCGGTTGACCTGGTCTTCGGATCGCATGCCGAGCTTCGAGCCATCGCCGAGGTGTATGCAGAGAATGGTGGCGAACAGAAGTTCGTCAGCGACTTCATCGACGCATGGACCAAGGTAATGATGCTCGATCGCTTTGACGTGACAGCATCCCAGTCAGACGCGATGGTGGCGAACCGCTGACTAGCGTCGCAACTTGAGCACTGAGTTGACCATGTAAAGGGCCCCGCGAGGGGCCCTTTCTTGTTTCAGCAGTAGAAGAATACGCACAGGAGTCTGGCCCCCATTTTCAGATCTGGCGGCACTAGGCAGTGCGCCCCTCCGACGACGACCTTTTCTTGGCTGCTTGCAGTCCCGTCGAAGATATCTTATGGTTATATTGTCCTATCAATAGGACAAATCAAAAAAATCACATAAACAGCGGCCATCCTGGGGGAAGGTTATGAAACACATTTTATTGTCGTCAGCGTGTACCTTGTTGACTGGGCTCGGTTTTTCTTTGTTAGTCAGTCCTGGCGAAGCTCTCGCTCAAGATGACCAGTCGTCTGCCGGATATAGCCTCGAGGAAGTTACAGTGACCGCTCGACGAAGGACTGAGAGCCTTCGCGACGTTCCAGGTACTGTAACCGCATTGACCTCCGATGTGCTGGAAGGCGCCGGTGTTCGCCGCGCAGAAGGATTCATCGCGCTTACGCCTGGTGTGACCATGGTGAATGCTGCCGAAGTTGGCGATACCCAGGTAAATATCCGCGGTATTAATGGTGCGCGCGACGCCGAGAACAGTTTTGCACTGCTGGTCGACGGCATCCTCTACACGAACCCCGCCGCATTCAATCGGGAATACAGCAATCTGAAGCAGATCGAGATTTTCAAAGGTCCCCAGGGCGCTATTTATGGCCGAAGTGCAGCGGCCGGGGCGATCATCGTTACGACCGACAAGCCTGGAAACGAACCGAGTTTCGATGCCACGGTCAGTTTTGCAGAAGATGATACCTACGCTGGCCTGTTTTCTTTTTCGACACCACTAATCGAAGACGAGCTGTACCTGGGTCTGTCTGCGGACTTCAGCCAATCGGATGGTTTCTACGAGAATTCTTTCCAGAACAACGCTTCGATCGTCGATACCTATGAAGGCCGCAACGTGAATGCCCGACTCGTCTGGGAAGCCAGCGACGTGCTCGAGATTGATAGCAAATTGCGCTATGGAGAAGTCGACGCATCATCGATCGTCTTCAATTCCATCTTCCACCTGCCTGTTTTCGCAGCAGCAACGAATACGCCAGCGGCTAATCAGGACAGCAACGATGTCGATTTCGTCTTCAACCCCAATATCGTGTCGGATAACGACCAGGAGGCCATCGAGTTCTCGACAAAGTTCGACTACACGATGGAGAACACGACCTTAACGGGCTGGATGTTGTACAGCGATATCGAGAATGACCTTATTTCAGACGGTACGTCGGCCGCATTTGGTTTCTACAATGGTGACGCCGCCTGCCAGCAGTCAGTGACCGACCTGAATGCCGCCGGCTATCAGCTCCCGTCACCGCAGTTTATCGGTACTTCGCCGGTTGGCGTTATTTTCGACCCCAACGGCTCATTCCTTGGCGCTTACACACCAACGACGTGCGACGGAATTCAAGAGCAGCTGCGTAATCAGAAGGACTTGAGCTTTGAGTTACGCCTGGCATCGGATGCCGACCAGGCATTGCGCTGGATGGCCGGCGTGTACTTCCTCGATATTGAACGCCAGGTTGGCGTCTCGCTGAATCGCGATAGCGGTTTGGCACCGGTCAGGGGTTTGCTGCAAGTTGGAGGCCCCAATACCACTGCATCCCTGACTTACGATCAGTTCGATACGCGGGTGATGTCTGCATTCGGCCAGATCGAGTACGACATCACGGAGACCGCAGAGCTGTCGTTTGCCCTTCGCTACGATAATGAGGATCGTGACGTATCAAGCCTGGTGCCGACCAACGTAACGCAGTCGGTAATCGATCTTAATTTCGACGGCATCTTTGATGATCCGTTGAACCCGGCGCTGAGCAGCCTTATTAATCCAACCGGTTCCATCCCGGACAAGAACAAGACGTTCTCCGAAGTACAGCCCAAGGTATCGCTGGCGTGGGACGTGAGCGACAGCACGAAGCTATTCGGTAGCTGGGGTGTCGGTTTCAAGGCTGGCGGATTCAATAACTCCGGCAGTGCGGCAACGGTCGATATCTTCATCAATGGGTTCATAAATACCGGCGCAGGAGTCCCGTTTGCGGATGACCTGGGCGTGCCGTTGCCGGTCATTACGGATGATTATGATGAAGAGACGTCCAGTGCATTCGAGTTGGGCTTCAAGTCTCGCCTGATGGGTGGTCGACTGCAGCTGGATGGCGCGGTTTACCACACTGTGGTCGACGATATGCAGTTCTTCGAGTTCATGGTTGGGACATTCGGCCTGTTGCGCGTGGTTTCAAATATGGACGAAGTTGAAGTCAGCGGCGTTGAACTTGGCGCAAATTTCGCAGCTACCGAGAACCTCAGCCTCTATGCAGGTGCGAATTTCCTCGACAGCGAGATCAAAGCAAACAGTTCGCGCCCTGACACTGTCGGCAACAAGTCCCCGTATACGCCAGAGTCCACTATTAATGTTGGCGGAGACCTTCACTTCCCGTTGTCCAATGGTATGAACGTGTTCGCGAGACTTGACGCGCAGTTCATCGGTGAGACGTGGTTCCATACTGTCCAGACCGGGCCGCGGCCGACAATTTTCATGCCCTTGTTTGAACTTGGCTTTGGCGCCGGCGCTGGAGCCCTGGGCACGGCTGACTATTCAAACGCGAAGAGAGACTCCTACTACACGGTTAACCTGCGTGCCGGCGTGGAGGGAGAGCGCTGGTCCGTTGCGGCGTTTGCGTCGAATCTGACCGACGAAAAGTATCTCGAGGAAGTGATTCCTGCGCCTGAGTTCGGTGGCACATTCGATCACCCCAATGCGCAGCGTCGTATTGGTATAGAAGTTGGCTACAGCTTCTAGGGCGACGAACTAATGCAAAGCGAAGGGGAACGAAAAGGGCCGCTGACAGATATCAGGGTGATCGAGCTCGGCCAGCTGATTGCTGGCCCGTTTTGCGGGCAACTGATGGCGGACATGGGCGCCGACGTGATCAAGGTCGAGCCGCCCGGCAAAGGCGATCCTATGCGAGTCTGGGGGCGTGGTGACTATCCGCTCTGGTGGACGGTCTGCGCCCGCAACAAGCGTTGTATAACGGCCAATCTCCGCGAGCCCGAGGGACAGGAGTTGGTTCGCAAGCTGATCAGCCAGGCGGACATGGTCCTGGAAAATTTCCGGCCGGGAACCATGGAGCGCTGGGGCCTTAGCTATGAAGAGCTGTCGAGGGAGAATCCCGGGCTGATCATGATTCGCGTGTCGGGTTATGGCCAGACCGGGCCCAAGTCGAAACAAGCAGGCTACGCGGCAATCGGAGAAGCCATGGGCGGTATGCGTTACGTGTGTGGCGAGCCCGATCGGCAACCCAGCCGATCAGGTCTATCGATAGGCGATTCGCTGGCGGCAACATTTGCCTGCACCGGAGCCCTGGCGGCATTACATCATCGTGAAAAGACCGGAGAGGGGCAGGTCATAGACGCCTCAATCTATGAGTCTGTACTCAACGTCATGGAAGCAACGATCCCGGAGTATACGACCAGTAACCATATTCGCGAGCGGTCGGGGGCAACGCTGCCCAACGTTGCTCCGTCCAATATCTACGACTGCAAAGACGGCATATTTCTTATCGCCGCAAACCAGGACACGGTTTTCGCCCGCCTCTGCGAGGTCATGGGTCAACCGGAACTGGCAAGCGACGAGCGTTTTAGCAGTCATACCGCGCGCGGCAAGCGCATGAAAGAGCTCGACGCCATCATCAACGAATGGACGAAGACGAAAACGATGTCTGAGATCGAAGAACTGATGACCAATGCCGGCGTTCCTGCTGGCCGTATTTACCGCGCACCGGAGATGCTGGAAGACGAACACTTCAAAGCACGTGACGCCATTATCGATACACCGACGGAAGAGTGGCCAGATTTGAAGATGCAAAACATCTTTCCAAAGATGTCCAAGACTCAGGGCGAAGTGCGGTGGCCCGGCGTCCAGACCTTGGGAGCTCACAACGAAAGCGTTTATAGCGAGTTGTTGGGTCTGGGCGAACAAGAGCTTGAAGCGCTAAAAGAAAAATTCATTATTTAGGGGACAAGAATGACATTTCGTCTTGGAGTTGATGTCGGCGGCACATTCACCGACCTGTTATTGGTCGACGAAACATCCGGCCAAACCTACATGGCCAAAGTGCCATCCACGCCCGAGGACTCGTCGATCGGCGTGCTCAACGGTATCGATCGAATTTGCAGCGAGTCGGATATCGATACCAGCCAGGTTACACAGGTAATGCATGGCACAACGGTTGCGACCAACGCGGTTTTGACTCGCAAGGGTGCCAGCGTCGGACTCATCACGACCAAAGGGTACAGGCAGGTACTCCAGGTTGCGCGGTCCTTCTGTCCAGGAGGCCTGGGCGGATGGGTCAGCTACATGAAAGCGCCATTGCTCGCGCCGTTAGAGTTGACCATAGAGGCCGACGAACGCATGGCTGCAGACGGTAGTACGATCCAGTCACTGGATGCCGATGCCTTGCGTCGTGATCTCAAGAAGCTCGCCGATACCGGCCGGGTCGAGGCGCTTACAATCTGTCTGATCAACTCGTATGTAAATGGAGATCACGAAGCACAATGCCGCGATATCGCGCGCGAGATATTCACCGATATTCCGATTTCTATCAGTAGCGACGTTGTGCCCGAGATGCAGGAGTATGAGCGCGCTGAGACGACCGTCGTCAATTCCTACGTTCGCCCACAAGTTTCGATGTACGTGGACAATTTGCAGGCGTCCCTCAAGGATCGTCTGCGCGATGACGTCAATCTCGCAATACTGCGATCAGATGGTGGTCTGGCGTCCGCACGCGCGGCGGGTGAGTCTCCCGTCAACCTCTTGATGTCGGGACCGGCTGGTGGCGTGGCGGGCGCAATGTACTTCTGCAAACGCGGTGGCTTCGAGAATATTCTGACGTTCGACATGGGTGGCACGTCCACTGACGTCGCGCTAATACAAGACGGACATGCGCGGATTCGGCGGGAAACGCGTGTAAGCGACATCATGGTACGAGCTCCTTCTGTAGATGTTCGAACGATCGGTGCTGGAGGCGGCTCGATCGCGTTTGTCCCTGAACTCACCAAAGCACTGCGTGTGGGCCCGGACTCGGCTGGCGCCGACCCAGGCCCGGCCGCGTACATGAAAGGGGGTACCAACCCCACGGTTTGTGACGCTAATGTTGTTCTTGGCTATCTGCCGTCCGACGTGAAACTCGGTGGCGCGATGACCATTGATCGGGAAGCGGCCGAGACGGCTGTTCAGACATTGGCGGATGCAATGGGCATCGACCTGCTAGCCGCCGCTGAGGGCGTCATAAAGATTGTCAATGAGTCGATGCTCGGTGCGCTACGGCTCGTATCAGTAGAGCAAGGCTATGATCCACGAGACTTTGCGCTCGTCGGATTCGGTGGCGCGGGCCCGCTGCATGCCAATGCTCTGGGAATACTCAGCGGCTCGTGGCCGGTGATCGTACCTCCGGGCCCCGGTGTGCTTTGCGCGTACGGCGATGCTACGACAGA
>Ga0316201_10000891_pt1 | contig 18833 bp, 17 predicted proteins | sample CS6wburrow_MG_FD_204516 | JGI IMG/M metagenome (GOLD analysis project Ga0316201, IMG submission 204516) | Coastal sediment microbial communities from Delaware Bay, Delaware, United States - CS-6 worm burrow | ecosystem: Environmental > Aquatic > Marine > Coastal > Sediment | place: USA... | reverse complement strand
CGGGGAATGCAGTGGATTGAGTGAAACTTGTACACAATCAATTACGATCGTGGATTCACAACCACCGACGATTATTTGCAAGAAAATCAGCGTTGCCTTGAATGATGATAATGGTATGGTACAAGTGCCTCCACAATTCATGTACGATGGTGTGTTTGATAATTGTACGGATGTTGGGGCTCTATTGCCAACGATTACTGTTTCTCAAACAATCTTTATGTGTACTGACTTCCCGGAAGCTTTGGTTGAAGTTTGTGCTACTGATGAAGCTGGAAACACAGGATGCTGCTTCACGAAGGTGAAAATTCAGGACAATTTTGCCCCGAATGCTGTTTGTGAAGACATTACTGTAGAGATTGATCAGAATACTGGTTCAGCCATTATCACTGCTGAAGATGTGGATGGCGGATCAACAGACAATGCTGATGATTGTGGACTAGATTTATCAATTGATACAGATGAATTCGACTTACCAGGTAACTACGTTGTTACATTGACTGTGACCGACATCGCAGAAAATGCAAGTAATTGTACTGCGAATGTGAAAGTGACGGGTATACCAGCAAGTGCAACCACTCAGATCAGTGGTAAAATCTGGATTGAAGGCTCGATGAATGCAACTCAGACAGCGATGATTCCTTCTATCAATGATATCCTACCATTATCTCAACCATTTGGAGACATTTATGGGTATCAGGGTACTGAATCAGTGAGTGAAATGCCAGAAGATGTAGTTGATTGGGTATTGATTCAACTCAGAGATGCGGATAATCCATCAACAATTCTCTTCGAAAGAGCAGCATGGCTCTTAACCACAGGGTTTATTGTGGATATTGATGGTGTTTCTCCGGTTGATGTTGGGGATATTCCTGACGGAAATTACTACCTGGCTGTTTTACATAGAAACCATTTAGCAGTTGTTTCAAATAATTCTGTTCCAGTTGTGAATAGATTAGGTGTGCATGACTTTACTTCGGGAGGTGCCATGGGTGCCGATCCAATGAAACTCATGTCAAGCGGACAATATGCACTTTGGTGTGGAGACTTAAATGCTGACGGTGTGATCGATGCAAGTGATCGAAGTATTGCATGGAATGAGAGAAATAGCGTTGGATACCTGCAAGCAGACGCCACTATGGACGGAGTAGTTGATGCTTCAGAAAGAAGTATTACATGGAATAATAGGAATAAGGCATCAGGATTGCCACAATGATTTAGACATAAACCCAAGTTCGGGAGGAGGTAATTTTTACCTCCTCTCAAAAACAATTAAAACTAGTGAATATGAAAAATGTATTTCGAACCCTAACTTTTTTTCTTTTTGTCCTGCCTGCTTTGGTATTGCAAGCACAGGTCTCTGATTATTGCGGACTGTTGAAAGTGTCTGTTCAAAATATGAAAGAAGTCTCTAATGGCCTTGAATTTGATGTGTATTTGCGATCTGCAAAAAAAGCACACGAAACTTGTGGCGACCTGTATCTTGGGCACACAGATATTTGGATAAAACTGGCAGGAGGCGATTTCTCAAACGCAAATATTGAGAAACTTGGTGAATGTACATTATTGCCGGCCAACACAGAAAATCAAATGAATGGATATTTTGTTCAGCAGGCATACACAAGTGGTACCTCTGTAAAAATTATTGACAACAGGGCTGTCTTGAATGTATCTTCTCCATCAGCTTACAATGAAGCTACCTTGAATAATAATCTTGCTTATTTGGACACTAAGCCAAGAGCACATATGTTAGGGAGATACCGGATTACGGACTATTCTTCCACTCAGCAACCAGTTTTAACCATCCAAAATATGGACAAAGGAGCTGGAGTAGAGTTTAGTCGAACTGGTTATGATCGATTTTGTTCTAAGTCACATACGAATGCCCTTGATGGTAACCGTGTGACCAGTTATGCGATAAAAGTTATTCCGGATGCTTTTTTGAGAGACGATCTCACAAAATTTGATGCACGTAGAGTTGAAAGGAAAAGTGCTAAAGTGGATTGGGAAATTGAAAGGTCTGCTAAAGTTGAGAAATACACACTAGAAAGATCTCAAGATGGAATCAACTGGGAAGTAATTGAAGAATTAGAAGGTGAAAACAATTCATATGAATACCTTGATGAGGGAGTATATGATGGAAAAGCACTTCAGCAAATCTTTCATTATCGACTGAAAATGGAAAATGCAGAAGATTATGATTATAGTAATGTCAAAACAGTTGCTTTCACAAATATTATTATGACTGGAAATGCTGACGTTTCTCATGAAGGATTAACAATCTATCCCAATCCTTCCACAGAAGGTGTTTTTGTTGATATGACTGGACTTGATCAATCCGTAAATGTTGATAAAATCCAAATCATGGATATCAATGGTAAATTGGTAATGGATTTGGAAGTGCTTCCAAATGTGAGAAAAGAGTACATAAAATTTGGCGGAAAAGATGAAATGGCCAAAGGCATGTATCTCGTTCAATTGATATCAGGAGAAATGCTGGTTGATCAAAAGAAATTAGAAGTACAATAGTGATCGATTCGAAATATCAGAAAAAGGCAGGTTGAAATTTTTCAACCTGCCTTTTTTAATTTAAGAAACACCTTTTTACTTTTCTGATAACTCCTTGATTTTATCTTCAAGCTCATACTCATCACCAGGTTTATACCCTTCATGTTGAGCAATGATCTGACCTTGTTGATCAATCACAAAAGTTTGTGGAATAGCTTGAAAATTTAATGCTTGCTGAAGTTGTCTTTTGGAATCCGACAGGATTTCAAATTCCCATCCTTTTTGTGCAACTAATGGCTTTACTTTTGAAAGTGCTCGTGCGTCATCTGTTGTGATTGCAATAAGCTCTACATTATAGTTTTCTATCCACTCCGGATACAATTCAGAGATGGCATCCAATTCTCTTTTGCAAGGACTGCACCATGTAGCCCAAAAGCTAAGAATGGTGATTTTGCCATTTTGGCCATATTCCTGAATATTGACAGATTTGCCATCCAGTGTTTTTATTTCAATATCAGGGAGTGTTTTTGATGGCAAATTTGCCGATACAAGAAACCAACCAATAGCAAGGAGAGCTACAAAATTTCTAATCTTCATGTACGATAGGTATTTTTATTCATCTTGTATGATGTGAATAATGTAATCAGGTAAAAGTAAAACACTTTTCACCCTTCGAACCAAAATTATTTTAATTTTAGTTCCGATTCTTTAGGATACTTCAATTTAACGAATCATTAACGCACTGATTTTGAATGAAAAGAATACTTAAAAGGGCCATCAGAATGTTGGTTTTTGTACTTCTGCCAGCCCTTTGTCACACCCAGGATGAAGGTAGTTTTTCAGGAAGCCTAACGGTAAACGGAAATTTTTATCAAAAAGATGAAAGGATCGGTGCTGCGAATACACCACAATATGAAAGACAACTTTATGGTGCTGACTCTTGGCTCAATCTAAGCTATACGAGAGATGGGTATGAACTTGGAGTCAGATTTGACCTGTTCAACAATTCCCAGCTACTCAACCCGAATGATTCTTATACTGACCAGGGATTAGGCAGATGGTACATTAAGAAGAAAATTCAAAAGCTTGGAATATCTGCGGGCTATTTATATGATCAGATTGGAAGCGGAGTTATTTTTCGAGCTTATGAAGAAAGACCATTACTGATCGATAATGCACTTTTTGGTATCAGGCTCACTTATGATTTGAGTAATGATTGGCAAATCAAAGCATTTACAGGGAAGCAAAAAAGACTATTTGAAACTTATGATTCCATCCTAAAAGGTCTGAGCCTGGATGGTTACGTGGCCGGAAAGGAGGGGTCGAACTGGAGCATGGTACCCGGATTCGGAGTGGTTGGAAAAACACTCTCAGAAAGCCAAATGGATGCCCTTGCAAATAGTTTGGCTTCATACACCCCTGATGATTTTATCGCGGAGGCACCTTATAACTCATATGCTTTTACGCTTTACAATACCTTGAATGTTGGAAATCTTTCATGGTATATCGAAGGAGCATATAAGACAGAGGAAGTCATTTTTGACCTGTTTGCGGATCGAACGTTGTGGACAGGAGAATCAACCGTTGGTAAATATGTGCTTGAGCCAGGAAGCCTGCTTTATTCTTCAATTAGCTATTCAGCTGGAAAATTGGGATTGCTTTTTGAATATAAAAGGACAGAAAATTTTACATTTAGAACAGATCCTTTCGTTACGCTCAATCGGGGAATGATCAATTTTCTTCCACCGATGAATCGTCTCAATACATATCGATTGACAGCAAGGTATAATCCTGCAACCCAGGAACTCGGAGAACAGGCATTTCAAGTTGACCTTCGTTATGCGCCAAGAAAGAACCTAAGTTTCCTCGTAAATTTTTCGAATATTACAAACCTGGAGAATTTTAAATTATATCGTGAATTGTTTACAGAAGTAACTTTGAAAAAACCGAGGAAATGGACACTCATTGGTGGAGTACAAATACAAGATTATAACCAGGAAATATTTGAAGGTAAATCAGGAGTTCCCCCTGTTCAAACAATCACACCTTATGTAGAATATTTATATAAAATCGATCGGAAGAAATCAATCCGACTGGAAATGCAATACATGAATACTAATGAAGACTTTGGAAGCTGGGTTTTTGGACTTGTTGAGTTTGGTATAGCACCGCATTGGATTTTTGAACTGTCAGATATGTGGAATGTAAAACCCAAGAAAACGGATAAATTGCATTATCCTACTTTTGGTGTTGTCTATTCTATTGATGCGAACCGTTTTTCAATTAGATATGTAAAACAAGTAGAAGGTGTAGTTTGCTCAGGGGGTATTTGTAGGCTGGAGCCCGCCTTTAGCGGAGTCAGGCTGAATATCTCTTCGAATTTTTAATCAATGTGAAATGAATGATAAAATGAGAATAGCTGGATATCTCCTCCTTTGCCTGTTCATTTTTGTAGGTTGTAAAGAAGAACGGCGGGTGATTACACCTATCGTTCCGGGCGGGGATCGAATTATCTTATTGGAGGAATTTACGGGTAAAGGTTGCTCAAATTGTCCTAAAGGGAGTCGTGAGATTGAAAATCTGCTAAGTCTTTATGGAGAAAACCTTGTAGTTGTATCTATTCATGCCGGATTTTTTGCAAATCCGACTTTTTTTGACATAGGAACATATGATCTTCGAACAGATGAGGGGGAAGCACTTTTTGACTACCTGGGACCAAATTCAGGTTATCCTGCTGGTGTTGTAAACCGTATCTCATTTAATGGTGAACTCCAATTGACGGCTTCTGCTTGGGCTGGTTTCATTGGGAATGAAATAGAAAAACAACCTGATGTTGAGTTCCAGATCGAAAAGAACTTTGATTCTGCAAATGGGCAGGTAGATGCAAAGATCAAAGGAAGAGCGAAAAATGCAATTTCCGGAGACATAAGAATAAGTATTATGTTGATCGAAAATGATATTGTTGATGCTCAGGATGATGTGGATGCTGGAGGAATCATCGAAGATTATAAACATAAACATGTTTTGAGAGGCATGCTGACAAAATTTGATGGTGAAACTTTCACTGATCAATTGTCTGTTGGCGAATCGTTTGAGCTCTCATTCTCCGGAATGATTCTTCCAGAGTGGAATTCCTCAAATATGGATATTGTAGCATTCATTAGTAATCTGATATCAGAGGACGGTAGCTTTACCGTTTTACAAGCAGGACAGCTCCATTTAACTGACTAATTCTTGGTTACAAAGACTTATCTTTGCCATTTTTTATTGCTAGAACTGTATTCATATGAAAGCTTCATACAACTGGATAAAGGAATATTTAAAGGTGGATATTGAACCGGAAAGGTTTGCAGAAATATTGACTGATATTGGGCTGGAAGTCGAAGGTATCGAAAAGGTCGAATCAATCCAGGGAGGATTAGAAGGAATCATCGCAGGAGAAGTAAAGACCTGTGTAAAACATCCAAATGCAGACCGGTTAAGTTTAACAACTGTAAATATCGGAGGACCTGAGGATTTGCAGATTATTTGTGGTGCGCCTAACGTAGCGGCAGGCCAAAAAGTCTGGGTTGCTCAGGTCGGCACGACGTTATATTCTAAAGAAGGTGAGCCTTGGGAAATTAAAAATGCAAAAGTGCGGGGTGAATTTTCCTCCGGAATGATTTGTGCTGAAGATGAGATTGGTCTTGGAGAGATGCATGAAGGAATTATGGTGATGGAAAATGACCTTGAAGTGGGAACTCTTGCAAAAGATTACTATGACGTGGAATCCGATGTGGTTTTTGAAATTGGTCTGACACCAAATCGCTCCGATGCTACTTGTCATTTAGGTATTGCACAAGATGTCCATGCTTACCTGTCAGTAAATGAAGGCGAGATTCAGGAAATTATAAAGCCTGATACCTCTGGCTTTTCAGTTGACGATCATTCCTTAACTTTTGATGTTCAGGTAGAAAACTCTACGGCATGCCCACGTTATTCTGGAGTATCAATTACTGATATTACGATAGGAGAATCACCTACATGGTTGAAAAATAGATTACAAGCAATAGGCATTCGTGCAATTAATAATGTAGTCGATGTGACTAATTTTGTGTTACACGAATTGGGACAACCACTCCATGCTTTTGATGCAGAAAAAATTGAGACACAAAAAATAATAGTTAAAACGCTTCCTGAAGGAACGATTTTTAAGTCACTGGATGAAGTCGATCGGAAGCTTTCCGATAAGGATCTGATGATTTGTGATGGTGCATCTTCTCCGATGTGCATTGGTGGTGTTTTTGGAGGATTTGGGTCAGGTGTCACGGAAAGTACCCATTCAATATTCCTGGAATCTGCGCATTTTGAAGCAGGTTGGATTAGAAGATCAAGTACCCGACATTTACTCAGAACAGATGCCGCAAAAGTATTTGAAAAAGGATCTGATCCAAACATTGCCCTCAAAGCTTTGAAAAGAGCGGCAATGATGATTAAGGAATTGGCTGGTGGTAATATTTCATCTGAGATTGTAGATATTTACCCTAAAGTCATTCTTCCAACAGTAATCGAAGTCAGGTATGATCATGTAAACCGACTGATCGGAACAGAAATATCTCATGATCAAATCCAAAATATTTTGCGTGCTCTAGGAATGGAAATCGTTAATGCGGATGATATAAAATTCAGTGTTGCGGTCCCAACGAATAAGGCGGATGTAACAAGAGAGGCGGATATTATCGAAGAAATACTCAGGATTTATGGGTATAACAATGTGCCAATTCATCACAAAATGGCAACAACAATCTCAATTACCGATCGTCCACCTATTGACCGATTCAGAAAAATGATCGGAGATTTTCTTGCAGCAAATGGGTGTGTCGAAATCATGGGCCTTTCTTTGTCTCAGTCTGAGTATTATGAGCATAAAATGCCAATTCAAAAAGGACATCAGTTGGTTCCAGTCCTGAATACTTCGAATACCAACTTGGATATTATGAGACCGGATATGTTAGTTTCTGCATTGGAAACAGCAGCATATAACCAAAATAGACAACAGTCTGATATTCAACTATTTGAGTTTGGGCGGCACTATACTTCGGTAGATGATGATTTTGTTGAGAAAGATCGGTTAACGATCACTCTCTCAGGGCAAAATGTCCCTCAGTCTTGGATTCACTCTTCAAGAGAAGCGGATTTTTTTACGATAAAGAAGATTGTAGACCAGCTTCTGCATAAACTCGGAATGAGGAGGTTTAAATCTGAAAAGCTTGAAAATGATCCCTATTTTCAAACAGGTGTGAGTATTCAAATTGGACCCCAATCACTTGTAAAATATGGTGTTATTCATAAACAACTATCGGCTGAATTCGATATCCGCAATCAGATTTTGTTTGCAGATTTTGATATGGAGCTACTGTATCAACAGAGCAAGCGGCAAAACCTCACTGTAAAAGAGCTCAGTAAATTCCCTTCAGTAACGAGAGATTTAGCATTGATATTAGCAAAGAATGTACAATTTGCTGATTTGCAGAGGATTGCAGTTAAAGAGGCTGGACCATTGCTAAAAACTGTTGAGCTCTTTGATGTATATGAAAATGAGGAACATGTGGGCAAAGGAAAAAAATCTTATGCGATTCGGATGTCTTTTGAAGACACTGAAAAAACGTTGACGGATAAGGCTATCGATCGTGTTGTGAAAAAAGTCCTTGCTAAATTTGAGAGTGATCTCAATGCAACTTTGAGATAGAAACAGGTGATTTTTGATTATATTTGAATCGATGTCAGATATTTTAACACATATACAAAATATCGAAGTGAAAATTCAAAAGTTGCGTGACTTGTATAACGCTTCTTTAATGGAGAATAAAAAATTCAATGATTTAAATAATAAATTAAGAGAAAGCCTGAATCAGGTGTCCCAGGAAAAAGAGCAGCTGGAGAACCAGTATAATTTGCTTTTGGATGCTCAAAAGGTGCGAAAAGGAGATGATTTGTCAGCTTATAAAAAAACAGTTACAAAGGAATTGAATGGCTACGTAAAAGAATTAGATAAATGTATAGAATTAGTCAAACAATCCTAATATAAAGTGACATTCATGAAACGTTTGGAAATAGCAATCGGCGGGAGAGTTTATCCACTTAAAGTAGAGGAAGAAGAAGTGCAAATGGTGATGGATACTGTGGAAGAAATAAGTCAAAAGTTGCTCGACCTCCAATCGACATATTCCACAAAAGATATGCAGGATTGCCTTTCTATGACGCTCTTGACATATGCTGTGGAACAAAAGAAGCAAATAAAGGAATCCGATACTAGCGAAATCGAATCCCGTTTGTCTAAAATGAACTTGCTTCTGGACGAAATAATCGCCTAATCACACCTCTGCAACCTCTTCTTTGGATGCCTTACAGGGATTTTATCAATCATAAATGTAAGGTACTATGGATATTACAATCGGACTTATTATTGGCTTAGTGCTTGGCGCCGTCATCGGAATTGCGATCGCAAATTATTTTGTGAAAAAAGCAAGTCAAAATAAAATTCAAGAAAGCAATAAGCAATCTGACCTGGTCATCCAGGAGGCAAGAATAGCTGCCAAACGGATTTCAGATGAAGCGGAAATGAAAGCGGAAAAAATCATTGCGCAAGCTGATCAGAAAAACGAGTCTATCAAGCAAAAGAAAATTCAGGAAGCGCAATCAAAATTTTCACGGCTGAAATCAGATTATGAAAGCTTCAAATCTGAGCGTAAAATGGAGTTGAAGGAAAGAGAACTCGAAGTGAAAAACCTTGAAAACGCTTACAAACAAAAGAAAGAGAAACTACAGAGCCAACTTGAAAACATTGAATCACGTGAAGTCGAAGCCAAAGCAATTCGTGAAAACCTTGACAAACAATTGAAAATTGTAGCCAAGAAACGTGAAGAAATTGAAAAAGCAAACGAACGCTTTATTATTGAGCTTGAAAAAGTGGCAAAGTTGTCCGAAAGCGAGGCGAAAGAGCAGCTGCTTGAAGCAGTAAGAGCCAAAGCTCAAACCGATGTAATGTCTATCGAAAAAGCAGCTGTCGCAGAAGCAAAGGCAAATGCAAGTAAGCAGGCGAAGAAAATCGTGATTCAATCTATCCAAAGAATGTGTGCTGAATACACGATTGAAAATACTGTTTCCGTATTTAATCTCGATTCTGATGATGTGAAAGGTCAAATTATTGGAAGGGAAGGAAGAAATATCAGGGCTTTGGAAGCTGCCACAGGAGCTGAAATAGTTGTTGATGATACACCCGAGGCTATCGTGATTTCAAGTTTTGATCCAATTAGGAGGGAAGTGTGTAGGATTGCATTGAAAAGGTTAGTTGCAGATGGCAGGATTCACCCTGCAAGAATTGAAGAGGTAGTAGCTAAGGTGAAAAAGCAAATGGAAGAGCAAATTCGTGAAATTGGAGAACGTACCGTAATTGACCTTGATATTCATGGATTAAGTGCTGACCTTGTCAGAATGGTTGGACGAATGAGGTTCAGATCATCATATGGTCAGAATCTACTTAAGCATAGTATAGAAACAGCAAACCTTTGTGCGATCATGGCCGCAGAACTTGGTTTAAATCCAAAGCAAGTTAAACTTGCAAAACGGGCTGGTCTTTTGCATGACCTTGGAAAAGTTGCAGAGGAGGAATCAGAGCTTTCACATGCCATTTTAGGTATGCAAATGTGTGAGAAGAGCAAAGAGCACGAAGTTGTATGTAATGCTGTGGGAGCACATCACGATGAAATCGAAATGAATAACATTATTTCACCAATCGTTCAGGCGTGTGATGCAATAAGTGGCGCGAGACCAGGTGCACGGCGCGAAATTTTGGAAAGTTACTTGAAACGAATTGGTGAACTTGAAGAAATTGCCATGTCATTTGATGGTGTTCAAAAGGCCTATGCAATGCAGGCGGGTAGAGAACTGAGAGTAATTGTCGAAAGCGAAAAAGTAACTGACAAATTTGCTGATGATCTCTCTTTCATGATCTCTCAAAAGATTCAGGATGAAATGCAATACCCAGGGCAGATCAAGGTAACTGTTATTCGGGAAAAGCGGGCTGTTGCATACGCTCGATAATTTTGAGGAGATAACAAAAAAGCAGATGACTCGGGGCTGATCATCTGCTTTACAAAACTACGAATGCAGTTAAGATTTCGGGTCCTAGTTATTGGCGGGGTTTTGCAATATTACCTTTACAAAAATAATGAGATTAGCTGACAATGGAACCACATATGCATGGGGTTCTATCCATACGCTGTCCAATCAATTCTTGCCAAGTGAATCATGTTTATTTGACCGGAAAAAAAGCAACGAACTCTTTTGTTTCAATCCATTAATATTTACCTTTGCGCCTGATTTTGAAACGCATGTTTTTTCATTTCAACTGATTTCATTTTGAAAAAGTCTTTTGTCTTTCTTATCTACTTATTGTCAATGTCTTTGGGCGTGAGCACTGCGGTCTGTCAAAATCAACATGATCAATCCGATGATCATGCCACCCAGACTGAGCACACTGATGATCACAATGCATGTGGTTTTCATCACGATCCGGCGCCAGGTTCTGAATATGATAGTAAAGCCAATTCATTCCATCATATTGCAGATGCGAATGTTTATAGCATTGGGCCATTACAAATGCCTTTACCTGTAATGGCATTTGCTCCGGGCTCTGGTTGGGATTTCTTTATGTCATCTAAATTTCATTTTGAAACATTTGGTCACGGAGATGGGCATAATGCATATAATCGGTATGTATTGCACGGAGGTACGCTCAAAAGAGTTGCGGATGATGCTTTTCCAATGGGAAATGTTGAAATTGATGGGTTCACAGTGAAACATGAAATGAAAGAAGGCAAGGAAGTCAGTGTTTCTTATCTCTGTTATCAAGGAAAAGAGTATAAAATTGAGAGCAAAAGCACAGCAGACTTTGGCCTTTTTGGAGGAGGAATAACTTCTTTTTATGATTTCTCTTTGACAAAGAATGTTGTTTCAATGTTTATCATTTTCGGACTGTTCTTTTTTGTTTTCAGAAGAATTACAAAATCATATAAAGAAAGGGATGGAATGGCGCCAAAAGGGGTTCAGTCTTTCTTTGAACCAATTTTCTTGTTTATCCAGGACGAAGTTGCAAAACCTTTTCTGGGACATAGGTGGGAGAAATTTCTTCCGTTTTTATTGTCCTTATTCTTCTTCATTTTGGGTTTGAACCTATGGGGACAAATCCCATTTTTTGGGGGAGCTAATGTAACAGGCAACCTGGCAGTAACCATGGTATTGGCTATTTTTACATTTATCATAACCAATATAAACGGTAAAAAAGCATACTGGGAGCATGTATTGTGGATGCCTGGAGTACCTGCGGGTATTAAAGCCATCATTTTGACTCCTGTTGAAATATTAGGATTATTTATCAAGCCATTTACACTGATGCTGCGATTGTTTGCGAATATTACCGCAGGCCATATCGTTGTATTGAGTTTTGTTGGTTTGATTTTTATGTTTGGTCAAATGGGTGCTTCAGTAGGAGGAGCTTTGGGTGGGGCAGTTGTTTCTGTACCGTTGACCATATTTATGATGGCGATTGAGTTATTGGTCGCGTTCATACAAGCATTCGTATTTACAATTTTGGCTGCTTCATATATTGGGGCAGCAATAGAAGAACATCATTAATTTTTTACACTTAAATAATTAATCATTATGGTAGGTTCAATCGCCGCAATCGGAATGGGTCTTGCAGTAATCGGTGCAGGCATCGGAATTGGTATGGTCGGTGCGAAAGCTATGGAAGCAATCGCTCGTCAACCAGAAGCTGTAGGAGACATTCGTGCAAATATGATCTTGATGGCAGCCCTTGTAGAGGGAGCTGCGTTGATCGCGATTATCGTTGCATTTTTGGTTGCTTAATAACCGAAGACTTTGGGTTTATTCCAATGCGGTTGGCATTGGGATAACCCACTTTTTAAAATGATGTAATATGGAAATTCTAGACAATATGTTTTTTCTCGCAGAATTCACACCGATCAGACCAGCGGTGGGGCTGCTTTTTTGGACGACTATTATTTTCTTCCTTTTTTGGGGACTCATCGGACGTTTTTCATTCAGGCCGATTGCTGAGGCACTGAAAAAAAGAGAACATGATATCCAGTCAGCTCTCGACGAAGCAAAAAAAGCGCAGGAGGAAATGTCCCAGCTGCAAGCTGAAAATCAAAAATTGCTAGCGCAAGCAAGGCAGGAAAGAGCTGTCATCCTGAAAGAAGCAAAAGATGCCAGTAATCAAATGATCTCTGAAGCAAAGACGAAAGCCAAAGACGAAGCACATAAAATTGTCGTCAGCGCTCAACGCGAAATTGAAAATCAGAAGAAACATGCGTTGAAAGAAGTAAAAAATCAAGTTGGTACAATGGCTCTCGACATTGCTGAAAAAGTAATTCGTAAGCAACTTGGAGAAAACGAAGAACAAAAGTCCTTCGTGGATAATTTGGTGGATGAACTAAAGTTGAACTAGAATGTCTTCAGCAAGAATCGCAGGCAGATATGCTAAGTCTTTAATTGAACTCGCCCAGGAAGAAGGGAAGCTCGAAAGAATTTTTGAAGATATTCAACACTTCAAATCTGCTTCTGAACTTCGCGATTTGGCACTGTTATTAAAAAGCCCGATTGTAGGACCGGAAAAAAAGAGAAGCATCTTCAAAGCACTCTTTCAGGATATCTATGACCCAATGTCATTTTCGTTCTTGGAGATTATTCTGCGAAAAGGAAGGGAAATGTACTTACCTGAAATCGCTGATGAGTTTGTAGAGCAATACAAGGTGATCAATCAAATTTCTACCGTTAGATTGATTACGGCCGCTGAATTGACCCCCACACAACTTGAAGCGCTCAAAAATAAAATAAAACAAAGTGGGCTGATCCTGGATAATATTGAGCTCATTACGAAAGTAGATCCGAATATCATAGGAGGATTTGTTATTGAAATAGGGGATAAATTGTATGACGCAAGTGTAATACACAAGTTGGAAGAGATGCGAAAAGCTTTTGCATCATAATAAAAATGAAATCATTCGTAAGAAAGTAATAAAACAAGAAAAATGATCGATGTTAAACCCGATGAAATATCTGCAATATTAAAGCAACAACTTTCTGGCTTTAAAACTGAAACTGAACTCGAAGAAGTAGGTACCGTTCTCCAGGTTGGAGATGGTATCGCCCGTGTATATGGTTTGAGTAATGCTCAATCCGGGGAACTTGTAGAATTTGACAGCGGAGTTCAAGCGATAGTATTGAATCTTGAGGAAGATAATGTTGGAGTCGTATTAATGGGTCCAAGTGACGATATTAGAGAAGGTTCTACCGTACGCAGAACAAGCAGAATTGCTTCTATCAACGTGAGTGAAGGGATGCTCGGACGTGTGTTAGATCCTCTTGGAGAACCGATTGACGGGAAAGGTGCGATAGAAGGGAAAAGCTATGAAATGCCACTTGAAAGAAAAGCACCAGGTGTGATTTTCAGACAACCGGTAAACGAACCGCTCCAAACAGGAATTAAGGCAATTGATTCCATGATTCCAATTGGAAGAGGTCAAAGAGAGTTGATCATCGGTGACCGCCAAACAGGTAAGACAGCGATTGCTGTTGATACAATCCTGAATCAGAAAGAGTTTTATGATCGGGGAGAACCTGTCTATTGTATCTATGTTGCGTCAGGTCAAAAATCATCTACAGTTGCGCAAGTGGCAAAAGTATTGGAAGACAACGGAGCAATGCCATATACAGTGATTGTTGCTTCTTCTGCAGCAGATCCGGCACCACTGCAGTTTTATGCACCATTTTCGGGAGCAGCGATTGGTGAATATTTTCGAGATACAGGCCGTCCTGCTTTGATCATCTATGATGATCTCTCAAAGCAGGCGGTTGCTTATCGTGAGGTTTCCCTTCTTTTAAGAAGACCTCCAGGACGTGAAGCTTATCCAGGTGATGTATTTTACCTGCACTCAAGATTACTGGAGCGTGCAGCCAAGATTATAAATGATGATGGTATCGCCCGACAAATGAATGATTTACCTGATTCTTTAGTCAACGCTAAAGATGAAAACGGAGAATCAATTATTAAAGGAGGAGGGTCACTCACAGCTCTGCCGATTATTGAGACCCAGGCGGGTGACGTTTCAGCTTATATCCCAACAAATGTGATCTCCATTACCGATGGTCAGATTTTCCTCGAATCAAATTTGTTTAACTCAGGTATCCGGCCTGCCATCAATGTTGGTATATCAGTATCAAGGGTGGGAGGAAACGCTCAGATCAAATCGATGAAAAAAGTAGCCGGTACATTGAAGTTAGACCAGGCTCAGTACAGGGAACTTGAAGCTTTTTCAAAATTTGGTTCAGATCTCGATGCTGCAACAACCGCAGTACTTGAAAAAGGAAAAAGGAACGTTGAAATATTGAAACAACCACAATATTCTCCAGTATCAGTAGAAAAGCAAGTGGCGATCATTTACCTTGGAACAAAAGGCCTGCTTAAAGATGTGCCTGTAGAAAAGGTGAAAGAATTTGAAGAGTTGTTTTTAACGTCCGTCGAACAGAAACATCCTGAGGTCTTGGAGACATTCCGTACGGGTAAATTGACAGATGAGGCAACAGATGTATTGAAGAGTTTAGCAGCTGATTTGTCCGCACAATACAAATCTTAGATCTCAAACTTTTAGAATTTAACAAGAACCATAGAATCGTATGAGTGGTAAGCTGAAAGAAGTAAGGGAACGGATGAAATCTGTGAAATCAACACAGCAGATTACAAAAGCTATGAAAATGGTTTCTGCTGCTAAATTGAGAAAAGCAACAGATTCCATAGTTCAGATTCGGCCCTATGCAGATAAATTAAAAGAAATTCTTACCCATATTCTCACAAATCTAGAGGGTAATATCAATGTTTCATTTGGGAATACGAGAGAAGTGGAAAATGCCCTCATTGTTGTGGTTACCTCTAATAGAGGTTTGTGTGGTGCATTCAATACGAATATTATCAAGGATGCAATAAAACTGATCGAAGGCAAATATGCAACTCAACGATCTTCAGGCAACTTGCACATCCTTCCAATCGGGAAAAAAGGCAATGACATCTTTAAAAGAAAATATTCAGATTGTACAATCATAAACGACTATGTTGATTTGTTTAAGGACTTGAGTTTTGATCATACTTCAATTGTTCCTCAGTTGATTATGGATGCTTTTGAAGCGTCGACCTATGATGTTGTTCAAGTTGTTTATGGCCAATTCAAAAATGCAGGCACCCAATTTCCGGTTACTGTACAGTATTTGCCTGTTCCGAAAATAAAAGGAAAGGAAAAGAAAAAACGACTGGCAGATTACATTTTTGAACCGGATAAAGACAGCCTGCTTGAAACCCTGATTCCGAGTATTTTGAAAATCCAGTTTCAGAAGTTTTTATTAGATACACATGCTTCAGAGCATGGAGCAAGGATGACTGCGATGGATAAGGCTACTGAGAATGCTGAAGAGTTAATGAAAGAACTGCGCATTAACTACAACAAAGCGAGACAAGAAGCAATTACGAGCGAACTTTCTGAGATAGTTGGTGGAGCTGCTGCTCTAGAAGGTTAATCTTTTTGATCAGGAATCTTTTCCCGCACTGACTAAAGATCATTTTAGGCTGATTATACGATTATATGAAAGCTATTATTCCGGTTGCTGGAGTGGGGAAAAGCCTCAGGCCCCATACATTTACTCAACCAAAGCCACTCATCCTGGTGGCTGGCAAACCCATTATTTCTTTTATTCTTGACGAACTTATCCAGGTGGGCATCGACGAGTATGTTTTTATAATTGGCTATATGGGGGATAAGATTCAATCATTTATTGAAACACACTACCCGAACATTAAAGCTGAATACGTAGTGCAGGAGCAGAGATTTGGCTTAGGGCACGCAATCTGGACGGCCAGGAATACCTTCAAAAAGGAAGATCAAATTCTCATCGTTTTGGGTGACACCATATTTGATGTCGATCTAAAGGAGATGTTGAAGCACCATCAATCTGTACTTGGTGTGAAGAAAGTGAATGACCCCAGGCATTTTGGAGTTGTTGAATTTGGTGATGATGGGTATTTGGTAAAAGTGGTTGAGAAACCTTCTATCCCAAAATCTAACATGGCCATGGTCGGATTGTACCTTATTCACGAAGTAGTTGAATTGATCGAGGCACTGAACTACATCATTGAAAATCAAAGCATGACCAGGGATGAATATCAACTCACGGATGCGTTGATGCGGATGATCGATAAAGGAACAAAATTTCATACGCTAGAAGTAAGAAACTGGTTTGACTGCGGGAAAAAAGATATTCTCCTTGAAACGAATGCTATCCTGTTAAAGAGAAAGCACTATCAGCAGAATGAAACGCCGCATTTTGAACATTCAATCATTATTCCCCCTGTTTCTATCGGCGAAAACTGTATCATTGAAAACTCAATCATTGGGCCGAACGTCACAATCGGCTCAAACTCAAAAATTGAGTCATCGATTATACGCGAAAGTATTATTGGCCATTTTAGTCACCTTGATGAGGTTACATTATATTTTTCTATTGTTGGGCATGACTCTTCCATCAAGGGCCTTAGACAAAGCTTGAATATTGGAGACCATACGGAAATTGATTTTAGCTAAAATGAGTTTATTGGTAGATGGTTATGTACTCCTTTGTCTACAATTCTCGCCAGAGGAGCAATCTTTTATTTATTTAGGATAAATTGAGCAAATGAACCGAATATTTATATTGATAGGTTTCAGTTGTTTTTGGATGACAAATTCAATTTGCCAAAGTACAGCAATACAATCCTTTGTGGAGGAACATGGAGAAGGTCGAAAGTTTTTCGTTTATCAAAGTGTCTTGCGTGTATTAAATTTGGACGGGAATGAAGATTTTAATCAATTGATAAAAAATGTAAGGCGTATTGTTATCCATCAACCTGATTTGCAGATAGATTCAATAAATAATAAAATGTTTTTGATTGACGAACTTGTACAGGATTTATACGAAGAAAATTTTGAAGAACTCATACAGGCAAAGGAAGAGAATATGCGCCTAAGTCTTTTGAGTAGGGGTGCAATTGAGGATGCTGAATTTGTTTTGATTATGCGTGAATCACACCGAGCATTTATTGCTGAGGTGGAGGGAAGCCTGAATATGGCATATATTGGTGCTCTGGCGAATGCAAAAATAAATGAGCTTACTGACTATTTGAAATAGGTATACAACACTTGAACCAGGATATATGATCCTTCAAACTACGAGCCTTACAAAAAGATATGGCCGAATATTGGCTGTTGACAATTTGGATTTAGAAATCCAGGAAGGCCAGGTATATGGGATATTAGGGCCAAATGGAAGTGGTAAAACGACAACACTTGGGATGATTCTTGGAGTGACGATCAAAACGAATGGGCATTATAGCTGGTTTGGAAAAGGAGAAGGATTTGCTCTCAGAAAGAGGGTAGGAGCTATTTTGGAACATCCGATCTTTTACCCATACCTCACTGCTGTTCAAAACCTTAGAATTGGAGCGCTGATTAAGGATATCAAAAAACCAGACTTTGATCACCTACTGAAACTAGTGGGTTTATATGAAAGAAGAAATGATCCTTTTAAGACATATTCCCTTGGGATGAAACAAAGACTGGCAATTGCTTCGTCAATGCTTACTGATCCAAGAGTATTGATTTTTGATGAGCCCACAAACGGATTAGATCCTCAGGGTATCGCTGAAATTCGCAGGATAATATTGGATATCAGGGAGCTTGGAAAAACGATTGTCATCGCAAGTCATTTGCTCGATGAAGTGCAAAAAGTATGTACCCATTTCGCTGTATTAAGATCAGGAAAGAAAATCTTCTCAGGTGAGGTAGATGATGTATTGAATCAAAACAGTAGGATCGAAATTGGGTGTGCCAATCTGGAACGTGTACAAAAAATACTTGCCAATGACCAGCGAGTGATCCAGATGTCCTCCGAAAACGGACGTCTGGTTACGGAGGTCGAGGAAACAATGACCACCCAGGATATGAATCGACTGATGATTGAACATGATATCATATTGAATCATTTGGTATTCAGAAGATCAAATCTTGAGGAGCAATTTCTGGCAATTTTAAAAGAGAACGATGATTAGAACGCTTCATTTGGAATTTCTTAAGCTGAAGCATTATAAGCCATTTTGGATAATCATTGGCTTGTTTACTGTGTTTTATTTCGCGCTAGGCATTTTTACAAAACGTTTTATCGACTTTTTTTTAGAAGAAAATCTC
>Ga0316201_10000890_pt1 | contig 18841 bp, 14 predicted proteins | sample CS6wburrow_MG_FD_204516 | JGI IMG/M metagenome (GOLD analysis project Ga0316201, IMG submission 204516) | Coastal sediment microbial communities from Delaware Bay, Delaware, United States - CS-6 worm burrow | ecosystem: Environmental > Aquatic > Marine > Coastal > Sediment | place: USA... | reverse complement strand
CTCAAAGCACCGGCGAAGGCCGCAGATCGCTCGCAGAAAAAAACAACCCGTTACACAATTTTCATTCATACCATCTTTTATTCGCAATCACCCCCACCGCATCAGCCCCCTTGTAAATTTTCATCGATCTGTCTACTATCAAAAGCTGCGGAACACCGACTATCGGAGGCACCCATGGCCAAGACACTATACTGGATTCAGGGCGGCAGCTGCGGTGGCGATACCTGGTCCCTGTTCAATGCCGACACCCCGGATCTGACGGAACTGTTTGACTTCCTGGGTCTGGAGCTGTTGTGGCATCAATCCCTGTCGTCGCTGAGTTCGGACGCGCTCGACGCGCTCAACCGCGATATCCTCGAGGGGCGGCAGCCCCTCGATATTCTCTGCCTGGAAGGATCGGTGATCCATGGCCCCAAGGGCAGCGGCAAGTATGACATGCTGCCCGCCGGCCCCAAAAAAAACCTGATCCGGGCACTGGCCGAAAAAGCTCGCTATGTTATGGCTGTGGGGACATGCGCCAGTTTCGGCGGCATCGGGGCAGACTCCGATGTCATGGCCAGCGGGCTGCAGTTCACCAAGTGGGAGATGGGTGGCCTGATGGGACAGGATTTCCGCTCCAGCGGAGGATATCCGGTGATCAACATGCCGGGCTGCCCCTGCCACTGCGAGGTGGTGGTCGGCACCCTGTCGGCCATTGCGGCGAATATGCCGGTCGAGCTGGGGCACTACAATACCCCGGTTAACTGGTACAGCGTTATGGTGCACCAGGGCTGCACCCGCAATGAATATCATGAGTACCGTATCGAGGAGAAAAAATTCGGCGAGCGCGGCTGCCTCTTTTTCTATATGGGCTGCCACGGGCCGCTGGTGCCGGGGCCCTGTAACAAAGTGTTGTGGAACCGACGGTCCTCCAAAACGCGGGTGGGGGTCCCGTGTTTCGGCTGCACCCGTCCCGATTTTCCCCAGCAATACCCCTTTTTTGAAACGCGCAACATCGAAGGCATCCCCATCGAGCTGCCCGACGGGGTCAGTCGCGCCCACTATATGGCCTACAAGGGCATGGCCGCAGCAGCAGCGCCCAAGCGGCTGATACAACGCAAAACAGGAATATGAACAACGCGTATCAGGCCTCCGACACCTGGCAACTGAAATGAAGCGGATACTATGCGAAATATAAAGAAAATCATACCGTTAAACCGGGTAGAAGGCGATCTAAGAATTCAGGTCGAGATTGAAGACGGCATTGTCAGGGACGCCTACAGCGTTGGAACCATGTACCGTGGAATAGAAAACCTGATGCGCGGAAGGGCTCCCATGGACAGCCTGGTGATTACCCCGCGCATCTGCGGTATTTGCACCACCGCCCATCTCAATGCTGCGGCCAAAGCCCTGGACATGGCCTACAGTGCGGATGTGCCCGACAATGGTCAGCGCGTGCGCAATATCACCCTGATGGTGGAACAGCTGCAGAACGACATCCGGCATGCCGTTTTGCTATTTATGCCCGATTTAATCCATCCCTGCTATGCCAACGAACCCTTATTCGCTGAAGCATTCAGCCGCTACCAGGTGCTCAAGGGCGACACGGCCCTTCAAACCGTCAAAGAGACCAAAAAACTACTTGAAATTATATCGATTCTCGGTGGCCAATGGCCCCACTCCGCCTTTATGGTGCCGGGCGGCGTTGTCTCCGTGCCCATGGCCAGCGACATTATCCATTGCCGCAATATTTTGCGCAATTTTCGAAAATGGTATGAAGATCGCGTCCTGGGCTGTCCCCTCAGTCAATGGCGCCAAATCGAATCATGGGACGCCTTGCTTGTCTGGCTTGATCAATCTCCGGCCTATCGAGACAGCGACCTGGGGTTCTTTATCCGCTACGGGTTGGATTTGGGACTGGATACCCTGGGTCGGGGTCATGACACCTTTATCAGCTACGGGGGTCCCGACGTGCCAAACCGGCATAGGGTTCGCCCCGTCAAAGGAGATCATCTGCGCTCTGCACCTGCCTTTTACTCCCCTGAAGGGCTGATACCCCTTGATCCAGATAAGATCAGCGAGGACATTGCCTGTTCGTATTTTGAAGATGACCCATCGATACGGCATCCTTTTGATGGGCAGACCATACCCGGTGATCCCGATACCGGCGGCAAAAAGTACAGCTGGGCCAAAGCCCCCCGATATGACGGCCGTCCCGCGGAAACCGGGGCGCTGGCGGATATGCTGGTGGCCGACCAACCCCTGTTCGTTGAGCAGGTGCGATCCAAGGGGGCCAATGTTCTGATCCGTGAACTGGCGCGATTGGTGCGGCCCATCAATCTGCTCTTGGCCATCGACCGCTGGCTGGCGGAGATGACCGAGTGTAAAAGCCTTTTTTTCCATGACTACACCAAGGCGGTCAGTGCTCGCAGCTATGGGCTGGTTCCAGCGCCCAGAGGCGCACTGGGCCATTGGGTGACCATTGAAAACGGGGCCATTGCCAACTATCAGGTCATTACCCCCACGGCCTGGAATGCATCGCCCCGGGACTCCATGGGAATTCGCGGTCCCTGGGAAGAAGCCATCGTTGGTACTGAGATCCGGGACCCGGACCACCCTGTTGAAGTGGAGCAGATCGTGCGATCCTTTGACCCCTGTCTGGTCTGCACCGTGCATGCCCTCAAGGTGCGCTGAATCGCAGGACGGTGCTCGAATCTCCCTGTAAGTAAAGGACGGAGATGATGATTTCCGCAAGACGCAGTGGTGAGAAAAATCGTCTGGATCATACTATTTGCACCTGGCCCGCTCGCTGCGGGAAGTGCGAAGATCGAGACCGCTGCCCCATCGTAGCATTGGTGGAAGAAAACGAGTTGCTCAAGGAAGAAATTCGACTTTCGCGGGAGTCGGCTGAAATTACCGCCAGCCTGGTGGTCAAACAGTTTGAAGAGACCGAGCGCATTCTGCAACGATTTCAGGTTGCCAATGCCCAACGCAAAGCAGTATTGGATTCGGCCACCCATATGGCCATTATCGCCACCGACCAGCACGGAACCATTGTTGTGTTTAACAAAGGCGCGGAACGCATGCTGGGATATTCTGCCGCTGAGGTGGTTGGCCAACTGACACCCCTTCCCTTTCATGACATGGTTGAGCTGGGCGCTCGCGTGACGTCCCTCAGCGAGGAAATCGGGCGGCCCTTTGAAAATCTCGACCTGTTTTTCCATTACGCCCTGCACCAGGCCGACCGGCAGCGGGAGTGGACCTATCAGCACAAAAACGGCTTCGCCTTCCCCGTCAATCTTTCCATCAGCCCTTTGCGGGATACAGAGGGAATTCTCAGTGGTTTCTTGTGCATCGCCGAGGACATCACCGATAAAAAGCGTTCTGAAAAAGCGCTCAGAGAGAGCGAACGCGACTACCGTCTGCTGATTGACAATATCCCCAATATTGTTTTCAAAGGATACCGCAACGGCGCCATTGACTTTTTTGACGATAAAATTGAAGCGCTGACCGGCTATCCCAAAGAGCTCTTTTTGAAGCGCACTTTAAAATGGACTGATCTGATCCTCGACGAGGATCTGCAGGCTGAGCGGGATCGGTTCATTGTGGCGCAAAAGAGCGACCAGCAATACATCCGGGAATATCGCATCCGGCGCAAGGACGGCAACATCGTCTGGCTTCAGGCCAGCGGCCAAGTGGTACGAGACCCCAACGGCGACATCGATTTCATCAGCGGCGCCTTTTTGAATATCACCAAGCGCAAGCATGCTGAAGCCGCCCTGCAGGAGTCCGAGGAGAAATACCGCTCCCTGTTTGACAGCGGACCCAACCCTATTTTTGTACTCGACGGCAAGACGCTGCAAATATTAGATGTCAATCCTGCCGCTATTGATACCTACGGGTATTCTAAGACGGAATTGATCGATCGTCGCTTCGACGAGCTGGGTGAGTTTGAAATCCAGGCCCCGGAACCGGCCGCTGAGCAGGGCCCAGCCCGGGTGGAGGGGTGTTTTGTCGAACAGAAGGTCAGGCACTGCAAAAAGGATGGCACCCTCTTTTATCTGCGGATTAAAGCCTGCCCGATCAAATACGGTGATCGCCATGCCATCATCCTGGCGGCGACGGATATTACAGAGGCCATGGAAAAAGACGCCCAGCTTTTTCAAGCCACAAAAATGAAGACCCTCGGGGAGATGTCGGCTGGTATGGCCCATGAATTGACCCAACCCCTCAACGCCATTAAAATTGGCAATGATTTTTTGCACCGCATGATTCGGACGGGCAAGACCATCAGCACCCGAGATCTGGATCGGGTAGCCCTTTCGGTCACCGACCAGGTCAAACGCGCTTCTGATATTATTAATCACCTCAGGGAGTTTGGCCGCAATCCGGATTTTAAAAAAGAACCGGTGGATTTGAACGCAGTGATCAGAAATGTCATCCAGATGGTCGGGCAGCAGCTCGCACTGAACAATATCGAGGTGATATTCAACCTGGACAAATCGTTGCCCGCTATCCTGGCCAACGCAAACCGGCTCGAACAGGTTGTTTTTAATTTGGTGAGCAACGCCAGGGATGCAATCGATCAATCGCTGACCGGTGCTGCGGGCGGCAAGGAGAAAACCATTACCCTGAGCACGTTCTTCGCAAGCAACGCCATCGTATGTGCCATCGAGGACACGGGCACCGGCATCGCCGGAAATGCGCGCGACAAGATCTTTGAGCCGTTTTTTACCACCAAGGAGGTGGGTAAAGGCATGGGTCTCGGATTGGCCATATCATATGGGATTGTTCGTGATTACGGAGGAAACATCGATGTGACCAACACCCCCTCCGGTGGCGCCTGTTTTGCCCTGCGGTTTCCTCAGTTGTGATTCTCCGTGAGATCATCCCGCCCCCACGAGATTTGTGGCCACGTGGCTGTGCGTTCGGCCGCGGGAACGCCGAATACACCGGGTACCGAACCGCTGATTCGACAGGTGGTTTCATAGCGCCAGTGGCGCTGGTTGCTGAAAATGGGTTGCATCAAACCCACAGCTTATGAGAACTAAGGACCATCAGGTGAATTTTGAGGACCGATTATGACCACCATACTCATCATCGACGATGAACAGCCCACCCTGCAGATGCTCGCACTTTACCTTGAGGCCTGCGGGCACACGGTCATGACTGCAGAAGATGAAGCAGGCGGACTGGCTGTTTTTCAGAGCGAGAAACCGGCTGTCGTGCTCACGGACATCAAGATGCCGGGCAAGGACGGTTTTGATGTACTGCGTCAAATTAAGGCTATTGAACCGCGTACGGAAGTAATCGTTATAACCGGGCATGGCGACAAAGATCTTGCCAGGCAAGCTTTTTCGCTGAAAGCCAGCGCGTTTTTCAATAAGCCCCTGGAAACGGAGGCTTTAGACGCCTGTATTCGAGAAATCGAACAGCGCCTGACCAGCACCCCGGGCGGTATCCATCCGACATGACTGCGGTTAACAGCGCCCGGCAAATTGACATCAACGGCATCGTACAGGGTGTCGGGTTTAGGCCGTTTATCTTCCAGCTGGCGGCAGCCCACGGACTGCGCGGACAGGTCGTCAATACCGCAAGCGGGGTAACCATCCATGTGGAGGGCACGTCCGCACAGATCGATGCGTTCATAGACGATATCTCGGCAAAAAAACCACCGCTTGCGACGATCGTGGAGCTCCAGGATGCCGAGACCAAGTGGCGGGGCCACGAGGACTTCCGCATTGCCAAAAGCACGGCCGGCGACACCCGCGCAACTTTGATATCCCCGGATGTTTGCGTATGCGCAGACTGCCGGCGTGAGCTGTTCGACCCCGCGGACCGGCGTTACGGCTTCCCCTTTATCAATTGTACCAATTGTGGTCCGCGGTATACCATTATCAACGATATTCCCTATGACCGGCCTAAAACCTCCATGCACCCCTTCACCATGTGCGCTGCATGCCAGGCCGAGTATGACGATCCCAACAACCGCCGCTTTCACGCCCAGCCCAACGCGTGCAGCTCCTGCGGCCCGAAAATGATGCTCCGCGACCCGTCGGGACAAACCATTGTGTGCGAGGATCCCATCGCACAGGCTGCTGAATTGCTCCAAGACGGACATATTCTGGCGGTGAAAGGCCTGGGTGGTTTCCACCTTGCAGTGGATGCGACCAATGACGCCGCCGTGGAGCGCTTGCGCCGGCGCAAGCATCGGGAAGAAAAGCCCCTCGCCGTGATGTCTGCGGATCTGGCGATCATCAGCCGCTATGCCGAAGTTACACCAGAGGAGTCCGCCTTGCTGGACTCCATACAACGGCCCATTGTTCTGCTGGCCAAAAAGCTACCCGAAAAACTGGCCTTCAGCGTTGCGCCGCACAACCGCTATTACGGCGTGATGCTGCCGTATACACCTCTGCACTATCTGCTTTTATCCCAAGGCTTTACCGCTGTTGTGATGACCAGCGGCAATTTGAGTGAAGAACCCATCGCTATCGACAACGATGAGGCGTTGCGCCGCTTGAAGGATATCGCTGACTATTTTCTTTTCCACGACCGTGACATTATTCTGCGCAGCGACGATTCCATTGTTCGCCGTGCCGCCGGAGAGACCCGCCCCATCCGGCGCTCCAGAGGATACGTTCCCATTCCTCTCTTTTTAAAAGAAGCCCTGCCCTCCGTTCTGGCCTGCGGCGCGGAATTGAAAAACACCGTCTGCCTCACCAAGGGGCGCCAGGCGTTCATCAGCCAGCATATCGGCGATCTTGAAAACATGGCCACAGAGGAGTTCTTTCACCTCACCATCGATCATCTCCAGCGCATTCTGAATATACAGCCCAAAGCCATTGCCTGTGATCTGCACCCCGATTATCTCAGCACGCAGTGGGCCCGACACCAAGCACGCCTGCCGGTCATTGCGGTTCAGCACCATCATGCTCACGTGGCTGCCTGCATGGCTGAGCATCACCTTGACGGTCCCGTGATCGGACTGGCGTTGGATGGAACAGGATTGGGGAGTGACGGCACTATCTGGGGGGGGGAAGTCCTGGTGGCCGACACCACCCGGTTTTTGCGGGCAGGGTGCCTTGACCCCGTCCCCATGCCGGGCAGCGCGGCGGCCATCCGGGAGCCCTGGAGAATGGCGCTATCCTATCTTCATCACACCATGGGCGATCAGCTCTGGCATTCGGGGCTTCCCCTGCTGGAGCGACTGGACCGTTCCAAGGCCGAGATCATCGTGCAGATGTGCGCCGATGGCTTCAACGCCCCGATGACCTCAAGCCTGGGTCGTCTCTTCGATGGGGTGGCCGCCATCGTGGGGTTGCGAACTAAGGTGGCCTATGAAGGTCAGGCCGCCATGGAGCTGGAGATGATGGCGCAAGGCGCCGATTCGGAGCGGTATCCGTTCAGGTGGACGAGCGCCGCCACCCGAAGGATTGACGTCAAGGCGATCATCGCTGGGGTGGTGGACGACCTTGTCAGGGGCGTGCCGGCCTATGTGATCAGCATCAAATTTCACCACACCCTCGCAGAGGGATTTGCCGCCCTGTGTGGTGAGATTGCCAAAACCCACCAGATCGATCGGGTGGCGCTCAGCGGTGGCTGCTTCCAGAACCGACTGTTACTGGAATCCATGACCGAAGCCCTTTCCGAAAAGGGTCTCAGCGTATTCATCCCGCGTATGGCGCCGGTCAATGATGGCGGAATCTCATTGGGCCAAGCGGTTATCGCGGCAGCCCGGATGCGGAGAGATGCATGACAATCAACTTTAGTGAAGCGTATCGCAATCCCGAAATCGCACAACACCTGGCCCATCGGATCAAGGCTGCAAGCACAAGGCCCATTCGCCTGATGGAGGTGTGCGGAACCCATACCATGGCCATTTTTCGTCACGGCATACGATCCCTGCTTCCAGAGACCATCTCACTGCTCTCGGGACCGGGCTGTCCAGTTTGCGTCACCGCCCAGGCCGATATCGACGCTTTCGTGGAGCTGGCCCGACGGGATGACGTCGCCATTGCCACCTTCGGCGATTTGATGCGCGTACCGGGAAGCGGATCTTCCCTGCAGAAGGAGAGCGCTGCGGGAGCTGATGTCCGGGTCGTCTATTCTCCCATGGACGCAGTCACCCTGGCCCGGGAAACCCCCCAAAAGAAGGTGGTTTTTTTGGGAGTGGGATTCGAAACAACGGCTCCCACCATCGGCGCCGCCGTCATGATGGCGCAACAGTTCGAGCTGGACAATTTTTTTGTCTACTCCGCCCACAAGACCGTTCCGCAAGCCCTGGCGGCCCTCATGGCCAATCCCGACGTCCGTATTGACGGGTTTATTCTGCCCGGTCACGTCTCGGTGATCATCGGCACGGAGGCCTATAGGCCTTTTTTCGATGCACACAAGCTGCCCTCCGTGGTGACCGGATTTGAGCCGGTTGATATCCTCCAGGGCATCCTGCGCCTGGTAGAGATGCTGGCACAGGGCACTCCAGCCCTGGAAAACGGATACGGCCGGGCGGTTTCCAGTGAGGGCAACGTTCAAGCCCAGCAGGTGATGGCACAGGTGTTCGAACCCTGCGACGCCCCATGGCGGGGCCTTGGCGTCATACCGGGCAGCGGGCTGGCCTTCCGGGGTGAGTTTGCGGCCGTTGATGCCGTGGTTCATTTCGATTTGCAGCTCACGGAGACACCTGAACCCAAAGGATGCGCCTGCGGCGACATTCTCTCCGGTACATGCGTGCCGCCCCAGTGTGCGTTGTTTCGCAAGGTGTGCACCCCGATGAATCCGGTTGGGCCGTGTATGGTGTCCAGCGAGGGGACCTGCGCGGCATACTATCGATATTCCACCTAAACTGACGGTTTCTGCAGCCCGTGACAAAGGGCCGAAAGGACAGGCGACGGGTGGTTCAAAGCAGCTGCCGTTGAGTTAAGAAAGAAGAGTGATGCAAATGGATACCATACTGCTGGACCACGGCGCCGGGGGCAAGGTGGCCCACGAGTTGACCACCCGATTGCTGCTGCCTAAATTTGACAACCCCCTGTTGGCGCAACTCCATGACGGAGCGATTTTTGAACAGGAGGGGGGGCGGCTGGCTTTTTCCACTGACACCTTTACCGTGGACCCCATTTTTTTCCCCGGGGGCGACATCGGAGATCTGGCCGTCAACGGGACAGTCAACGATGTAGCCATGTGCGGTGCCGTGCCACGCTATTTGAGCATGGGATTGATTCTCGAAGAAGGCTTCCCCATCAAGGACCTCGAGCGCATCCTCAACAGTATGCGTGCGGCCATGGACAGGGCCCGGGTGCTGCTGGTCACCGGCGACACCAAGGTGGTGCCCAAAGGGGCCGCCGACAAGATTTTCATCAACACCTCCGGCATCGGATTCATTCCGGAGGGCGTGGATATCGGCAGTGGGGAAGCCCAGCCCGGCGATAAGGTGATCCTATCCGGAACCATGGCCGATCATGGGGTGACCGTCCTGACCCAGAGAGAAGGGCTCCGGTTCGTCTCCAATGCCAGAAGCGATACGGCACCACTCAACCACATGGTGAGCGGTATCCTGGCCGTCACCCGCGCCGTGCACGTTCTGCGGGATCCCACCCGTGGAGGCGTCGGCACGACCCTCAACGAAATTGCCGGGCAGTCGTCGGTGGGTATCCGCCTCGACGAGGCGTCTCTTCCGGTGAAAAAAGAGGTGGCCGGCATTTGCGAGCTGCTGGGGTTCGACCCCCTTTACCTGGCCAACGAAGGCAAGCTGCTCTGTCTTGTTCCCGGTGAGCGGGCCGATGCTGTGCTACAATCCATCCAAAAGGATCAATTCGGCAAAGATGCCTGCATCATCGGTGACGTCGTCGCCGATCATCCAGGCCGGGTGGTAATGCAGACCACCATCGGCGGTGAACGCATCGTGGATATGCTGGCCGGAGAGCAGCTGCCCAGAATCTGCTGATCATGCCCCGGCGTCTTTACGCCGGCCGGCTATTTTTTATTTTTCAGTAAGGCATCGAGATCGGCAAAGGGCCTGTCTGTGGCAATCGGTGGCGGCTCGCCTTCTGGCGTCGCTACGCCGTAGTTTTCCTGGTCGATATAGCGCGCGTGTTCATTATCATGGCAATAGATGCACAGCAGCTCCCAATTGCTGCCGTCGGATGGATTATTGTTGTGGTTGTGGTCCTTGTGATGAACCGTGAGCTCCCGAAGTTTTTTGCCTTCAAATTCACGCCCGCACCGCGCACAAATCCAGGGGAAGAGTTTCAGCGCCCGCTCGCGATAGCCCTGCTCGCGCTGGAGGCGGTTGCGTCGTGTTTCGGCGACAATCCGGTTCAGTTTGTCTCTATCCGGTGGTCTGTTTCCCATGGCTGCTACCCACCTTCGCCTTGCGGCTATGGTCATTCAATCGGATGGGAAAACGCCCGACTGCAGAAAGGCAACCGAAACCCGGCATTCATCGAAATCCGGGAGCAGGCAATTTCCCTTGGAATATTGATAGAGATTTGTCATAAATCGGATCAACAGTCCAGCGACATTCCCCAAACCCTGTCAATTGTCGAGGAGGCGAATATGACGGAAGCCTTAACGCCCGGAATGACCTTCGAATTCACCTATACCGTTTCCGAAGAGCGCACCGTTCCCTATCTTTATCCTGATATTGAGGAGGGCGCCGTGATGCCCAGCGTCTTTGCCACCGGCTACATGGTGGGCCTCATGGAGTTTGCCTGCATTAAATTTGTCAATCCTTACATCGACTGGCCCCGACAGCAGACCGTCGGCACCCATATCAACGTCAGCCACACGGCGGCGACGCCCGCCGGCTTGACGGTGACGGTCAAGGGCCGCCTGGAGAAGGTCGATGGCAGGAAGCTGCGCTTTTCATTGGAGGCCCATGACGGGCAGGACAAGATCTCGGAGGGGGTTCACGACCGGTTCATCATCGATGCCGACAAGTTCAATGCCGCCGTCGACCAAAAGCGGGCCGCCGCCGCTCGCTGAGTCCGGTGATGGGCCGTTTCCACACCCCCTGTGGTTTGGAGGGAATTGCCTTCCCCAACAAAATCCTTGCAATTGCCGAGGATTGGATTACATTGCGCCTTCATTTGAGTTGGACCCCGAACCGATACTTAGAGGGCGGCCATGCCATCGTTACAGATCAACAGCGCTTTGCGCAATATTGCCATCATTGCCCACGTCGACCACGGCAAAACCACCCTGGTGGACGCCATGTTTCGCCAAAGCGGGCTCTTTCGCGACAATCAGGCGGTAGATGACCGGCTGATGGACTCCATGGACCTGGAGCGCGAGCGAGGCATCACCATCGCCGCCAAGAACTGTTCCGTGATGTGGCAAAAGGTCCGTATCAATATCATCGACACCCCAGGTCATGCCGATTTCGGGGGCGAGGTGGAGCGAGCTCTCTCCATGGCTGACGGTGCCATTTTGCTGGTGGATGCTTCCGAAGGGCCCCTTCCCCAGACCCGCTTCGTGCTCAACAAGGCCCTGGATGCCGGTCTGAAGATCATCGTGGTGATCAACAAAGTCGATCGCCAGGATGCCCGTATCGAGGCGGTGCTGGACGAAATTTACGATTTGCTCATCGATTTGGACGCCACCGAAGACCAGCTGGAGTTCCCTCTGCTCTACGCCGTCGGACGGGACGGCATTGCCATGGCCCACCCGGAGGACCGCAGCGACAATCTGCATCTGCTGTTCGATACCATCCTAAAGTCCATCCCAGGCCCTTCCTTCGACCCGGAGGCGCCCTTCCAGATGCGGGTTTCCGATCTCGGGTACTCCGACTATCTGGGACGCCTGGCGGTTGGAAAGGTGTTCAACGGCACGGCCCGCTCACGGGATCAGCTGGTCTGCATCGGCGAGGATGGCAGCGGCGCTCCCTTGAAGGTTTCGAAACTGCAAATCCACGAAGGTACCCAACTCAGCGACATCGAGGAGGTGCAGCCCGGCGATATTGTGGTGCTGGCCGGCATCGAAGACGTCACCATCGGGGATACCATCTGCAATCAACTGGAGCCGAAAGCGCTGCCGCGGATCAGCGTGGACGCACCGACGGTCTCCATGACCTTTTCCATCAACAACTCTCCTTTCGGCGGCCAGGAAGGTAAATATGTCCAATCCAGTCGGCTCAGGGACCGCCTGCGCAAGGAGACCCTGCTCAACATGGCTATCGAGATCGAGGAGACCGGAGACCGTGACAGCATCGTGGTGATGGGCAGGGGAGAGTTTCAGCTGGCCATTCTCATTGAAACCATGCGCCGGGAAGGCTATGAATTCTGCGTTGGTCGGCCCGAGGTGATTTATCGCCACGAAAACGGTCGCAAGCTGGAGCCCATCGAAAAGCTGCAGGTGGATTGTGAAGAGCAGTTTCTGGGCATTGTCACCGAAAAGATATCCCTGCGCAAAGGGAAAATGACCAACCTGATCAACAACGGCAAGGGCCGGGTCCGCATCGAGTTCTCCGTGCCGTCCCGTGCCCTCATCGGCTACCGCGACGAGTTCCTTACCGATACGCGGGGCACCGGTATCATGAACTCTCTCTTCGACGGTTACGGAGAATACCGCGGCGACTGCCCCAGTCGCTTCACCGGCTCCATTGTGGCCGACCGCACGGGAAAAGCGGTCCCTTACGCGTTGTTCAACCTGGAGCCCAGGGGCCGTCTCTTTCTCGTTCCGGGCGATCCGGTTTACCAGGGGATGGTGGTCGGCGAGCACAACCGGCCCCAGGATATCGACGTGAACCCCTGCAAGGAGAAGAAGTTGACCAATATCCGGGCTTCGGGGAAGGACGATGCGGTATTGCTCTCCCCGGTAAAGCCGCTGACCCTTGAACAGGCCATCAGTTTTATCCGGGAAGACGAACTGGTCGAGGTGACCCCGCTGTCCGTGCGTCTGCGCAAAAACGTCCTGGACGCCTCCAAACGGCAGAGTCTCTACATTTCAAAGAAAAAGAAAAAGAAGAAATAGATATGGAATTGTTCCGGCCAATCCCTGTATCCGCCGGCGCCCCAGCGAAGTTCTGTTTTTTGGCCGGCCTGGCAGTCCTGCTGCTCTGCCTCTCCACGGCCTGCTCGTCACCCAAAAAAGACCATCTCATCGCCGGAAAGACCATGGGGACCACTTACCACATCAAGGTGGCAGCGGCCGCCGGAGCGGATTTGTCCGGTTTGCAGGGTCGCATCGAAGAGCGCCTGGAGCAGTTGAACCAGAGCATGTCGACCTATCGTCGGGACAGTGAAATCAGCATCTTCAATCGCTTCCGGGCTGTCGGACAGCCATTTCCTGTATCCGCAGATTTTTACAAGGTGATGGTGACGGGAGCCGAGATCCACAGACTGACCCGGGGTGCCTGGGATGGAACTGTCAGTCCCCTGGTCCGTCTGTGGGGATTTGGCAGCGCCCAAGGGATCGAAAAGGTTCCGGATCCTCTTTCCATTGACCGGTCCCTGGCAGAAGTCGGCTTTGAACAGATCGACCTATCGGTGTCTGGTGCCCTGATCAAGCGCAAGGCGGGCGTCTCCGTGGACCTGGGATCCATCGCCAAGGGCTACGGCGTCGATGCGGTGGCCCAGTTGATCCGCAGCATGGGGTTTGCGGACTACCTTGTTGAAATCGGTGGTGAGGTGTATGCCACAGGCCGCAGGTCTGATGGTAAACCCTGGAAGGTCGGGATCAACCGGCCGGATCCATCGGCACCGTCCGATGCGGTCTACAGAGCTCTTTCCCTCCAGGGCCAGGCCATGGCCACCAGCGGGGATTACCGCAACTTCATCCTGATCGACGGTCAGGCCTATTCCCACATTATCGATCCGCGCAGCGGCTATCCGGTCGACAATGGTGTCGTCAGCGCATCGGTGGTCGCTCTTACTTGCACACTGGCGGACGGGTTGGCCACCGCCCTGATGGTATTGGATGCGGAACAGGGGGTGGCGCTGCTGGATCGGTTGGATCAGGTGGAAGGACTTATCATTGTGAGGGGGCCGGATGGGAAACTGCAAAACCACTGGTCGGCGGGGATGGATCCCCAGTGACTGCCGGAACGGCTGTACAGCCGCTCCGGTCAGCCCAAAAAGGATTATTGACAGTGCCTTCCATATCCGCGGCCATGACCGCTCCGACCGTATTCCCGGCCGTCGGCATCCTGGGGCAGAAGCTGGCGCATTTCCAGGCGATGGGCAAATGCTTTTTGCTCAAATTCTGACTTGAGCCGCGACAGCTCTTTTTGAATGCTGGTGGCTTTGGCTGTGTCAATGGTATCGTTGACCATCTCTTTGCGGAGATCGAGCTGTTTCTGCTCGATGGTATCCCGCAGTTCTCTGGTTTCCGAACGAAAGCGTTCCCGGGCCGCTTCGAGGGCCGCCGCGTCTTCCTGGGACAATCCATTCCAGTCGCCGCCCTTTTGATCCCGACCGTAACCGGGCCCGTATCCCATGCCGCGGCCCTGGCAATCGTAACCCGGTCCGTCCAAGGCTGGGCCACCGCAGCCGCCATATCCCATCCCATAGCCGCCGTTTCTTCCCATGTGTCGACCATACCCGCCGTGGGCAAAGGCTACCGCGGCAAGGGCTAAAATTGAAACAATAACAAGGGTACCGATGGTGATGCTGGTGTTCTTCATTTTTCATACTCCTTTTCTTGGGGATCGGTTGCCCGGTCAGGGGCAAGTGTGTTGTTTTGAAGATAGGCTTATCAAGAGGTGTGCCAGGAATCGAATCCCCTGAATAAATTTCTTAAGTATTTGAATTATCATTTAAAATAAATTCAAGGGAAATCGATTAGGGTGGGTGCCGCCGGAAGGGTGCCTGCGGCTGTGTAAAATTGATCCAGATTTGGGGGGTGCGTTACCTGGCGTGGGTAATGGTGACACAGCCCATGGCCTCATGGGTTGTTGTACAGTTTCAATTTGTTGTGCAATGTCTTGCGGGTGATACCAAGCCGGCGGGCGGTTTCGCTTTTATTACCGTCGGTGGCCGCCAGGGTCTCGAGAATGGCCTGTTTCTCGATCTCCTCGAGGGAGCGGGGTCGGCCGGGATCGGCGGTATCAATCGGTGGCGTGGCATTGGTCGAATGGCTTTGGACCATATTCAGGGGCAGCTGCTTTTCGGTGACATGCTCACCGGTGAGCAGAATGACGGCGCGTTCCACGGTGTTTTCAAGCTCCCTGACATTGCCGGGCCAATCATAGTTGAGCAGCATGTCCATGGCAAGGGGGGCGAAGCCTTTGGCGGCCTTTCGATTCCGCTCTGCGTAAATGTTGAGGAAATGGCCGGCCAGCAGGGGGATGTCGTCCCTTCGCTCTCTCAAGGGCGGCACATTCAGGGCCATGACGTTGAGGCGATAAAACAGGTCCTCCCTGAAGCGCCCCTCGGCCACTTCGGTCTCCAGGATTCTGTTGGTGGCGGCGACGATGCGCACGTCAACGGGGATGACATCCTGTCCGCCCACCCGCTCAATCTCTCGTTCCTGGAGGACCCGAAGCAGTTTGGCCTGCATGGCGGGTGAGGTCTCACCGATTTCATCGAGAAAAATGGTGCCGTGGTTGGCCTGCATGAACCGGCCCTCCCGGCGCCGGTCGGCCCCGGTAAAGGCGCCTTTCTCGTGGCCGAACAGCTCGGATTCGAGCAGCGTCTCGGTAATGGCGGCGCAGTTGACCACCACCAGAGGCCGATCTTTCCGCGGACTGTTGAAGTGCAGCGACCGGGCGATCAGCTCCTTGCCCGTGCCGCTCTCGCCGGTGATGAGCACCGTAGCCTCGGAGGGCGCCACCATGGCCAACATCTCCATCAACTCCCTCATGGGAGCACTCTTTCCGATAATATTGGCCATGTCGAAATCGGCGCCGAGCTGCGCTTTGAGGCGCTGGTTTTCCGCCTTTAGCCCCGAGTGTTCGCAGGCCCGCTCAATGGCGAGCTTGAGCACTTCAAAATCCAGGGGCTTGATCAAGTAGTCGTAAGCGCCGGCTTTGAGGGCATCCACCGCTGATGCCACCGAAGAGTAGGCCGTCATGATGATAATGGGAATGGTGGGGTTATAGCCCTTAATTTTTTCAAGGGCCTGCAGGCCGCTCATGCGCGCCATGCGGACATCCATGAGAACCAGGTCCACTGGCACTGCATAGACATGGGCAATGGCGGTCTCGCCATCGTCGGCGGTTTCCACCGGATATCCCCAGCTGCGGACAATGGTCTTGAGGGTGACGAGGTGGCCGGGGTCGTCGTCGACGATGAGGATCCTGGCGGATGGTGAAGCCGTCATGACGGTCTCCTTTCTGCGCTGCCGGTGTTACGGGGAATTCGCAGGGTGAAGATGGTGCCGGAGCCCGGTGAACTGTTCACATGGACCGTGCCGTCGTGGGCTTCGATGATCTTGTGGACAATGGCCAATCCCAGGCCGGTACCTTCGTTCTTGGTGGTGAAATAGGGGTCGAACACATGGGCGAGCTGATCTCTTGCGATACCTGGACCGGTGTCGCTCACCGTGATATCGACAAAGCGGCTGCCCTTCGGCCGGCACGCCACTGTCAGGGTGCCGCCGCCGGCCATGGCCTGGACGGCATTGAGAAAGAGGTTCAACAGGCATTGCGCCAGCCGGTCGGGGTCGATGTGCACTGTACTGGGCATTTTTTCAATAGCGGTTTCAATGGCGATCCCCTGGTTTTCGGCCTCCTGGCGAATCAACTCAAGCGACCGCAGGATCACTTGGGAAAGATCCGCCGTCCGGCGTTTCAAGTCGGATGGTCGCGCAAAATCGAGCAGTTCGGTAATGGTCCGGTTCAGTCGATCCACTTCGCGGGTCATCACCTCGGCGGCCTCCGTGGCGGTGGTGTCGTCCTTGAGCCGATCCTTGAAAAAGGTGGCCAGCCCCTTGATGGAGCTCAGGGGGTTGCGGATTTCATGGGCCACGCCGGCCGCCAGGCCCCCGATGGCGGCCAGTTTTTCCTGGCGCTGCACTGTTTCCTGAAGCTGGCGCAGTTCGCCCAGGTCCCTGAGAATCAGGACCTGGCCCACCAGATCACCGGCGTCATTGATGATGCGTGTGGCGCTGACGCTGATGGGGGCGCGGATGCCGCCGGGAAAGGTGCAGTCCATTTCCCGCTCCGTGATGGTCCTGCCGCGGTCCAGTTCGGCCTTGAGACCGCCCAGCGAGTCCGGCAGCAGGTCTGCCGACCTTCGGCCAATGGCATCCTCGGGTTTGACACCCGTGATGCGTCCAGCGGTTGCATTGTAAAATGTGATCCGGCCGGCGCCGTCCATGGCCACCAAACCCACCGGCAGACTGGCCACCACTTTGTCGGCAAAAGCACTGGTATCCTGAAGGGACCGCTTAGCGCTCCGGTAGCTGTTCATCCAGAAAAGGGAAACAAACCCGCCGAAGCCCAGCAGCAGGAGGATGGCTGACAGCACCAGGGTGGTGCGCATATCCTGGCGAATGGCGGCCTCAAAGGGCGCAGTGTCCAACCCTGCCACAATCAGCAGGGGCTGCTGCTTTTCCGGTTCGAACCACTCTCCGGAGGGCTGCGGTTGGTCGGTACGGTGGTGCATCCTGTCCCGCATGCGACCGAAACCCCGCCGCCCGCCGGGGGAGAGCGGCCGGAAATGGCGACGGATTTCAAAGGCGCGGCCATCCGGTTCAACGGCCACCAGCTCCCACTGTTGCTCTTCATTCGGTTCCAGGTCCAAACTGTTTTGCGGTGCTCGCCGGAAGACCGTATTGATCTTGGACGGGTCACTGTGGGCCAGGGCCACCCCTTTCTCGTCCACGATGGCCATATAGAGGACATCTGGAAGGCGGGTGGTCTCTTCCAGGAGGCGCTGGAGATGGCGGCCTCCCCACATCATCCCCATCATGCCGGTCCGGGCACCGGCTTCCACGGCGCGAATCAGGGCCGCGCCCTTTGCGCTGAGCACTTCGGACATGTAGCGCTTTTCCCGGTTGGTGTTCTGAACGGCCATTGCAATGACCACGGCCAGCAGAATCGCCGTGGATCCCAAAATAATCCAGGGTGATGTTTTCATACCGGCACTGCGCTTGGTGTTGTCGAAATCGGGCATAAGGCGTCCTGGGTTAATGTTTCGTATCGGATCAGCGATGTCCTGCACCCCCTGCGAATGGCGCAGCAATTTTCAAACCAGCCCTTCCCCGTCTACGGATAGTCCTGTTGAATGGGATGAAAGCAGGGTTTTCGAATGCCGATAGTGAACAAGAGTAAGGCGGGGTGTGTAAATTGTAAACAGTCCAGGCGGTGCCGCTCACAAAATGGGTAAATAAAACCCGTTTTTCGCTCTACAGGCTCCTTCATCATGCGCCGCTCTCAACGCCTCGGCCATGATTTCCCGAGGGCGGTTGATGGTGCCGGGACCTGGAGCACTGCCATTTAGAGGATCAACGCTCAGATGCGGCCGACGGTATCTGCTGGCAGCCAACCGATCTTTTGGGTGCTGAAACGGATTTGGTGGTGGCCGCTGCGCTCCTTTAGGATGTTGACCCTTGCACCGGCGTGAAGAACGAACAATTCGGTGGATGTCGTTTCCAGCCCGGATCGCACGGCGATCTGCTCCGGCAGTACAATGGCCTGGTAGCGGTGGCGGGCCTCATAGTAGTTGAAACCAGCCGTGAGAGTGAAGACGAGCGTGGGCAGAAAGGCCAGCTGCAGGGCTGTCCGAAGCCCCCGTCGTCCCGTCAGGCGCCATGCGATGGCCAGGCTCCAGAAAAGTGTGCAGAAGAAAATGGAAAGGGTGACGACGGTGCGCGGACCGAGTTGGAATTTCCAGAAGAAAAGGATACGAACCAGAGGGGTCGCTTCTCCATCGCTGGCGTCGCGGGTCAGTGTGAGGGCGTAATCGTAGTTGAAGCGCAAGTC
>Ga0316201_10000889_pt1 | contig 18847 bp, 14 predicted proteins | sample CS6wburrow_MG_FD_204516 | JGI IMG/M metagenome (GOLD analysis project Ga0316201, IMG submission 204516) | Coastal sediment microbial communities from Delaware Bay, Delaware, United States - CS-6 worm burrow | ecosystem: Environmental > Aquatic > Marine > Coastal > Sediment | place: USA... | reverse complement strand
ATTTTCTGACCAAGGTATGTTTTGGTCAGTTCGGTATCGTTCCACATCACTTTTCCAAATGCTTGTTGATGTTCACCTTTTCTCAAGTTGAGTAACTGAGCATCAAATCCTGCCGCCCGAAGATTGGAAAGCAATATTTGTTTGCTAATCAGAGCCGTACCTCTTCGATCAGCCAACAAATTTTTCCCATTTGGCTCAAATAGTCCAAGTTCAGGTAATTCAACAATTCCAATAGTCGAGGTGTCTTGTGACTGCATAATTATATTATCCTTTATCAATGTCTATTGTGACGCTCTAACATCACAGTACGATTAAACAATATGCAACTCAACACGCTTACCGAGAGAGGCTGCCGCTTGCTCAATTTGCTCAAACAAGGCTGTCTGACCACAAGGTCAAGCAACCGATCAACTTGGGGTATATGCTAATTGTAAACGTTGTGCCAGTTCTGCCTTGTGTACGCCCTGCGCTCTCATGGTGATATAGATATCTAGCTTGGCGCATTCTAGCGCGTCAGGCGAAACTGTGGTATGGCCATTGGCTGGGCTGGGGCTAGGTAAATCGCGTTGTTCTTCTATGTACATAGTGAGTGCTGTCTCCAAGGCTTCCTGGGCGTACAAAAGTGCTTCTGTCCGATTTTCGCCTTGGGTAATCGCCTCGGGCACGTCTGGAAAGATGACAACAAAGCCGCCGTATTCTTCATCAGTGCATAGTTCAACTGGAAAATTCCACATAATTAACGCCTATTTCAGTCCAAGCTGTTTTTTGATGGCAGTTCCTTTTTTCAAGTCAGTGGCGTGCATTGGCAAAACGGACTGGTGGCCTAAACTTTTAAATGACTCACCGAAGCCGCGCGCAAAGGTAGCAGCTTGTTTTGCAAGCTAATGTTTGAACTCTTTGCTTTTCATCAATTCGTCTATCTCCAACTTCATTCCTGGATTGAATTAAGAGGATTGCCTTTTATTCCATCAGAAAGCCTGTTTTTCCCCTTTACATCGAATAATCCAAGTGAGGGTAATTCAACCAAGCCAATGGTCTATTTTTGTTGTGAAATCATAAAAAATCTTCGTTTGAATACCGTCAACCTAATTTTTTAAGGGTCTCTGAACAGCTTTTAAACACCTTTTGAATGGGTAAATGAATATCCATTGTTTCATCAACAAGCTCGGTGTCAGGTGGAAAAACCCGGTAACGATGCGGAGGAGAAAACACATATATTGTGGATAAGCTCGGTAAAACGAGCCAACACGATTTCACGTCAAGCGCAAAGTAAGCCTTTACCTTGTTAGTCATCTCAGTCAAAGTCTGAGAAATGGAGATAATTTCAATAGCCAGATCTGGTGGTGAGGGTGAGCGGATGAGATCATCTAACGGTTCTGCTTCAGGCACCGGGGTTTGCCAATAGACAGAAATATCCGGTTTCAACTCAATAGTTGATTTAAATCCAAATTGGCTAATATCTAAGCCCTTTAAATCTATAGATAGTTCTGGCATTACTTCTAAACGTTCATCTTGAGCCAGCAACACAATGAGCTTACCTTGTGCCCGGCTGTGGTTTATTAGAACCGGCCTGTTTAACTTTCCATCATCAATAGTATCATGTTCAAGTTCTATTAATTCACTCATATTTATACGCCTTTATTTCAATCATGCTGCATTGATTTAGTTTGTCGTCAACTTGGATTGAATTAAGAGGATTGCCTTTGGTTCCATCATAAAAAATATTATCCTGCTTGTATAGCGTTTCCCGATTGAATAAAGTACAGTTATATTAAGAAAAACGAACCGCAAAATAAATTTGGAACGAAAATCAGGCCGCAAAATAAATTTGGAACGAAAATCAGGCCGCAAAATCTTGTGGTTGCCCCGGTTGCTTTTATTAAAATACCTGAAAATTTATGGTTCAGTACTTATGTGATCCTAACACAAGGAAAGGGTGTATTAGCTCGTTGTTCTCACCTTGTAGTTTGACTTTCTTTCAGAAATACTTAGAGCCAGTTGTCCGATAAAGGTAGACGATTGGATTTGAGCCCATTTTTGATATTGTGAAAGCTCACCAAGCTCTTTTGCCACTTCCTTTATTGATAGTCTTCTTAATAATTGTACGGTAATAGGGCGTTTCTCATCCCAAAATATCATTGATTCAAGGAATTCAAGGGCCGGCGCAGATGTGATCATGCGATAAACAAATGTCGCTTCTTCTTCGGTATCGAATGATAAAAAATTAACCGTATCGTCAAATGCGACCGTTTTTCCATCTAATGGCCCGATAATATTGAACATTAACTTTTTATATAACCCTGATATTGCAATTTTCCATTGTTTAAACGAGTAATCCCCTACGCCAAATACTGAAAATGCCGGTTTATTCTTATAAATTGAGCTTCTTCGTTTATCTAAATAATCTCGGTGTTCAATCAAATACGCCCATGTCTTTGGTGCAATTTTCCTAATTTCAGACGTATCTTCTCCAACGGCCTTTTGAGTTATTAATACTACCTTACTATACGATTTAGTTCTTCCATTTCCAATATCAGAACTTTTTAACAAAGGGTAGATGTAATAATCTTCGCACTTGACGGTTTCACCAAGCCCATTTTTGTATCCACCATTAAGTGGCTTTAGCTCCATAACCTTTGAGCAGTCATGTTTTATACCAGAGCGCCAAATGTATCTTGGGTCTTGCCCTCTCAAATGTCTCCACTTCTTGTAATTATTAACGTCGCTTACAATATAACCGTCTCTCTCGCCAATAATGTGTGAAGATTGTAATGAATCTAATGATTCATAAACTTCACAATCAGCATTTCCGGTGTCTGTTGTCAAGACAAAAAGACAGGCATCTACCGAGGCATTAAAGTGTGCTTTAGCATCAATCAGATAGATCTGTCCGAAAAAGCCGTGTTCTGTATTTTGCTTGACTTGCCGCATAACTTTGCGAGCAACGGCATACTTACATAGGAATGCTATAGCACCTTCGCGCTTTGAAAGCCAATTAACATGCTGCAATAGTATCCACTCGGATATATCAAAATTTCCAGAACCAGTAATAGCCTCAATGCCCTTTCGATTTTGAAAGTTGGATTTTTCTGGGCGGTTTTTGCTATTCAGAATACCCAACTCACTACTTGTGACCCAAGGAGGATTACCTATTACAAGAATATAGCCTTGCAATTTAGAGATTATTTTATCCCAATCAGTGTTAAAAAAGTCAGCCTCCTTAACTACCACACGATTTGTAGCGGAAATATCCTCCAATGAGCGTTTAGCATCGTTAACATACGATGGATTAATTTCAAAACCTAAAATATTAGCATTCTCAAATCCTTCATACGAAGCACGAACGAACGTCCCTTTTCCGCAAGTTGGCTCAATAATCACATTAGGACTCATATCGTGATTTCGTTTTAGAACCGTCACCACCTTTCTTGCAAGATCAATAGGAGTCTGAAAATCACCAAATTGCCGTTTGTCTATTAATTTTTTAGCCACTTTTCATCGAACCCTTGATATACCTGATACTATTCCAGCTTTCTGGATAACTCTACTATACTGAAGCCTCCATTGAAGGGCATTTGATATGGTTAAATAGCCTTGATTTGGTGGTGTTTCCAAAATTCTGTCAGCAAGTTGTTCAGCACCTATTTCATCTACAGGCAAATTCCTTTCAATGATAAAAGCAATAATATCATCTTTATTCCCATCTCTTTCCAATATTTCTAGCAACCCTTTGGTTGTTTGGAAGTCCGCTGTGCGTTCTTTTGCAACAAAAATAGTGTGTTGCATGTTTAACCTACCTGTTCTATTTTCGTCATCATCAGTCTTCTCATATACAAACACAAGCAAGTGATAGCCAAGGCCAAATATTTTCTGAGATGCAGACTTGAACGGGCATGATGATTGAGGTTGCTTAATGCTTGTTACTTTTAGATCAACCCCGAGGCTAGGAAGATCAATTCCAGAGGCAGAGTTACCTTGTTCATATTCATATATGCCTGAAAGGTAGGCAGTGAATTTATGTTCAAGATAGGTTCCTACAGCTTTTCCATCAGTCACGCCATAGAGAGAAGGCTCATCATATGACGTTTCGATTTCAGAAAATGTTGATGCTTCTTCTTGCAAAATTTCAATTGTTAACTTTGGTTTCATGTCTTTCTCTGTTGTTTGTGCAGCTAACGACCAAACATAGCTGCACAGTCTTTATAGCAAAGGCTTCAGCGCATTGTTAGACTGTTTTAGGACTGACGCACTAAACTATTAAATTTATTATAAATCAATAATTTAAAAATTTATGAGACCATCAAGTGAGAAAATTGTGATCATTCAAATATTATCCTGCTTGTAATTGCAAAGGGACGCACACAGCATGCTGACCAATATGAACCTTTTTACTGGTATTCACAAAAGTGGCTTCTCCACCAACCCGTTCTACTTTACCTCGATTGTCTCCCAAAACTCATTGTGGGTTTTCGTCCAAACACTTACGAAAATGCAAAATTCCCCAATTGAGGTATTTCTTTTCTCCGGCTTCTACCCAATATTTCAAGCCACGTTTCTGATGTTCAATGTACTCTTTACCACAGGCTTTGAGGAACGCTTCATACTGAATGTTTATCTCTTCCAGAAGACGCGCATATTTACCAGTCGTTTGAATTGAAAAATGGTGGGTTGAACGTCACTACATTCCGTTACTGCGTTGCGCTGTCGCTCTACCCACCTTACAATTCAAATTTAATCCATGCTACGCTCGTGGATTAGCTAACTATTTTTGGCACGAATCAAGTATATTTTTTGGTACAATGTACCCTTTTTCTCAATAAAGGGAGCAGGTTGATTTGTCTTTTTTGCCAATTCTCGGAATTTATCCAGAAACTCTGCATAGTAAGGAAATGGAATATCTTGACGCTTGATAACAACCCAGTTGGCATTTCCTCGTTTTTCCCAATCTAAAGAGTAATCAAGAGGATTTTCACTGTCAGCCTTGATTCCTTTTCCCCAATACTCGTCTAGCAGTTCACAAGTGAGTTTAGCTCCCTGTTTGCTACTGGTTCCTATCAACATTTCACCGCCTGGTTTTAGAAAATTTCTCCCTTCAGTAATCAGGGTATCAAGGGTAATCCTCCCGCTTTTACCATCAATATTCCAATCCATTCCTGAACGTTTCTCCGTTTTTTCTCCTAATTCAGGAATGGTGGGCGGATTAGAGTAAATCAGGTCAAATTTGTTCTCAATGTCTGAGTTTGTTTTCAAGGCCTCAAAACGATCTGATACCACAGCATCAAGTTGTTCTACATTAAGATCATTTAATTCCCAATTACGCTTGGTCATCTGAATTGCTGTGGGATTAAGATCGGTTGCAACTACTTTCCTTGCCCCCTGTTTGCCAGCCATGATGGCTAGGTAACCTGAGCCAGTGGCAAAATCCATGACAACTTTATTATGACAGGTATCAGATGCTATGATTTTTCCCATGTTGATAGCAAATGGCGTTGGTGACCAAACTTCTTGATGGGTTTCAAGTAAAACATTGGGAATAATATCCCTTCCAATATTCAAAATATGACCCGATTCAAGAGACTGATACTCAGAATATTTTTTCGGGTCATAAGGAATTATATTTTGGACTGTACTAATTACTTTCATTTACAATCTCCAATGAAATACCGATACAAGGATTTTAAGCGACATAATTTCTAGCATCCTCTATATAGCGAATTTTTCCAATTTGTGCGAGACGTTTTTGCAAATCAGCAACTTCTCCATAGCTAAGGTAATGGGTATCCACTGTCGGTGTTCAGACACTACCATAAAAACACTGCGTAAATCTTGCATTTCGATTATTTTCATAAACTCATTGAGGGTTTTCGTCTCAGCACTTACGAAAATGCAAAATACCCCAATTGAGGTGTCTCTTTTCTCCAGCCTTGACCCAATATTTCAATCCACGTTTCTGATGTTCAATGTAGTCTTTACCACAAGCTTTGAGGAATGCTTCATAATTGTTGTTTATCTCCTCAAGAAGACGACGGTAATGCTGAGTTAATTGTTCTGTCAGTTCAATCATTTGAACTTCTTCAAACCCCAAAGTCGTTGCTGTATTTCGGTAAAACTCAAAAGATGACAGCGAGTCTAAATGAATCCTCTCTAAAAGAGGCTGGAGGACTTCGGTTGGACAGTCATCGCTTTTCATTGGATCGGTAAAGATAAAATGGCCTCCCTTTTTAAGCACTCGGTAAACTTGTTGAAGCATTTTGACACGATCACTACTGAAGAGCAAAGCATCTTGGGACCAAACAACATCATAGTGTGCATTGGCCGAGGGTATTTCTTCAAAGCTACCTTCAATGACTCGAATTTGTGAATCAAGTCCCTGTTTTTGATTTAATTCACGGTTGCGTCTATTTTGTCCTTCGCTCAAATTGAGGCAATCGACAAAACAGTTAGCGGTGTTGGCAAGATAGCGTGCCGCACCACCATAGCCGGCACCCATATCTAAAACAAGGCTTGATTCATTGAGCGGTACCAGCGAAGCCATTTTCTCAACGGTTTTATACATGGCTTCATGTATAGATTCCTGCCCATCATACAAACCAATACTACAGTGTTCAGTGTTGTTATAGATAAGCTTCTGAAATGATAGCACTTCATTGCTATTATAGTAGTCGCGTGTCCTTGACACAACGGAGGGCTGTTGCATATTTAACCTCATAATAATAAAAGAGAATCAACCGGTATTAAGTCTGGTTTGTTGTATTGATAACCCATTGGATGGCCATTATTCTCTGTTTGTAAAGAACGATAACCCAATGCCAGATCAAGTGTGACGTTGGCGATGATTTCTAGTGGATCAAGCCAAGGAAGGGCCAAGTCGTCTGTTTCATAGAATCCGACAGATAATTCACTGCATCCTGCAATCACTATTTCAGCACCTTGCTTGGCTAAATAATCAATAATGGTTCTTAAATTCTTTTGGGCCGCTGCTGAAATTTGGGATCCAGTGGCTTTAATTCCCCAACTCAGATCATAAATGGTGTTCATAACCAATTTCTGAAATTCTGATTCTAGTTGAAGAGATATGGGAATATAGCCCGCTTTGACTAGACTGTTTTGATACAATTGAGCTTGTAAGGTACCATCTGTACTCAGAATCCCAATTTTCTTTATATTGGGATAATTTTCAACTATAAATTGGGTAGTAGATTCGATGAGGTGAATCCAAGGAATTTGAAGACATGATTGAACCTGTTCATAAAAAGCGTGAGCAGTATTGCAAGGAATGACTAAAAAATCCACCCCGGCTGATTCTAAGAATTTTCCATATTTAATAAGCCAAGGAACACAGCTGTCTGCTTTTCCTAATAAGCTTTCTGTACGATCTGGGATATTTGCGGCATTGATAAGCAGCCATAAGGGATGATCTTGATCTCGCTCAGCACCTCGTTTAGTGCTTTGTTCAATCAAAATCTGCTCGAAAGTCGTGTGAGCTAAAGGCCCCATACCGCCAATAATACCGGGGATTGTTTTTTGTAAATGGCCTTTAGGATAAATCATATAAGTAGCTAAGCATAAATTAATATTTTTTATTAAAAATAAAACACTTCAATTTTAAATACCTGATAAATTTTGATCATATCGTTATAGTTTGTCAGATAAGGAGGGATGAAAAATTCACTTCCCCCAATATCCTCTATAAACATCAATAGTGAGTGGTGTATAAGGATTGAGGACGTTATTTTTGAGCCGCTCCTAAATATGTTGGCCTTGAACATAGCGGATATCAATGCATTGATAACTGATAACTGATAACTGATAAAGCTTATTTAAAAATCATGAATCAAGCCATTTTCGTGGCACGAATAAAGTATATTTTTTGATATAACCCCCCCTCTTTTTCAATGAGAGGCTCTGGTTGTCCTTGTTCTTTAGCAAATTGTTTAATTTGAGACAAAAAGGGTAAATAGTAATTAGACAATAACAGATCAACCCGCTTTATCACGGCCCAATTCGCATCGCCTCGTGTTTCCCAATCAATTGCGTAATCAAGCGGATCATCATCCTCAGTCTGAACACCCTTCCCCCAATATTGATTGAGTAGATCACAAGTGAGTTTAGAACCCTGTTTGCTCGTGGTTATGAACAAAATTTCGCCACCGAATTTGAGAAAATGTCGCCCTTGGGTGATCAAGGCATCATTAACAATTCTTCCTCCTTGACCATTAATATTCCAATCACCGGCTGACAGTCTTTTAATCTCGCCTTCTAAATCAGGCGCAGTAGGTGGATTGGAATAAATCACATCCACTTGTCCCTCAATTTTTGGATTTCCTTGAATTGCGTCGAAACAGTCCGATTCAATGGCATAAAGTTGATCTGGATTGAGATTGTTTAATGCCCAATTGCGCTTAGTCATCATAATCGCTTTTGGATTAAGATCAGTGGCAATCACTTTAGCTGCACCGCCTTTGCCAGCAATAACTGATAAAAAACCCGAACCAGACGCAAAATCCATGATAATTTTATCGTGACAGCCATCAGAGGTAATGAGTTCTCCCATTTGAATACCAAATGGCGTTGGTGACCAAACCGCTTGATGTGTTTCTAGTAACATACTTGTGTTAATCTGATTGAGTTCAACACTCAAAATCGTACCCGATTCAACTGACTGATAGTCAGCATATTTTTCTGGGTCATAAGTTATTGGCGTTTGATATCTACTCTTCATGTTTTCTAATCTCCTGAGTTGAGGAATGCTGCGCTTCATCATTTTCAGCATACTCTAGTAACGGCAACATGGTATTGCCCAAACCAACCACTTTGCCGGTGTAATACATTGCCATGCCACCAACAACGCTGAGATGGAAGAAGAATAGTCCCCCCAAACAGGTCACACCGGGCGCTATTGCAAGCCAATAATTGGTACGCATATTGGATTCAAAAGCATGAGCAATTTCAAATAATGGTTTGAGTTTGTTCAAATTACCGTCCATCAAAATGATTTGAGCGGTATCCGTTGCGGCCGTTGAGGCACCACGAAGCGAGATAGAGACATTGGCTTGTTTTAAGGCAATGGCATCGTTAATGCCATCGCCAACAAAACAAACAAATTTGCCATTCGCACGAAGCCCTGCAATCAAGTCGGCTTTTTGCTCTGGTAGGGTTTCAGCGAAATAATGCTCAATACCTAACTCTTGGGCAAGTTGTTGAGTCGGTTGTTCGTGATCGCCTGAAATGATGTAGAGTGATATGCCTTTTTCTTTCAAATAGTTGATGATTTCCTTAGCCTCTGGACGGATAGCGGGTTGTAATTCTAGCACACCACCCAGTTGATCATCCAATGCGACATAAACCAGTGAATGTCCTTGTGCTTCACATTGGGCTTGGATATTTTCCACTTCTGTTGGCAAGCCAATAGCTTCTTGCTGCATAAAACGGGCACTACCCACTCGGACGACCGTTTCACCGAGCTTCACTTGAATGCCATAACCCACTTGATAGGCCGCTTCATCAATGGCGGGTATTGTCAACCCGCGTTGTTCCGCTGCTGCGATTATCGCTCTGGCGATAGGGTGTTTTTGCCGATATTCTGCGGCCGCGGCGTAGATCAGTAATGTCTCTTCATTTAATGGCGGGATGGGGTAAAGATGACAGACTTGCGGTTGCTCTAAAGTTAAAGTCCCTGTTTTGTCAAAGACCAGTGTATCAACTTGTTGCAACATTTCCATAGAACGTCCATCTTTGATCAAAATACCGTTCTTCGCCATAATATGCAAAAAATTTAAAACACTTATTGGGCCGAATAACCTCATATTATAACCCAAAGCAGAAAAAAGTACTGTCAACGCAGCAGTAGGGCCAAGCAATGGTATAAATAAGCCACTGGTGACTAAAGTTGGGCCAACAAAGCTATCGGCTACTTGTTGCCCCCGTAAACGCAAAGTCTCTTTAAAATCTTGAGTGTTTTGCAGGATATGACCAATTTTTGCGGTGATTGTTTCTTGTCCGGCATTTTCGACTCGAATAAAAAGCCGTCCTGCTAACACCAGCGTTGCGGCGAAGACTTTCTCGCCGACTTCTTTTTCAATAGGTTGCGATTCCCCTGTCAAGGCATGCTGATCAACGGTAGCTAATCCCTCAGTGATCGTGCCATCAACGGGGATAGGCTCACCCGCATTGACAACAACAATATCCCCCTTTTGAACCGTTTCCAAAAGCACTTCGACTTCTATGCCGTCTCGCATGAGCCAAACCGACTGTGTTTGTTGACCAAAAACAGTGCTTAATTGTTGATGTGAGTGATTTTCAGTTTGTTGCCGTAGTTTTAAAGTCAATAAAGCGGTCAAAGTGAACAGCGTTGCCAACACAAAATAGCCCATTATTATCATACCCGTGATAATGATGCTATCAAGTAGATTGGTGGTGATACGTTTTTTATTCAAGTCTTGAAAGACGTTTTGAAAAATTGGCCAAAAGAAGTAGAAGACACCGGCTGTAGATAGCAATTGTAACGGCGGATACCACCAAGCACCTACCAAACTCAAGCCAATTAAACCAATAGAGAAGCGAAAATCTTCCTTTACTTTTTGGTAGACGTTTAGTTCATGCTCCTCTTTTCCATTTGCCATCTTCTTCAGTTGTTGACGACGCACTTCCCCCCCAGTCAACGGGATGAATACCGTTTTTTTAAGGGTTTGTAATGTGGATTTTTTGGTTTTTTTTGTAGACAAAGCGGGCTTAGATGATTTGGCCTGTTTTCGCATCTGTTGTCGGCCATCCTTTTTTCTTTTCATTCCAATAAGGGTACCCGCGATCAATAACATTTCTATAATCATTTCAGTTGAATTTCGGTTGGGTGAATTAATAAAATTAGATTGATAACTGTTGGAGTTCAATTTGAATTGGGGTTCAAACTTCTGCTCGAAGTTACGCGAGTAATGTACGGAAAGCGACGACAAACTAAAGTTTGTTCTCCAAACGGCGAGAAACTGAAGAAAAAATATCTTGCATTTCAGGCAAACGTTTTTGCGCGCAAAAATTTGAACATCGAATAGTCCATGGCACGATTTGTGGCTGCCCCATTCAGGTAAAAGTTTTTGCGTGCAAAAAATATAGTTTAAAAAAAGCGTTCAGTCAATACCCTGGGCTTATCCTTTTGATTTCTCGATATCAGAACGAGGGGCGGGCCCGTAAAAACGGCGATTTGAGGGATTTGGAAAGGCCGTTTGATAGGCTTTGGTTAAATCGGTATAGATATTCTCTTATTCATCCTCAAGTACAAATTCAGAGCCGCTGAGTTCTGAAAGGCAGTCATGGTATGGCCTTTTTTGGGGATATTTCAAAAATGTTAGTGCAAGCTCGGAGGCACAAGAATCGCTGTCTATGACGCCATGCCCTATACCTGGAAAGACGAAAAAATGCCCTTGAACTAAGTGTTTTGCTGCGTTTTTTGCCCAAATCTGTGGGGTGACGGGATCATATTCTCCAGATAATAAGAGTGTCGGTATCCGAGAAGTCACCGGTTTTCGGAAATTTGGACTGGCATAGTTTACTTTCCAAATGTGGCATAAATTGTAATTCCAGGCGTTTTCGACGTATGCCTTGATACGGGGAAAGCGTGCTACTTGCGCTATAAAGCTTTCCTGAGTCGTTTCTGGAAAACTATCATGGCATTCTACTGAGAAAAAGACGGCATCATTAAAATCTGTATCCACTAACCAAGCGACGTAATCTTCAATCAGGGGGGTGAGTGGTTTATAGTCTCCACGCTGTGCTGATTCAATTGCAATGGGTAAGATGGCAATAAAGTCCCATCTATAAAGGGCTTGGAAAACGATATCTATAAAACGGTAGTCGTTAATAATCACGTTAAGGGGTTGTTCAGAATCGGGCCTTGATATCATGAGTTCAATCGGGGCTTGATGAAGTTGTTTTAACAGTTTCTGGAAAGATAATTCGAGATTGGGAAAGCTTGAGTGGCATTCTTCATCTGTTTGACAACCCTTAAATAAGGTGGCTAAGGCGTTATCATATACAAAGGGGGTTTCTAATAATTCGTTGACTTCTGGGGGGTAAACGGAATCCAGAATGACACTTCTGAGACGTTCTGGATAATCTCGCATGACTGAAAGTGCCAGTCGTGTGCCATAAGATACGCCATAAAGATTCCAATCCGTACCACCCAGTGCGGTCATTAAGTCACCCACATCGCGGCTATTATTCGTTGTGGTGTAGGCTGATAATTCGATACCGCTGTCGCGTAAGCGCCGGTAACATTGTTCAACTGTGGCTGTCGTCAAAGACAATTCTTCTTTTAAGGTTAAGGATTGGCCTAACAATTCGATGTTCAACGACATGATTTCTGAACATTGGGGTTGGGGTTGACTTAGGCCTGTTCCTCGTGGATCAAATAGGACTAAATCATGAGGCCAATTATTGAATTCAAGCCAAGTTAACCAAAATTCGATGTCGTCTTGTTGTAATCCTGTTGGGTAGCCAGGGCCGCCGCTTAAATAAAGAATAGGGCCTGACTGGTGATTCCAAAACCGGTTTTTGATGACGACAACTGGCAGTTGAATAGGTTGTTTTTTGTTTGAAGGAAATAAATAAGCGCAATTTATACTTTTGGAGAGTGGGAGGAATGGCAGTTGAAACCAACAGGGTGTCCATTCGAGACGGGTGCCATTGCTGAGTACACGATTTTCAGGCGCTTTATTCCATTGAAAAATACTCAGTAAGGTGATTAAGATGAGAATGATAAGTATTGTTTGCCGTTTTAACGATTTCATTGGTTAGGGGTTGCTGGAATTGAGGAGTTCATAAATAAGTAGATAGACTTGTCCGTAAATAAATTTTTGGCTAATAAAAACACAATTCACAAAACCCTTATTTTCGGACAACTCTGATAAACAAAATTAACATTTTTTGAAATAACAGAATAGAACACTGATGACGCTTTAGACGGCTGACACCGCAGATAAAAAATGTTAAAAGACTTATGCGTACCTACTTAATTTGTTTTATAGCCTTAAGCGCGGGCCATTGTCTAAAAGTGGGGTACGCTTACCGGGAAAAACCTATCTGAATACCTATAAATGGTTTTTAGCATCAGATATTTTATGAGCAGAGGTGGATTGGGATAAAGAATGCGTGAGTTGATAGGCTATTTAAGCGTTTTTATAGAAAACGTAGAGAAGGTGGATTCGTGTTAGCGTCATCCACCACACTAATATTGATAGGTATTGAAAAAATGAGAGGGTTTTTCAGTTTGTGGGCTTGGGTATTTTTTCTATCTTTGTGATTTCATAAATTCTGATTTGAAATTCACTGTCACCATCGACATGTGTGGCATCAAGCCTTTCAAGAAGTTCGTCGGCACTCCAAGCTAATGGTTCGTTGTATTTATATTCATAGCGAGTGATATCCCACCATACTCGACTACTCCGTAGGATGTTTTCCCAAGCATACGGATCATCAAGCATATTTTGGGCGATTTCTGCTCTGGATTCTGCTTCGATAACCTTAAAATCGTTTTCGTAGACTCCTTCATCACAAACAGAGGTGATTAGGAATAATGCCATGATTATTCTCCTTGAATGGGATAGGCGATAAATCGCATACGATAGCGTTTCAGAAAAATAATTGGTTTTATAATTACTCCAAAACAGGGGGATGGTGGTAGGCTGTCGAAATTTGGCCTTTTTAAACAAAAACACATCCCCGCTTTTTGGATATTGCAATTGCACAAAACCCAGCGTTTAGTTGGCTTGCGGCTTTTATCCAAAAGCCAAAAAACGAGATGCGTCAATTTCATAAAAAGCCCGTTTTTCGACAGGCTAGGATGGTGGGCAGCAAAAACCCGTTGCCCACCCGAAAAAACCATTGTTATTCTTTGTTCATAGAACCGATGAAGCTGTCGGCCTCTTTGATGGAGGCTTCCATTTCTTTGATGAGTGAGTCTACATTGCTTTCAACTTTGACGAGTTCGCCTTGTAGGGAGGATATGGCTTGGGCATTCAGATTATGCTTCAAAAACATGACTTGATCCCGGAAGATGGTGAGTACGGGTTCGATTTTTTGCTCGGCCCGTTTCATTGCGGCGATGAGCTTGGTGTATTGCTGCTGCGTTTCCTTCAGCTTTCTTTCGCTGATGCTTCGCATTTTTTGGTCGGAATAGGTATTCAGTTCGGTTTCCCATTCGGCAAATAAGGCCTGGGAAACATCTTCTACTGATTTAATGCTATCCCGAACATCTTCTGCATTGGATTCGCTTTTGTCTAACTCGGCGCTGAGTTGATCGTACTTCTGTTGCAATTCACCGCCGTCAAAATTGACGACTGAGCTGAATCGTTCTAAGGCCGATTTGAATTGTTCTTTGGCCTCTTCTTGATTGTCGCGAGCGGCTTCAACTCGTTGAACCAATAAGTCGCGTTTGTGAACACCAAACTTTTCCATGGCATTGTAATAGGCTGTTTGACAGCCTACCAAGAGTAAGCTGGCAACGGTTAGTAGGAGAATTGAATGGTGGGAGCGTGGTGTATTTTTATTCATATTGCGTTTTCCGATACGTTTATCTTAACTAGAGTTAACAAGAACACACTTAAGTGTGGGGGGAGCGAACAAAGCTTTAATTGTTAGTGAATAGTATACAGCAGGGCGCATTCCCAAAAAAAGGGTTCAATCTTTTCGTTCCAAATTTATTTTGCGACGGTTGGAGTGCAAAATTTATTTTGCAAAGGCTGGAGTGCAAAATTTATTTTGCAAAGGCTGGAGTGCAAAATTTATTTTGCAAAGGCCTAATTGAAATTGATAAGGGCGCATTTCAAAAAAAAGGGTCATTATCAATTTCGGTTGAGTACTTTGGCCGAGTACACTCCAATCGCGATCAAGCAAAATAAATTTTGCACTCCAAGAGCAAACGAGCAATTTTTGTACTCCAATCGCGCACAAGCAAAATAAATTTTGCACTCCAAGAGGGCAAAATAAATTTGGAACGAAAATCGCGCACAAGCAGATTGATAATGACCTTTTTTTGGGAATGCGCCCATACAGCAAGCCTTTTTCAAAATTCACTGCACAGAGTCTAAATCGCTCACTGATATTACTTACTATTTTTATGGTAAATTATAATAGTTGGATAATCTAACATATCAAGTCTTTGAGAGCAATTTCTCTATTTCATTTTATTGGGATGAGATGAAATCTTGGGGCTTTGGACAAAATCAGATTCATCTATTTTTAGGTTTTATTTAGATTGAGTTAGGGAGATTGTGGGATGAGAGCAGGAGAGTTGAATTGGGGTGGGGAATGGATGAAAATTAAGGGATTGCTGTCATTCAGACTAACGTTCATGAGTTCATAATAAATAGACATAATTCGTGAGGGACTTCCCAAATTTATCAAGGAGATTTTGGGAAGCCCATAAGAGGGTTCGTGAGCTATTGCACTTTCAAACGGATCGGATCGGTTCCATTGAAGATAATGTGTCCGTTTTTTTGTAAACGATAACCCATATAAAAAATATAGGAGGTGGCTGGTAGTTGATTTAAGCTGCCTTGAAACAAGGTGCGTGTGAATGTTTTTTGTAATGTGATTGTTTTTTCAGCGGCTTCTAATAACGCAACCTGACCAGTCCATTCTTCCCAAGCGGTGCCTTGACGCATATAGTAAATTACGGTTTTGTCATTTATTGGTATGGCAACAACCATTAAAATATCAGCCGTTTCATCAATATGGGCATTGTCAACCTGAACAGTTACGGAAATCGCTATATTATCTGTATGGTTGATGGTTAAATCATTGCCAGATAAACCCGTTTCTGTGGTTATCGTGCCTGAAAAGGAGGCTGTTGTTTCAATCGGATTACCGTCAGCATCAATCCCCATGCCCATCGCGCCAATTAAATCGGGTGTATCTGTTGAATCGGGCGGTTCTGTTGAACCTGGTTCATCTGGCGTAGCATTAAAGACTAAAATGTCTGTCTGTTCGGCATCCTTGTTGAGTCGGTTGATCTTGATGTAGTAGGTGCTATTAGCTCTGAAAGTCATACTGAGTTGTGATTGTATGGTTTCTTCATCACGATCATCATTACAGGTTAACTCTGTCAGTGGATGTTTAGAACCTTTCCAGATCGAGAGCACGGTATCATAGTTGGAGCCCAGCGTATCCAGTAGCATGGTGGTTTCGGTACGCGGTGTATATTGAAACCACACTGTCGTATTGCCATCCTTCCCGCATTTTGAAGGGGGTTCTTTTAGTTCAGTGCTGGCTTTTGTGGTTTCTTGAGTATACGAAAAAGTCTCGCCAACGATCTCAATAGCGCCTGATAAGTCATCGTTGTTTAACGATTCCAGTGTTTTGGCATTAAAGTGCAAGGTGCCTGTTTCTTTATTAAAACCGGTCACACTGATAAAGTATCGGGTATTTTTTTTGAGTGTGGTATTGATTTGGGAATGTTGTGTTGTCAGAAGACTATTGTCATTACAAGCGATTTCAGTCAGTGGATGTTCTTCGCCGCTCCAAATGGCGAGTACGGTATCATAATCTGAACCCAAGGTGTCGAAGACAACATTTTCATCTTTTTTCGGGGTATATTGATACCAAACGCTGGCTTCACTGAAGGTGCAAGGTGGGAAAACTTCAGAGGCTTCTGTTGTCGCATCAATCGTCTTTTGAGACTGACTATAAGGCAAGACGATTTTAAGGGCATTGGCTAAATCGTCATTAGCTGGCGGTGCAGCATAAACAGGTGAGACGAGTAGCCCAGTTAATAAAACAGTGAATAATTTGTGTTTCATGGCTTTTTTCCCAAAAAAAATCGGGGCTCAGTATGGTATTGATTTGATTAAGTGTGAAGAAAACAATTATTCCTAAACTTAATATCATAAAATCAACACAATACTGATGTCGCCCCGATTGGAGTGGATGATAGCGCCCATAAACCTTTTCAACAGCAGGTGAGCAGGTGAGCCTCACTCATTCATCTGAGGGTTTAGCTCAATCGAATCGCCCACTTAGCCACTATTGGTTTGTAGAACCACTGATCAAAAATGTTTTGGGCATTTACAACTTATTCAGGCTCCATATTTATTGAGGGCCTAAGTTTGTTGGTAGCTCACAATTGGTAGGCCACGTAATGGCTTCAATATCATAGTAGGCTGATGTTTCGAGCTGTAAATCTAATACTGGCGGACAAGCGCCTTCTTTGATTTTCCAGCCATAGACATTTAAGTCACTACGCTCGTTCATTGCGAATAGCAAAACGTTGCCATCGGCCATATCCAGTGCTTCCACCTGCCCTGGCAGTTTCTCACAAACAGTAGACACCTTCCCAGTTTCGCTATTCCATGCTAACAGTTCAGTATTAGCAGCTGCGTATAGTATTTTGCCCTCGTTGTCCCAAGTGAGTGCCTCAACAGCGGCTTTTGATTTAAACACCTCAGTACCTTTACCTGTATTCAAGTCAATTGTCAACATGCCTTCTCTATCAGCCCATGCCCACAATACACCCGTTCTAGGATTGAAGGAAATACCAGACACTTCACCAAAGCCCGTCGAACCGATGGAGGTTATATTGCCAGTATTAGGATCGACCTTATACAGATGACCATGGGGATGTCTTTGACAGCTTGCCAGATCATCACCAGGATTCTTACAACCCGGATCGTCACCTGACGTGGCATACAACTCGCCAGTTACGGGATGCATATCCAATCCTTCGATATCGTGCCCCTCATACAAAGGCCCCAACGGCGTGGTTTCGCGCGTATTGGGATTAATGTTAAAGAACTGGGTATCGTTCAACTTCTGATCATGTAAGGCGTAGAATTGAGGAATCCGACATTCGTTTGGAGCAAGAGGCTTATCCTCGTGGAACCCAAAATCTACCGTCAAATTTGTGCGTGCATCCACATCTGTTGGATCAGAAGGTTCACTCAGCGTCACAGCTAAGCTCACGACACCGTTGTCTGTTCTACTGTTACCATTGTCATCGTGATCAACCCCATTATCTGGGTCAGGCGCACCCATGCTGCTGATCAAATCAGCTAACGGCTTACCCGGCGAGAAATTACTGGGATCAATCTGAACGATATAGTCACCCTCTATCAGTTCCTCAAACAGGTAAAAACCGGGAACACGCTGCTCTGTAAAGGTATGCATACTAGCCACTGGCTTATCCACATTCGGCGTATACTCTCCATTAGCATCATCATCCCAATACAGGTTGACTTTAACAGCATCAATACCCTTTTCGCCAGTATCAAAATTGCTGTTTCTATCCTCATCCAACCAGACACGGTTACCTAACGCGAGAACACTTGGCTTTTTGATTATGCCGGCATCCCAAGTGCGATCAATATCGCCTATATTTAGTGATGTTATTTCCGTCACCCCCTTCTGGTTTGGATCAGAATCAGTCGGATCCGATGTACCAGTCGCACCTTGAGTAGTGAATCCGTTGGCATTTCGAGGTAAATCACTAAACTTGACAAAGTATTGCCCAGACTTAATATCATCAAACAGATAGTAACCCGGATAACCCTCACGGTTGTCTTTCGTGAACGTAGTCGCAACCACTTTATCTGCTGCTATGTTTGCAACCCCATCACCGTCATCTTCGTATAGGGTGATCTGTACACCATTTATACCATTATCAGCACTTTCATTTTGCTCGCCATCTCCATTGCGATCAAACCACACGTAGTTACCCAATGCAGCCGTGCCTTTTTCTATCAATCCCATATCCCAACGACGATCATGTTGCAGATTTTTCAATAAAATGAATGGTATCTTATGAGTTTCAGGATCAACATCCGAATCCTTACTATCCGTGTCGTCATCGCCAGTATCTTGA
>Ga0316201_10000888_pt1 | contig 18850 bp, 16 predicted proteins | sample CS6wburrow_MG_FD_204516 | JGI IMG/M metagenome (GOLD analysis project Ga0316201, IMG submission 204516) | Coastal sediment microbial communities from Delaware Bay, Delaware, United States - CS-6 worm burrow | ecosystem: Environmental > Aquatic > Marine > Coastal > Sediment | place: USA... | reverse complement strand
CCCACAAGGCTTGTGCCGCGGCTGAGCGTTACAGAATTATCCGCTTGGCCCACTAGCTTTTCGGTTTCAGGTTGTCGCCGACCAACTCCACGAGGCTCTCGATACCTGTCTGCCAGTTGGTACGCATGCCGCCTGCCATCAGGTTGACCCGACAGCTTCCGCACGCGGTGACGACGCTATCTGCGCCGGTTGCCTCGACCTGTTCGCGCTTCAGGTCGAACGCGGCATCGCGCATCGGTGCGGCCTTCTCCATGACGAACAGTCCTGCACCCCCGCCGCAGCAGAAGTTGGTTTCGCGGTTGCTGGGCATCTCCTGCACATCGACACCCAGTGCCTCGAGTACGGCGCGAGGCTCATCGAAGACCCCGCCATGTCGACCCACCTTGCACGGGTCGTGGTAAGTCACGTGCTTGTCCTTGCCAATCGGGTTCACTTGCAGCCGGCCGGCCTGTACTTCGCGCCCGAGGAATTCAGACAGGGCCATGACGTCGAAAGGCAAAGGCGCCCCGTGCCCGTTGGCGCCTTCCCATCGCAGGGCCGGGTACGCGTGTCCGCACTCGGGCACGATCACGCAGCTGGCCCCCAGTGCAATCGCCTGGCTGACGATGCGTTCGGAGGCGGATTTCTGCACCTGCTCGTAGCCTGAAAGCAATCCGAAATTCGCACCTTCGAAGGCGCAGCTGTGAATGGTCCAGTCGACGCCCAGATGGTTCATGACCTTGACCGTTGCCTCGAGCGCATCCCTGAACAGCAGGATGTCTATCGTCGATGAGAGCACCAGGACGTCGGCTTTTTTCTTATCGATCGGCACGTCGTGACCCTTGGCGCGCAATGCCTCGACGGCCTCGCGAAGTTGCTCGGGACCGACCCCGAAAACGGTGCCGTGATCACCCTGTTCCTGTTCCACGGCCCGCAGGCCGGCCGGAATCAGGCCGGCCTCGGCGAGGCCCTGGCGGGTTACGTTGACCATCGAAGCGATGTCGATGCCCATGGGGCAGACCAGGCCGCATCGGCCGCACTCCGTGCACGATTCATAGACCAGGTACTGAGCCGCCTCGAGGTCCTGTTCCTCGATTTCAGGCTCCGTGAAACGGTACAGGAAGCGCATCGGCGCCATTTCCCGACGATAAAACCGCTTCAGCAGATCCAGCTTGTGTATCGGTGTGAGTTCCGGGTCACCCGTCTGCAGGAAAAACTGACACGCCTCGGCGCACATGCCGCAGTGAATACAGGATTCGAGCTGCGTCGCTTTCGACGAATCCATCTTGGCGCGAAAGACCGCCTTGGCGTGATTGACGCGCTCATCCTCGGGGCAATCGGTAGGTCGCGCCATCTGCGGCAGCTTGGCGATCTGCCCGGCAAACCCGCGAAATACGTTCATGTCGACTGCCATATGGCTTCTCCCTGCGTTGCGCAGTCAGGATTGTGCTGCAAAAAGTAAGGTCATACGCCGACGCCGCGCCGCCCATAATGGGCCCCGGTGAAGCCGCGGCTGAATGGCCAGGTAAAAGTGTGCATCAATGAGCTGAACGGAAAATAGATCAGCAGCAGTTCGGCAGTGAAGAAGTGTACGACGCGCAATGTTTCATGCGATCTTGCCAGGGCGAGACAACCGGTCAGCATGACAACGAAGATCAGCACCGATCCGATATAGTCGCCGCGACTCGAAATCCTGCGCGTGACCGGGTTCATCATGCGATAGAGCACGAGCAGCAGCAGGCCAAGAAACGCTATCTCCGAAACCAGGATGAACGCCCATTCGGGAAGTGCAGGCCAGCCGAATCCCGTGATGTACTCTCGGTAGAACTCGATGTGTGGCGCCGCGAAGAACAACAGTGCGAACAACCCCAGGTGGAACAGGTAACCGGCGATTACCGGCAATTTGACGCGTGACCAGAAGTCGGCATTTGGCAGGAAGCGCGTTAGGTTGGTTCGGATAGCGGCTGCTGTGGCTGAACTTCTCGGTACGCTGTAATCGGTACGGCTGCCCACAGTGAGCATGCCAAACAACCGCCACAGGACGCCGAGCACGAACACGGTTAACGAGAAATACCAAAACGGTCCGTCGATGAATTCGCTGACGCTCAAGATTCCATGCTCCCTTTCAACTGGATCAGGCTTTGTCCGCAGTCGTCTGCATGCGGTCGCTTATGGGCTGTTTCACGACAGATGAATCCGCACTGATCGCCTCGTCCTTCACCTCGTCATACCAGCGGTCGTGGTGTGTTTTCGCCCAGTTCGTATCGACATAACCACTTGCCATGCCGTCGAAGCTGCCTTCCGACCCGACCGTGCCGATATAGATATGCCCGAACGAACCGGCGATGAAGAATATCGCCGCGATGCCGTGAACGATCAGCGCGAGCTGCATTGCCTCGCGTTCGAGCCCGAGAATCGGAAAATCGAGAATCAGGCCGCTGACGGATACGACCAGCCCCAACACGATTGCCAACCAGAACCAGATTTTCTCGCCGGCATTGAAGTAACCGGCGCTGACGTGGCCCTTGCCGATAATGCCGCCACCGGTCAGCAGCCATTTCAGGTCACCTGGGGACGGCATGTTGCGCACGACGAAGCGAATGAACAGCAATGACACCGCGATGAGGAACAGCGGCCCGAACAGATTGTGGCCTTCTTTGGCAGCACTGGCGATCACGCCGAAGGCCTCTGCGCCAAACACCGGCAGGATCACGAAGCGTCCAAACAGCAGTGTCAGGCCCGTGACGGCGAGAAAGATGAACAGGACCGCCGTCAGCCAATGTACGATGCGGTCGAAGTCTTCAAAGCGTTTGATGACCTTGCCGGACCGACCGCCATCGATCGGAATCCGGCCGCGTAGCAGGTAAAAAAGCAGGATGAGTGCGGCCGCTCCGACAATGAACCAGCCGGCCACGCCGACGAAATCGTTCATTCGAAACTGACGGAACTCCTCACCGCTGCTGGCGATCAACACCCCGGTTTCAACCCCTCTGGCCTGGGTTTTGCTGTCTATCTGCATTTCGCGTTGGCGGACCGCACGCCACAGATCGGTTGCCGGGTTGGGTACGGCGATCGGTGAGGGCGGGGCCGATGACGCGGGAGGGTTGACGGACGCGCCGGCTGGTTGCAGCAATGCGCCGGACAGAAGAACCAGCGCGGCGATCCACATGGCCAGGCCGGATATGGCGTTGTCACTCATCGACTACTTTCCTCTGGAACGAACAGCTGACGCGTCTCATGCGTTGATTTGCTGTCGGGCCTGACAAGACGCACCCGGTTGCCGCCAATTTGCGACAACCGGGGGTTACTCAGCTGCTTGCCTTGCCCTTCAGGCCTTTGGTTGCCCTCAGGCTGGCTTTGTCGTAATTGACACCCCAGTCGAGGACCGATGCGCCGCGGTTGACCACGCGCTTGCGGTAGATGTCTGAAACGACGTCGGCATCGCCGGCGAGCAGGGCCTTGGTCGAGCACATTTCCGCACACAGCGGCAGCTTGCCTTCAGCCAGGCGGTTCGAGCCGTATTTCTTGTGTTCATCCGAGCTGCCGGTCTCTTCGGGGCCGCCTGCGCAGAAGGTGCATTTGTCCATCTTGCCGCGTGAAGCGAAGGCGCCCGCTTTTGGAAACTGCGGCGCGCCGAACGGGCAGGCGTAGAAGCAATAACCGCAGCCGATGCAGATGTCCTTGTCGTGCAGGACCAGGCCGTCTTCTGTCGTGTAGAAGCAGTCGACCGGGCACACCGCGGCACATGGCGCGTCCGTACAGTGCATACAGGCCACTGAAAGCGAGCGCTCCCCCGGTTCGCCGTCCTTTATCGTGACAACGCGGCGCCGATTGACGCCCCAGGGAACTTCGTTTTCATTCTTGCAGGCCGTGACACAGGCATTGCACTCGATGCACCGTTCCGCGTCGCAATAAAACTTCATGTTTGCCATGTCTGTTTCCTCCTCAAGCCTTGTAGATGCGACAAAGGGTGCACTTGGTTTCCTGCATCTGCGTCACCGAGTCGTAGCCGTAGGTGAACGCGGTGTTGCAGGCCTCGCCGAGCACATAGGGATCCGACCCCGCGGGGTATTTATCCCGCAGATCCTTGCCCTGGAAATGTCCGCCGAAGTGGAACGGTGTGAAAGCGACACCGGCGGCGACACGTCGCGTCACCATCGATTTCACTTTGATCTTTGCGCCCTCGGTGCTTTCTATCCAGACATCCTGACCATCCTTGATCCCGGCATTGTTGGCGTCGCGAGGGTGCATCTCGACAAACATGTCCTGCTGGAGTTCGGCAAGCCATGGATTCGAGCGCGTCTCGTCGCCACCGCCCTCGTACTCGACCAGGCGACCGGAGGTGAGGATGATCGGAAACTCCTTCGAGTAGTCTTTGGCCTGGATGGAGCCGTAGCGCGTCGGCAACCGCCAGAACGACTTGCGGTCTTCGTAGGTCGGGTATTTTTCGACCAGATCGCGGCGATTGGTGTACAGCGGTTCGCGGTGAACCGGCACGGGGTCGGGGAAGGTCCACACCATGGCGCGCGCCTTGGCATTGCCGAATGGCGCACAACCATGTTTTATCGCCACGCGCTGAATGCCGCCGGACAGGTCGGTCTTCCAGTTCTTGCCTTCAGCCAGCTTTTTCTCGTCGTCGCTCAGGTCGTCCCACCAGCCCAACTTCTTGAGCATATCGGCAGTGAACTCGGGATAACCGTCCTTGATGTCGGAACCGGCCGAAAAACTGTCTTCGGCCAGCAGATTGACGCCATTGCGCTCCACACCGAACCGGGCGCGGAACGTGAGCCCGCCTTCGGCGACGGGGGTGCTGGTGTCGTACAGGTTCGGGGTACCCGGGTGTTTCATCTCCGGTGTTCCCCAACTTGGCCATGGCAGGCCGTAAAAGTCGCCGTCCGCCGGGCCGCCCTCGGCCCTGAGGTTGTCGTAATCGAAAGTGCCCCAGTTCTGCTGGTGGAGTTTCAGTCGCTCCGGGCTCTGGCCGGTGTAGCCGATTGTCCACATCCCGCGGTTGAATTCGCGGGTGATGTCTTCGATCAGCGGCTCCTCGCCGTTCAACTGGATATGCTTGAACAACTCGCCCTCGAAACCGAGTTTCTTGGCGAGCTTGTACATGATGGTGTGGTCCGGCAGGGATTCGAACAGGGGTTCGATTACCTTGTCGCGCCATTGAAGCGAACGGTTGGAGGCCGTCACCGAGCCATAGGTTTCGAACTGGGTGCATGCGGGAAGCAGATAGACACCGTCGGTGCGATCGTGCATGACTGCCGAGACAGTCGGGTAGGGATCGACGATCACCAGCAGGTCGAGCTTCTCCATGGCCTTTTTCATCTCGGGGCCGCGGGTCTGCGAATTGGGTGCGTGTCCCCACAGGAACATGGCCCGTAGGTTGTCCCGCTGGGCGATGTTGTCCTTGTCTTCGAGTACACCGTCGATCCAGCGCGATACCGGTATGCCCTTGGTGTTCATCACATGCTGGGCATTGTCCTTCTCGTCATGCTCACCAATGTACTCTTTGCCGTCTTTGTCGTAGGCGACATTGTCGAAGCGCCCTTTTATCCACTCGAGATCCAGATCCCAGACGCCCGCCCAATGAGCCCAGGAGCCGGGAGCCAGGCCGTAGTAGCCGGGCAGGGTGTCCGCCAGGACACCGAGATCGGTCGCACCCTGCACGTTGTCGTGGCCGCGGAAAATATTCGCGCCCCCGCCGGATTTCCCGATGTTTCCGAGTGCCAACTGGAAGGCGCAGTAAGCGCGGGTGTTGTTATTGCCAATCGTGTGCTGCGTACCACCCATGCACCAGATGAAGGTACCGGGGCGGTTGTCAGCCATCGTCTTGGCGGCGGCGTAGACCTGATGCTCCGGCACGCCGGTGACGCGCTCGACTTCATCCGGTGTCCACTTGGCAACCTCGGCCTTTACGTCTTCCATGCCGTAGACGCGCTGCCGGATGTACTCCTTGTCTTCCCAACCGTTCTTGAAGATGTGGTACATCATGCCCCAGATGATCGGCACATCCGTGCCGGGCCGGATACGCAGGAAGTGATTGGCGTGCGCAGCAGTGCGTGTAAAGCGCGGATCAATGACGATGATTGGCGCGTTGTTCTCTTCCTTGGCCTTGAAGATGTGTTGCAGGGCCACGGGGTGTGCTTCGGTCGGGTTGGAGCCGATCAAAAGGATGGCACGCGAGTGATGGATGTCGTTGTAGCTGTTGGTCATCGCACCGTAGCCCCAGGTGTTCGCCACCCCGGCCACGGTCGTCGAGTGGCAGATACGCGCCTGGTGGTCGACGTTGTTGGTGCCCCACATTGCGGCAAACTTGCGGAACAGATAGGCCTGTTCGTTGTTGAATTTGGCCGATCCAAGCCAGTACACCGAATCGGGACTCGATTCGCTGCGTATCTTGTTCAACTGGTCGCCGATGTCGTTGATGGCCTCATCCCACGAGACCTTCTGCCACTTGCCGTTCACCAGCTTCGTCGGATATTTCAGGCGGCGCTCGCCATGGCCGTGCTCGCGCACGGCGGCGCCTTTCGCACAGTGCGCGCCGAGGTTGAACGGGTGGTCGAAGGCGGGCTCCTGCCCGACCCAAACGCCGTTCTTGACCTCCGCGATGACGCCGCAGCCGACCGAGCAGTGCGTGCAGATGGTCCGTACCTCTTTGCTGCTGCCCCCAGCGGCAGCCGGGGTTGTGGCCTCGGCTTTGCGCATCATGCCCGGCGCCAGCCCCGTAGCCAGTATGCCGCCACCGGCAAAGATGCCCGAGCGGCGCAGGAACTCTCGCCTGCTTACGCGGGGCTTTTGCTCAGGTGCCTGTGCGGCTGGCCCCGATTGGGTGACTTTCGGGCTGACTTCTTCCGAGATTTTCTTCAGTTTCATCGTCGTATTTCTCCCAGATCCAGGCTCAGCTTGCCGCGCTTTTGTAGTAGTCGAGGATGTGTTGTGTCAGGCGGTAGCCTTCGTCGGGTTTCTCGTTCACAGGCGATTCAGTCGCTTCGGCCATCGCAACGCCAGGCGCTGTCACCGCTGCCGCTGCAGCACCGCCGGTTATCGCGGCATCGCGCATAAATTTGCGACGGGATTGAGATACCTTGTGCTTGGGGTCTGTCATTTCGATGGCTCCTCGTTAGGGTCTCGTGGGCACGGCGGTCCCACGACGGTTCTGTCGTTCGTTAACTACACGAGCAATCGTCAGACCAGGCTAACCGGTAGAAAAATGACCAAAATGGAGCTGAAGGGGTACCCGGTCGGCTGATTACTTGGTCAGAAATTCGCGCTGTGACAATTTGTCCGGCGAGTTGGGTCAGATTTACGCTGCCCGGTCCTGTCAGTCAGTCGAACAGGGCCAGGTAGTCGCTCTCCACGGCGAAGAAGGCGCTTCCGAGCCGAGCCACGGATTTGTAGAAGACCGCGTTGTCGGCCTGCTCGAGATCGTCGAAGAACGCGCCTGCCCAATTGCCGATATGGCTTTCGAAAAACAGCCGCTGCGTCTCGATGGGCACCTCGTCGGAGATCAACAGGGCCATGACTTCGCACAAGGCCGCAATGTGGTCTTCGGGTTCGTGAACCTCGTCGCTGCGCTCGAAACCGAGCGTGGCCAGGTCCGCCCGAAGTTGTCCAAGCGGTTTTTCCATCAGGAAACCGGTCTGGTACCACGAACCGTAAGGCACCAGCTCGCCACGCCCCAGACCGATGAACAAGGCATGGTATTCGTCACGCAGGCTTGCCGGTTCACTGTGCCGAGCGGCCAGTGACAACATCGAAAAGGCAACGGCAAGATCGGTCTTGTTGGCGCTGGCATCCGCATCCAGTTCGGCAGCGTAGGCGAGCACTTCATCGCCGGGGTAGTCGCGCAGCAGTGCGGCAATCAGGCTGTACACGCCGGCGCGTCGAACCTGCTCGCTGACATGACTTGAAGCGACCTCCGGAGGGGTCGGGGATTCAGGGGACCGGGGTTGCTGAGTATTCATTACCTTCATTGCCCTTTTTTGGCGTTGTCGTTGGTCTGCACCGATAGACCTGCCTGCATAGCCTCGGTGTCTTGCACGGCGTCGACAACGCGGCAGTCTTCGCACATCTGCAATCGCTTGCGCGCCCGGTCGCTGGTGAACATGGCATGTCCGGCGAGTTTGTCGAGGATGTTGTCGATCACCCGTCGCGTGGCAAACGGTTTGCCGCACTGTACGCAACAGAATGGCGGCTCTTCGTTGAGCGTCACCGGTCTGCGTCGTTGCTCGGGATCGGCGAGATAACGGGGCACCAGGGCAATGGCCCCCTCGGGGCACGCCGACGCGCAGATGCCGCACTGCACACAGTTTGATTCGTAGAAATCGAGGCGCGGTGTCTCGTCGCCGGCACTCAGTGCCTTGGCCGGACATACCGACGTGCAGGCCATGCACAGGGTGCAGCGTTGCTCGTCCACCGCCAGTTGACCGTAGGGTGCTCCCGCCGGTAAGGCAAACGCGGTTTCGGACTGCGGCGACTGAGCCCACAGGTAATCGAGTGCCATCCCGGCAAGTTGCCTTTTGTCGCCCGTCGCGGCGAACTGTGCGGCTGTCGGCAGGTCCTCGACCGGAACGCATCTGCCGGCCAGATCCTGCGTGTTGGCCAGACGCAATGCTGCGGCGTCCACGTTCAATCCTTCGAGCAGCGCATGGCAATAACTGACCTGTTTCGCCAACGCGTCGGCGGCTTTCCCGGGGACCGAGCCGCCGTCGACCAGGACCACGCAGCGTGCACCCCAGGCCAGCGCGGCCAGCCAGATTTCATGTCCGGCACTCGCCAGTTCCTCGAGCGGCACCAGCAGCACGTTCGGTGGGGTTGCCGGCAGGTCGGCCGCATCTTCAGCAGACGCGAACATCACCACGGGATCGGTTCCGCCGCCTTCTTCGTAGGCAGTCAGCATCACGCGCACCCGCTCTGCCGTGTCGGCGGGACCCGGATACGCATAGCGCATCGCACCCGTTGGGCAAACGGTCGCGCAGATGCCTCCACCCTGGCAGAGGTTGGGATTGACCTCTACCTGTTCGCCGATCGAGATGATGGCGTCGGCAGGGCAGGCCTCGATACAGCGACTGCAGCCAGGCTGGCCGGAACGCGCGTGCGCGCAGGTATTCGGGTCGTAAGCGAAGTAGCGTGGCTTTTCGAAGGTTCCGGTCATGCCGTCTATCGCCAGCGTGGCGGCATCGAGGTCGGCCGGTTCGCGGCCGAAGTGCCAGTAGCCGGGAGGCGGTATCTGGCTGTCGATGATGGCCTCGTCGCTCAAGTCCACGACCAGGTCGCTGTCGAGCACCTCGTAGTTCGGTCGCCCCTTTTCGCCCAGTTCGGTTCTGAAGGCACCGAGGTATCCGGACAGCACAAGCGGCCGTCCCCCGACCGATGTGGCAGGTACGCCGGGCTCCTCGGCACCGGCGGTCAAGAGTACCTGTGCATGCATCGGTGACTGCACGCGGGCGGCAAGCCATTGAGCCTCTTCACCGCCAATGATCAGGACGCGCCCGCGCGAAACGTACGATACGCTGCCGCCCGGCCTGGTCTGCAGGCCCTCGGTCGCCGCCTGCGCCATCGTGCGGGCGCGCATGTTTCGGGAGTCTTGCAGCGATGGATTGTCAGTCGGCATGGGGGTCCTCTTGCATTGCGGGAGCCTGCGCCACGTGTTCAGCGTCAGGAAGGCGTGACTCGTCGGTGATCGCCACTTGCGTGTTCATCGCGGCATCCGCGTCCTTGTCGACCGCGTTTTCATCGGGTTCGGTGTTGTCTACGTCGGTGCCCTCCAACATCGCCTGTTTTACGGCCTCGGCTCTCTTGCGCGCCTCGACCTCGACCTGATGGCGCATGTCGGATGTAACGATGTCGCCGAGTGCCCCGAAGGTTGTGAAGTCCTCGGCATAGTCATCCATATCGTCGATGACGTTGAATGCGCTGCTGTGGAAAAGCTTGCGCAAAGCTGCCCTGCGCAGCGTTTCGCTGACCTTTTCCGACAGGAAGCCGCTGTAGTCCGATGATTCGTCGAGCGTGTCCAGCGGCGGCATGTCTGCATCGGTGAGTTCCGTCGCGGCCTCTGCCTGCAGATCGTCGTCCGGCGACCGTTGCACGTCGTCGGCAATGTCGGGCGGCGTGGTGTCTGCAACGGTCGGTTTGTTGCGTGCTTCGAGCTTGCGGCGGTTGAAGCGCTGCAGAAACGATTCGCCGTCGCGAGGTCGTTCGTCCAGGTCGACAGGGGTGGCGACTCGTCGTTTCATCGTTGTTCCGCTGCGCTGTCGTCAGCCGACCAGTCGCGCAGCTTGCGCTTGCGTTTTTTCTCCGGGAAATAGTTGGCAATGACGAATGCCTCGGCCCAGAGGTAGAGTTCCGGCGGCACGTCGACCGCGTAGATCTCATCCTCGCCCTCGAGGTAGGCGTGCGCTTCGTCGAAGCTCAGTGTGATTCGAAAGGGCTCCGGAGCCGATTCGGCGTCTGCGAGATGTGCCAGCACGTAAGCACGCGGCGTCTCACTGACCAGGTTGAAGTAGTAGCTCTCACACTCGTCGGCGAAGAGTTCGACCTGAAGGCCGCCAACGATAAAGAACGCCGTGCCGCTGTCTTCGCGGATCAGCCTGGGCTCGTCGGTCCGTGGATGACGACCCACGGTGATGCCGCTGGCCTCCCAGGTGTGATCTGCCCACGTGCTTTTCGCAACGCGCCTCTCCAGGACGACGGCAATGGGAAAGCGCTCGTGTCGGTTTGCTGCTGTCGCTGACTCGCTCATCTCGCCTCGGCTGCCGGTTACGTTGCCTCAAAGCGTGCAACTAACGTACCAGCGCAAAAGCCGGCTGGCGCGGCCGTTGCAGACGGAACTCCAGGGCAAATGGTCGTGTCGGCATGCGGCAATTTGTCGCACTCTGTGACTCGCCGATGGACATAAATGCGCAACCAGATGCTGACTGCCTGTCCGCGGAGGTCGGTATTTTCCGGGCAGACCTCGTGAGACGGCGCATCTAGGGCTTGGGTCCGGGTCCGCGGAACGAATATTGCAGTTATGGCCGTGTGTCTCGGCCATGCCGCCAACAGACGTCATGCGATGGCAACCGCCAAGTCACCCAATAGACCAGAGCCTTAAAACGAGAGCCGCCAACCATGCTGATCGATCGATTCAATCGCAAAGTGACCTATCTGCGGATTTCCGTAACCGACCGATGCGATTTGCGTTGCGTCTACTGCATGTCGGAAAACATGAAGTTCCTGCCGCGGGCCAGTCTGCTGTCGCTTGAAGAGGTCGTTCAGGTCGGGCGGTGTTTTACCGAACTGGGGGTCAACAAGATTCGCATCACCGGTGGAGAACCCCTGCATCGCAGAGATATATTGAAGGTTTTCCGCGAGTTGGGTGAACAGGAGGCTCTGACCGATCTGACGCTGACGACGAACGGCACACAGCTTGGCCGCTTTGCGGCCGATCTGAAGTCGGCGGGCGTCACGCGCGTCAATATCAGCCTCGATACCCTGCGTGCCGATCGCTACACCGCGCTGACCCGAAACGGAAAGATTGAACGCGTCCTGCAGGGTCTGGACGCGGCACAGCAGGTTGGTTTCGATCGCGTGAAGCTGAACGCCGTGGTGCTGAAGAACCGCAACCACGACGAGGTCGTCGACCTGGTCGAGTTCGCCGTCGAGCGCGGCGTCGACATCAGCTTCATCGAGGAAATGCCGCTGGGCATGGTCGGTGATCATGATCGCGCCGAGTGTTTTTATTCGTCGGACGAGATCCGCGCCGATCTCGAGCAGCGCTTCGAACTGATTCCCACGGCCGAAACCACGGGCGGACCCTCGCGGTATTTTCGCATCCCCGGGGTCGATTCCCGGGTAGGCTTTATCTCTCCGCACAGCCACAATTTCTGCGAAAGCTGCAATCGCGTGCGTCTGACGTCCGAGGGTCGACTGCTGCTTTGCCTCGGCCAGGAGCACAGTGTCGACCTGCGTCGGGTGGTCAGGGCGAACCCGGGTGATGACGATGCGCTGAAGGCGGCAATCATCGACTCGATGCAGATCAAGCCGAAGGGTCATGATTTCGATCTGGAAGCAAAGCCTGTGATCTTTCGGCACATGAATCATACCGGGGGTTGATGTGAGCGATCCTGTACCCGTTGAGACCGGGTTCGACCCGGACACCGCATCCGCTGAGGCGGTGCAAACCGAGACCGATGGGAAACGGGAAGGAAGGACGTACCGACCGGAGATGAGCGACGCCGGTCTGCGGCCGGCACACGAGGTTGTCGCGATTGACGAGTTCGGACAACCGCGCAGCGGTTACATCGCCGGTGAACGTGCGTTGACACTGTTTCTGGACGGACGCGAAATCGTCACCTTGATGACGCTGGGTACGCATCCGGAGATGCTTACGCTGGGGTATCTGCTCAACCAGCGCCTCGTCCCCTGTATCGAGTCGGTCGATTCCATCCGCGTCGACTGGGACAAGGCCCAGGTGCAGATTGAAACCTTCGAGCGCATCACCGATCTGGATGAAAAACTCAAACACAGGACGGTGACGACAGGCTGCGGACAGGGCACCGTGTTCGGCAAGATCGGCGATCAGATCGAGAAGATTCGAGTGCCCAGGGTGGCGATCAGCCAGGCCTCCATCTATCGATTGCTGTCCGGTATCAGCGCGCACAACGAGGTCTATCGACGGGCCGGTGCCGTGCACGGCTGCGCCTTGTGCAGTGTCACGGCGGAAAGCGAGCCCGATATCCATCTGTTTGTCGAAGATGTCGGTCGGCACAATGCAGCGGACTCGGTATCCGGGTACATGTGGCTGAACGCCATATCCGGCAAAGACAAATGGTTCTACACCACCGGCCGTTTGACATCCGAGATGGTCATCAAGGTCGCTCAGATGCAGATACCGGTTTTATTGTCGCGGTCGGGCGTTACCCAGCGCGGCCTCGAGCTGGCGCAGAAGATCGGCGTTGTGCTGATCGCGCGCGCCAAGGGCCGTCACTTTCTGGTCTACAACGGCGCTGCTCAGATCAACTTCGACGCGATTCCGGACGCAAATGAACACGCGCGGAATCACGCTGGGGGTAAGGGCAGGCATTCGCAATGATGGTGTCGGCGGTCACACAGGAGTGATGTCATGGCTGCAGTGATGGCTCCACAATCTGAGAACTTTCTGAGCGTAAAACAGGTCGCGGCTTACTTGCAGCTCAATGAAAAGAAAGTCTATGCCCTGGTGAACGAGGGCCGCATACCGGCCACCAAGGTCACGGGCAAGTGGATGTTTCCGCGTGAACTGATCGATCGCTGGATGATGGATTCGGCCCATGGTGGCCTGCTGACGGACCGGTTGGTCATCGCCGGCAGCGATGACCCGCTGCTATACAGGGTGGTAACCGCATTCGCGCGTGACGTGAACGCGATGGCCCAGGTCAGCTACACGCCGACCGGCACGCGGCTGGGCCTCGAACTCCTGCAGGCCAGCCGTGTCGACGTGAGCGCCATTCACTGGGGGCCGTTGGCCGAGAGCCGAACGCGCCACCCGGCGTTGATGAGACAGCACCCTCAACACAGAAACTGGGTGTTGATCCGTGCTTTCACGCGAGAGCAGGGCCTGATGGTCAGGCCGGAGGTCGCGGCCAGGGAGAAAGATGCACAATCGCTGATGCAGCGCGATTACCGCTGGGTGGAGCGCCAGGCAGGCGCGGGTGCGCAGCGCTTCCTGATGGAGATGCGCAAGGTGGCTGCGGGCGGGCGCTCGCTGAACGTGACCGCCACCGCGTTATCCGAGCGTGAGGCTGCGACCGCGATTGTGCTGGATCAGGCGGATGTTGCACCGGGCGCGCGCGCGGCGGCAACAGAAGCGGGGCTGGAATTCCTGCCGTTCGGCTTCGAAGGGTTCGATTTCGTGTTGCCTCGCAGTATCTGGTTCCGGCGCCTGTTTCAAGACCTGCTAGGCAGATTGCAGACGGGCGAATGTCGCCAGGTGGCCGATATGCTCGGCGGATACGATTTCCGTGAATGTGGCGAGATGATCTGGGGCCAGGAATAGCTCAGTTCTCGTCGGCATGACCGCAGACCGGACAGTCGGGTCTGGCCGGCACCTGAATTCTCTGCCACTGCATGTTGGCGCCGTCGAACAGCAACAGTGTGCCGTGCAGCGCGGCGGTCTTGCCCGTCAGTATCTGTATGGCCTGGAGCGCCTGAAGGCTGCCGATCACGCCGACCAGGGGCGCAACCACGCCTTCCATTGCACAGGTTTCCTGGTGCTCCAGCGCCTCGGGATAGATGCACTGATAGCAGGGCCGGCCGCCCGGTAAGGAGGTCAGTACCTGGCCTTCCTGCCTGATGGCTGCGCCGGTGACCAACGGCGTTGCGTTGCGCATCGCAACCCGGTTGAGTTGGAAGCGCGAAGCGAAGTTGTCGGTGCAATCCAGCACGACATCGGCGGCTCGTACCTCTGCGTCGAGTTCGTCATCGTCGAGTTCCCAGTCCAGGGTGCGAACGGAACAGGCCGGATTGATTGCCTGAAGGGTTTTTTTGGCCGATGTCGCCTTGAGCTCGCCGATGTCAGATTCATGGTGCGCGATCTGACGTTGCAGATTCGAGGCCTCGACCCGGTCGAAATCGCTGAGCACGAGGTGACCGATACCACTTGCGGCAAGGTACATCGCCGCCGGCGAACCCAATCCACCGAGACCCACAAGCAGTGCACGGGCATCGAGTAACGCCTGCTGACCTGATTCGCCGATGTCCTGCAGACGGATCTGACGGGCGTAGCGGGCGCGCTGTTCAGGGGTCATCGCTTGTTTCGCTCAAGTTTCATCGGTGTATCGCCACAAGTGTGTCAATTACTCAGGATCAGTTGTTTGCACGTTCGTCGGTATCGAGATTGGCAGCGTGATGTTCGTTGGTCTCCGCCGCGTGAAGCTGCTCGGCAATTGTCTCTGCATCTTCAGTCAGTTTCGGTTCGGTCAGCAGCCAGATCTTGAATCGCGTACCCGCGCCGGGCGCGGACGAAACAGTTATGTTGCCACCATACCTTCTGATCAGACCATAGCTGACCGAGAGACCAAGCCCCGTGCCTTCTCCCTGCGACTTGGTGCTGAAGAAGGGATTGAAGATCTGGCTGCGTTGATCTTCATCCATGCCGGTTCCGTTGTCGGTGACAGTGATCCATATGCCTTTGTCTTCCCAATCACCCGTTGAGAGGGTGACTTCCCCCTGTGCCTCGGGTAGCGCATGTGCGGCGTTGCTGATCAGGTTGACGAGTACCTGCTGAAGTTCCTGCGCATTGATCACAACATCCCGGCTGGCCTTCAGACCGAGTACGATCTCGAATGCATGCTGGCTCTGCATGTGCGCCACCAGTTCGAGCGTGTCTGTGACGACCTGATTGACATCTGTCTCGACGAGGTAACCTGCATAGTCACCGGGTCGCGCATACTTCAGAAGCTTCTCGATGATCGCCTGGATTCGGTAGATCTGCTCGATAACCAGGTTGGCCTCGTTGCGCACCGGGTCGAGCTTGTTGCCGAGTTCGGAAGTCAGTACATCGAGATTGCCCAGCATGACCTGGATCGGATTATTGATTTCATGGGCAACCCCCGCGGTCAGCTCGCCGAGTGCCGCGAGCTTCTCCGCCGTGACCAATTGTCGGCGGGTATCACGCAACACGGTGATGGTTCGCTGCAGCTCATCGTTGCGTTGCTGCAGTTCCGCAGTGCGTTCGTCTACCTTGACTTCCAGTTGTTCCGTCCACTGCTGCATGTCCGCGGTGTGTTGCTCGAGGCGGTCGAGCATCGCATCGAATTCGCGTGCCAGTTCGGCCAGCTCATCGTTGCTTTCCACCGGCCCGACCCGTTGCGCGTGCCCAAGGCGCGTAGCGCGCACGACCTGCGACATGCGCTCAACCGGTTTGAAGATCGACTTGGCACCGCGAATGGCCAGCAAGGCATAGAGTGCGAGCAGTCCGAACAGCAGCAGGAGCAGCAGCCCGAGGGTTTGCCACAGCGCAGCGCGAAATGGCGCCTCGAGATAGCCCGCATAGAGAATGCCCACACGTTGGCCGGTAACATCGACTAAGGGCTCGTAGGCCGAGATGTACCAGTCGTTGACGACGAACGCGCGGTTGATCCAGGTCTCACCCTCATCCAGCACGGCGCGACTGACTTCTTCTGAGACGCGGGTACCCAGTGCGCGCTTGCCTGCAACGCGCGGTACGTTGGTCGAGATCCTGACATCATCGAGAAACACCGTCACCGTACCAATGCTGCCGGATGGCAGACTGCCCGGTCCGTAGACCAGGTCGCGAATCGCATCGACGAACGTGAAGTTGTTGTTCAGGAGTACGCCGCCATCGAGCATGACGTCGACGGATCCATTCGTGTTGACCACCGGCTGCCTGGCACGGATCAGCATGGCGCGGTCCTCGACCGTCCGGTCGCTGGGGCGGGCCCGTGGTGTTTTGACAAGCGGCAGACGTACCGCGTCGGCGAGCCCGGGGTCGAGCCGTCGCAAATCCTCAGACGCGACGATTTCAATACCGACGGCAGGGGTCACCGTTCGCCCATGGTTCGCCGGGGGGCTGCCTTTCTCCACCGCGACGATGCGGAGAAAGCTGAAATTCGCGTCCTTTTTCAGTTTTTCAACCAGATGTTCGAGCGTTTGCCGGTCACCGCGCGCCATGGCATCGCGAAACACGTAGGAGTCACTGAGGCGTGCGAGGTGATTGAGGTGATCCCGTTGGATGCGCTCGAAAAGATCGTGAGCCACCGCCAGGTCTGTGTTGACCTTGATGTACAGCTGTTCGTAGGTGAATGAGGCGCCCCACGCGGTCAATCCTGCCAACGCGATCGGCAGCACCAACGCGACCGGCAACAGTGCCAGTACCAGCAGCTTGTGACGCACGCTGCGTCGGACAGTACGGCTGATTGATCGAATGCCGGGCATCTTTCATTCAACGCGACGACGGCTGTGAAGCTGGCGCGTTGCCGGTAAAGTGAAACGATGGATGCCGGATACCTCTGGGCCAGAGTCTGTGTAGCGAGGCCTGATCGGGTCGCGTGGAATTGGGACGTGGAGCACTTGCACGAGGCTGGGGCGTCGCGCGATCAGTTGTGCTGCATGCAAGCGCTCACCGATCCACGCCCCATGCCTGACACTTTCGTTCGAGCGTCTTGCGTGAAACGCCGAGAACCCGTGCGGCCGCCGATTTGTTGCCGCCTTCGAGTCCCAGCACGCGCAGGATGTGCTTACGCTCGACGCTCTCGAGCGTCAGGTCATCATTCGTATCAACCTCACCAACGCTGCCGCCCACCGCGGAACAGCCTGCCAGGCTCTGGCTGGGCTTGTGGCTGAGCAGCAGACAGCGCTCAATGACGTTTTTCAGCTCCCGGATATTGCCGGGCCAGTCATATTGCGCAAGCCGGTTGATTTCGGTTTCGTCGATCCGGGGGATCGGTACGCCAAGATCGGCGGCGATCGATTCCGCAAAGTGGGCTATGAGTTCGCGCAGATCCTGGATGCGCTCGCGTAGTGCGGGCATGCGGATGCTCAGCACATTGAGCCGATAAAACAGGTCCTCGCGAAAGTTGCCTTTGTCGACCTCGCTCTTCAGATCGCGGTTGGTGGCCGCGATGATGCGCACGTCTATCGGGTGTTCGCGATTGCCGCCTACAGGTCGTACGGAACGGTCTTCCATGACGCGCAACAGGCGTGTCTGCATGGCCAACGGCATTTCGCCGATCTCATCGAGAAACAAGGTGCCGCCGTCGGCGTAAGAAAACAGCCCTTCGCGGGCCTTGAAGGCACCGGTGAATGCTCCCTTGGCATGACCGAATAATTCGCTCTCGAGCAGTTCTGCGTGAATGGCGCCGCAGTTGATCGCGACGAACGATCCGGCACGCCCGCTGAAACGATGGATCGCCCGCGCCGCCAGTTCCTTGCCGGTACCTGATTCGCCCTGGACCAGCACGGTCGACGGCATGGGCGCGACACGTTTGATTACCTCGCATACGCCTTTGATCAAGTCGCAGGAGCCAATGATGCCGCTGTCCTCGTGCAACTGGGCCACCTGGCGGCGCAGCAGATAGTTTTCGCGCTGCAGACGCTGTCTTTCCAGGCAGCGGGTAACAGCGGTCTGCATCTGCTCCATGCGGAATGGTTTAAGAATGAAATCGGACGCGCCGGCTCGTAAAGCGGTGATGGCCGTCTGCAGATCCGCGTGCGCGGTCATAAATATTACCGGCGTGTGCTGATCCTGATCGCGCAGCTGTCCGACCCAGTCAATACCCGAAAGCCCGGGCAGGCGGATGTCGCTGATGATCAGATCGAAATGGCAGCGACTCAACAGCGCGTCGGCCGCCTGTGTGTCAGCCGCAATCTCGACGAGGCTGAATTGAGATGCCAGTCCTTTTTGCAGAAAGCTCAGGATGCCGGGTTCGTCGTCGACGATCAGCACGGAGCTCAGACGCCTGGCATTGTCGCCCGTAACAGAATCGGCCGCATCCTGGTCGGTGAGTGCGGAGCGCAGGTTTTCTTTGGTTGCAGCCATGGTTGCCGTTCACTTATGAGAATCTTCTAATATTGCTTTTTGAACACAACTGTTTACGCACTTCGGAAATCAAGCGGAAAGCATTGACCAATTGCCCGAAGCCGGCAGCGTAAATGTACGAGTTATGGTTCAAAGTGTCCTGTGAGTCTAGCCGACTCTGGTACATTTTGTCTTCGTGCTGTATTCGTCACTGGATCGCGGGATGCCATGTTCGCGCGCATGCGGCGATGGTCGCTTGTCAATGCCGGTTATGTCAGGGTTTGGCTGCGTTTGTGAACCAATGGCATCGGTTTTGCTTCACAACTCGGGCACGTGCCATAAATAAGGTCGCACTGTAGGATTGATGAT
>Ga0316201_10000887_pt1 | contig 18851 bp, 14 predicted proteins | sample CS6wburrow_MG_FD_204516 | JGI IMG/M metagenome (GOLD analysis project Ga0316201, IMG submission 204516) | Coastal sediment microbial communities from Delaware Bay, Delaware, United States - CS-6 worm burrow | ecosystem: Environmental > Aquatic > Marine > Coastal > Sediment | place: USA... | reverse complement strand
GTGCACAAGTTCATTGCCGGTGGTTATGCAGATGAACGTTATTTGTCAATTTTTTCCGGCATGGCGCCGGCGGATGAACCACAGGTCGTGATGGTGGTGATGATAGACGAGCCGCGCAACGGCGAGCATTTTGGCGGTGCAGTTGCGGCCCCGGTATTCAGTACCGTGATGGCAGGCGCGATGCGTTTGCTGGACATCGCACCGGACCGTATCAATGCAGAGCAACTGGTAGAGCACGCTGCCGAAGATCAATCGAAGATTTCACAGGCCGGGGAAGTCTGATGGCGCAGGCGAATCATGCAAAGACAGTACGCCTGCACACATTGCTCGCCGGCTTTATTGATCAGGCGGTGCTGGCAGATGTGGCTGATATCGACATCAACCAGCTGGTGCAGGATAACCGCAACGCGGGCGAGGGCGATCTGTTTCTCGCCAGCCAGGGCTTTAATACCCACGGTTTGCTCTATGCGCAGGATGCAGTCGCCAAAGGTGTGCGCGTTGTTTTGTGGGACGGTGACTGCGAACGACGCGATGAGATCCTGGATTCGATTTCCAACAAGGTAGTGTGCATTCAATGCCCCGACCTGAAACACAAGATGGGTGAAATTGCCTCGCGTTATTACGGCGAGCCATCTGCCGGCATGAACATGATCGGCATCACCGGCACCGATGGTAAAACCTCGATAGCGCATTACCTGGCCCAGGCGCTGGATGAGAATGCAGTGCATTGTGGCGTGCTCGGCACACTGGGCAACGGTTTTATAAATGATTTACATCCCACCGGCCTGACTACGCCCGACGCGCTGCAGATTCAGCAAACCCTGGCGATGATGCGCGATGCCGGCGCACAACACGCGGTGATGGAAGTGTCGTCGCATGGGCTCGACCAGGGCAGGGTCAACGGTGTTGCTTTCAAAATTGCAGTGTTCAGTAACCTGGCGCAGGACCACCTGGATTATCACCAGACGATCGATCGTTATGCAGAAGCCAAGCGCAGGTTGTTTCACATGCCCGGTTTGCAGGCGGCAGTGATTAACCTGGATGATGCCTTCGGGCGTGTGCTCGCGGCCGAGTGCAAGGGCCGTCTCTGTGTCTGGGGATACAGTACCAGGGCGGATGTGAGCGAGTTAGAACAGTATGCAGATTTCATCGTGCATACACGCAGTATTGAAGCCATTGAAAACGGCATGCATCTCAATCTGGTTACGCCTAAAGGCAGCTGCAGTTGTGAAACCGGGCTGCTAGGACACTTTAATGTGTCAAATATCCTGGCGGTGCTGGCCAGTTTGTTGTTGAGTCATATCCAGTTTGAAGATGCGATCGCGCGCTTGCGCAAAATCGTGCCGGTATCTGGCCGCATGCAAATCGCAAGCACAGACGGTAAACCGGTGGTGGTGGTCGACTATGCGCATACCCCGCAGGCGCTGGCTGCTGCCTGTGCAGCCGTGCGTGATCATATCGGTGGTGAGTTGTGGTGTGTATTCGGTTGTGGTGGGGATCGAGACCGTGACAAGCGCCCAAAAATGGCGCGCGTGGTAGAGCAGTATGCCGATCACGTGATTGTGACCAGCGACAACCCGCGCCATGAACCGCAGCAACAAATCATTGATGACATTATGCCGGGCTTTACTCAGCCGCAAAAAGTGCAACAGATTATCGATCGCCAGGAAGCTATCAAGTCGGCGATCAGCCAGGCGAAGCCCGGCGATGCCGTATTGCTCGCAGGCAAAGGACACGAGTGCAGCCAGTTAATTGGTGATGTGCACATTGCTTTCGATGACATGCGAATTGCGCGTGATTACCTGGGGGTGGGCGCATGATGCAATTGTCACAGGCGGCCAGCCTGCTCGATGCCAGGCTTATTGGTGACGATGTAATGTTCAACGCCGTCAGCAAAGACACGCGCACAATACATTCAGGTGACCTTTATGTGGCGCTCAAGGGCGAGCGCTTCGACGGCCACGCATTTGTTGCACAGGCAGCGGATGCAGGTGCTGTAGCGGCACTGGTCAGTGATCTGCAGAACATCTCGCTGCCGCAATTGCAGGTCACAGATACCCGGCTTGCACTCGGCAAGCTTGCCGCCGGCTGGCGCCGCCAGTTCAGCGGCAAGCTTGCTGCGATTACCGGCAGCAATGGCAAGACCACGGTGAAGGAAATGTGTCGTAGCATTCTTGCGCATGATGCTGGTGATGAGCATGTGCTCTCGACCCAGGGCAACCTGAATAACGATATTGGCATGCCGCTAACACTGCTTTCGCTGCGCGCCGACCACCGCTTTGCAGTGATTGAGATGGGCGCGAACCATGTGGGTGAAATTGATTACCTGACACGCATCGCAGAGCCGGATGTAGCGCTGGTGAATAACGCAGCAGCAGCGCATCTTGAAGGTTTTGGATCAATCGAAAACGTGGCGCGCGCCAAGGCCGAAATTTATTCCGGGTTGAAACCGCAGGGGATTGCGGTCATCAATCTCGATGACAATTTTGCACCGCTCTGGCTCAATAACTGCCGGCAGCATAGCTGCAGAACCTTCTCGCTGGATAGTATTAATGCCAGTGTGCACACCAGTGAGTTACGCATTGAAGCGGATGCCTGCCACTTTATATTGCACGTTGATGGTGAACAACAGGCGCTGACGCTGCCACTGCCGGGGCAACACAATGTGATGAACGCGCTTGCTGCAACTGCGGTATGCAGCGCGCTGGGCGTCAGTATCAATTCCATTGCTGCTGCCCTAAGCGGTTTTGTCGCGGTCGGCGGCAGGCTCAATATTCGCACTGCGTTGCAGTCTGCGCGCCTGATTGATGATACCTACAACGCCAACCCGCGCTCATTTCACACCGCCATGCAGGTGCTGGTCAGCATGCCCGGGCAGCACTGGATGGCGATGGGTGATATGGGTGAGCTGGGCGCTGATGCTGCAGCACTGCACGCTGAACTTGGGGTGCAGGCGAAGGCGCTGGGAATTACCCGGCTGTTTGCAACCGGCGCTGCGAGCCGCGCAGCCGTCACTGCGTTTGGTGAGGGTGCAAGCTGGTTTGCTGATCACGCATCCCTCACCGCGGCAGTTAAAACGGACATCAGCGCAGATGTGGTGTTGCTGGTAAAAGGTTCGCGTTTTATGGCGATGGAGCAGGTCGTCAATGGATTGCTGGTGGACACTGACAATAACAATAAAAAAAGATCCGACAGCCACCGGGAGGTGAACTGATGCTGCTTGCATTGACAGAGTACCTACAGCAGTTTCACAGCGGTTTCAATGTGTTCCAGTACCTGACCCTGCGCGCAATTCTCGGCACTATCACCGCGCTGGTGTTATCGCTGATCATCGGGCCGCGCATGATTCGAAAACTGACCAGCTACAAGATCGGTCAGCAGGTGCGCAATGATGGCCCGCAATCACATCTCAGTAAAGCCGGCACACCGACCATGGGCGGTGCATTGATCCTGGTCTCGGTGGCGATTAGTACCCTGTTGTGGAGTGATCTGCACAACCGCCAGATGTGGATTGCACTGATAGTCACGCTGGCGTTTGGCCTGATTGGTGGCGTCGATGATTACAAGAAGCTGGTCTATGGAAATTCAAAAGGCCTGTCAGCGAAATCCAAGTATCTCTGGCAGACAGTGTTTGCGCTTGGTGCCGCGACTTTTATCTTTGCCACCGCAAAAGCGCCGATGGAAACCACGCTTATCATGCCGTTTATGAAAGACGTGATGCTACAGATGGGCTGGGGTTTTATCGTGCTCTCCTATTTTGTGATTGTCGGCAGCAGTAACGCGGTCAATCTGACTGATGGCCTCGATGGCCTGGCGATTATGCCGACGGTGATGGTCGCAGGCGCACTCGGTGTGTTTGCTTACGCAACAGGTCACAGTACATTTTCAAATTATCTCGGTATTCCTTTTGTCAGCGGTACGGGTGAGCTGGCAATTTTTTGCGGAACCCTGGTCGGTGCCGGCCTCGGTTTTCTCTGGTTCAACACCTATCCCGCGCAGGTATTTATGGGTGATGTTGGTGCCCTGGCGCTGGGTGCTGCGCTCGGTGTAATCGCGGTGCTGGTGCGACAGGAACTGGTGCTGCTGATAATGGGCGGCGTGTTCGTTATGGAAACCGTCTCTGTGATATTGCAGGTTGGTTCTTACAAGTTAACCGGCAAGCGCATTTTTAGAATGGCACCACTGCATCATCATTTTGAACTCAAGGGCTGGCCAGAGCCGCGCGTCATCGTGCGTTTCTGGATTATTACCGTGGTGCTGGTGCTGGTCGGGCTGGCTTCACTCAAGGTACGTTAGTCGTAGATAGAGAATGCAACAGGCAAACGCATACATGACAACAGCGTCAAGCAGGCAGCAAGCATACACCCTCGTCGTGGGACTGGGTGCGACCGGCATGTCGGTGGTGAAATACCTGCGCGCACTGGGTGAAGCGGTGGTGGTAGTCGACAGTCGCGTACAGCCGCCGCGCCTGTCCGAGTTGCAACAGTTCTATGCAGATGTACCGGTACATTGCGGTGAATTTAATGCGGCCATGTTTGAACAGGCACGACGGATTGTATTGAGTCCGGGTGTGCCGCTGTCAACACCCGCGTTGCAACAGGCAAAACAGGCAGGCATCGAAATTACCGGTGACATTGATTTGTTTGCGCACGAAGTTGCCGCGCCGGTGATTGGGATTACCGGTTCAAATGGTAAAAGCACCGTCACCGCCCTGCTCAATGACATGGCATTGCGCGCCGGTATGCGTGTCGCCATGGGCGGCAACATAGGCACCCCGGTGCTGGACCTGCTGGCAGACGACAATCAGCTTTACGTGCTGGAATTATCCAGCTTCCAGCTCGAAACCATGCATGCATTACAGCTCGAGGCCGGCGTGGTGCTGAATATTACGGCTGATCACATGGATCGCTACGCAGACTTTGCCAGTTACGCGCAAAGCAAACATGCGCTCTACCGGCATACACGCAACTGGGTGGTGAATCGCGATGATGCTGTCGCCAGTGCGCCGCCGTTTGCAGCCAGCCACGTCACCGGGTTTACCCTCAGGACGCCAAAGCAGACTGAATTTGGCGTGTGTACTGACCAGTCTGAAGACTGGCTGTGTTTTGGTACTGAAAAACTGCTGCGCGTCAGTGAAGTCAGAATCAGGGGCCGTCACAATGTCGCCAATGCGCTGGCTGCGCTCGCGCTTGGCCAGACGGTGGGACTTGATATGAATGCCATGCTCGACAGCCTGCGCGAATTTGCCGGATTGGCGCACCGCACGCAGTGGGTGGCCGAGAAAAATGGCGTTAACTGGTACAACGATTCCAAGGCCACCAACGTGGGTGCAGCACTGGCGGCGATTACGGGTTTGCCCGGACGGCATGTATTGATTGCCGGCGGTGAAGGCAAGGGCGCAGATTTTACTGCGCTGGGCGAAGTGGCCGCAGCGCACCTGCGTGCAGTGGTGTTAATCGGTCGCGATGCAGGCCTGATTGAAAAAGCATTTGGCGACAGTGTTGCATGCGTGCACGCGGCTGATATGAAAGCTGCCGTGATACAGGCGGCAGCGCTTGCACAACCAGGTGACAATGTACTGCTGTCACCGGCCTGCGCCAGTTTTGACATGTTCAACAATTTTGAGCACCGCGGTGATGTATTCATGCATGAAGTGCGGGAGTTGCTGGCATGAATCTGAATATCGCACTGCCCAACATGCGCGAGATCAAGGGATTTTCGACGGTACGCCTTAGTGAGCTCGATCCGGTGCTGGCCATGGTTACGATCACCTTGCTCGCACTTGGCCTGGTGATGGTCGCGTCGGCATCGATATCCGTGGCTGAACGCAGTTTGTCGAACCCGTTTTATTATTTCCAGCGCCAGTCGATTTTTGTTGTGCTGGGTTTATTGGCTGCGTTTGTGGTTTATCGTATTCGCCTGGTGCAATGGGAAAAATCCGGCATGGCCTTGCTCGGCTTTGCGCTGTTCCTGCTGGTGCTGGTGCTGATTCCCGGTATTGGCAAAAGTGTCAACGGCAGTACACGCTGGATTTCGCTGGGTATGTTCAACCTGCAGGTGTCTGAAGTGGTCAAGTTGTTCATGCTGATCTACGTTGCAGGTTACCTGGTAAGGCACGGCGACGCCGTGCGCACATCATTGCTGGGTTTCATCAAGCCGATGCTGCTGGTAGGGCTGGCTGGCCTGTTGTTAATGCTCGAACCCGATTTCGGCGCCACCGTGGTATTGATGGGCACGGTGTTGAGCATGACGTTTCTCGGCGGCGTGCGTTTCATACAGTTCGCCTCATTCTTGTTGATGTTTGGCGCCGCGGCGGTGATGCTGATCGTAACATCACCCTATCGCATGGAGCGGTTGACATCATTTATGAACCCGTGGGCGGATCCGTTCGACAGTGGTTTTCAGTTGACGCAATCATTGATAGCCGTTGGCCGTGGCGGATGGTTTGGTACCGGCCTGGGCGGCAGCGTGCAAAAACTGTTCTACCTGCCGGAATCACACACTGATTTCCTGTTTGCCATTCTTGCCGAAGAATTTGGTTTTGCCGGTGTATGCACTGTCATCGTATTGTTCGGCGTGCTGTTCTGGCGTGCGTTTCGTATCGGTAAAATGGCGGAAAACAGCGGCAATCGTTTTGCCGCGTACATGGCCTACGGCATTGGTGTCTGGCTGGCGATGCAGGCCACGATCAATATCGGGGTGAACATGGGCCTGTTACCCACCAAGGGCCTGACCCTGCCATTAATGAGTTACGGCGGTAGTAGCCTGATCGTGGTGTGCATGGCGATCGGTTTGTTAATGCGCATTCACCAGGAATGCAGTGTGAGTTCGATCCAGGCGGTCGCGCGCAAAACCAAACTCAGCACTCGCAAGGCAGCCAATGCTTCGGATTATAAGAATCGCAGATCAGCATATGCGAGGCGCGGCACATGATGTCCTTGCCTCCAGTTCTGATTATGGCGGGTGGCACCGGCGGGCATGTGTTCCCGGCGCTGGCGGTGGCTGACGAATTGCGCACCCGCGGTGTGCCGGTGGTGTGGCTGGGTACGCAGGCGGGCATCGAAGCGCGACTGGTACCGCAGGCCGGTTACCCGATCGAGTGGCTCAGCATCCAGGGCCTGCGCGGCAAGAATACTTTGAGCCTGTTACTGGCGCCGTTCAGGCTGGTGCTTGCCTGTGTGCAGGCGATGTCGGTACTGCGTCGTAGAAGACCCTGCGCGGTACTCGGCATGGGCGGCTTTGCGTCCGGCCCCGGTGGTTTCATGGCCTGGGTTCTGCGCAAGCCACTACTGATACACGAACAGAATGCTGTTGCCGGCATGACGAATCGCATCCTGGCGAAATTAACCCGCAATCGGCTCGAAGCATTTCCCGGTGCGCTGGGTAAAAGCGCAGTGCACATCGGCAACCCGGTACGCAAGGACATTATCGCCATCGCCCCGCCCGAATTGCGGCTGCCGATGCACCGTGATGCATTACGTGTACTGGTGGTGGGCGGCAGTCTCGGCGCTGTGCGTTTAAATGAAATTATTCCCGAAGCGATTGCGAAGCTGGAGATCGAGCAGCGCCCGCAGGTGCATCATCAAACCGGCCTGAAAAATCTTGATGCGGCGCGTGATTCATACCGCGAGCACAAGGTTGAAGCGCGCGTCGAAGCATTCATTGACGACATGGCTGCTGCCTATGCCTGGGCTGACCTGGTGATCTGTCGCGCCGGTGCGATGACAGTGTTTGAACTTGCGGCAGCCGGCGTGGCTTCTATCCTGGTGCCTTACCCGTATGCAGTGGACGACCACCAGACGGCGAACGCGGCGTATCTCGAACAACAGGGCGCAGCCATCATGCGCCAGCAAAGTGAACTCGACAGTGACTGGTTGTCTGACAGGTTGCTTGAATTTACCCAACAGCGCGAACGTTTGTTGTCGATGGCGCGTGCTGCGCGCGCACAGGCAAAACCCGATGCTGCGCGTGAAGTTGCAGAGCGTTGTCTTGCAGCGGGAGGCATGGCATGAATATGCATTTACCACCCGCTGATAATTTCATGCGCCGGATTCGCAAAGTGCATTTTGTCGGCATCGGCGGCGCGGGCATGAGCGGCATTGCAGAAGTCATGCACACCCTGGGCTACGAAGTCAGCGGTTCGGACAGGGTGAGCAATTCTGTGACACAACGATTGCAGGCTGCCGGTGTGAAAATTTTTACCGACCACGCAGCTGAGCAGGTGAATAATGTTGACGTGGTCGTTACCTCGACAGCCATTCCGGCAAATAACCCTGAGGTTGTGGCGGCACGTGAGCAGCGCATAGCGGTGGTGCCGCGCGCAGAAATGCTGGCCGAGCTGATGCGCTTCAGTCACGGCATTGCGGTTGCGGGCACGCATGGCAAAACCACGACGACATCACTGGTGGCAAGTGTGCTTGCAGAAGGCGGGCTGGATCCGACCTATGTTATCGGCGGCAAACTCAACAGTTCGGCGACGCATGCACGGCTCGGTACCGGGCGTTACCTGGTGGCAGAGGCGGATGAAAGTGATGCTTCGTTCCTCTATCTGCAACCGATGATATCGGTAGTGACGAATGTTGATGCTGATCATTTGCCAACCTATCACGGTGATTTTGAACAATTGCGCCATGCATTTGTCGAGTTTTTGCATCATTTGCCTTTTTACGGCCTGGCCGTGGTGTGTGTAGATGACCCCGAAGTGCGCAAGCTGTTGCCACAGATTACGCGCCCGATTTTACGCTACGCGATCGATGAGGAAGCGGATGTGCGCGCCTTGAATGTCAGGGCGAATGGCCTGCAGACGCAGTTTGACGTGGTCTTGCCCGAACGTGATCATGCATTGCCTGTCACCTTGAATATGCCGGGTCGACACAACGTGCTCAACGCACTGGCCGCGATATGCATCGCGTATGAACTCGGCGTCAGTGATGAGCATATTCAGGCGGCGCTTGCACGCTTCGAGGGCATCGGTCGTCGCATGCAAATGTACGGTGCAATCAAAACCGCCAGCGGTGAGATTACCCTGGTCGATGACTATGGCCATCACCCGACCGAAGTCGCCGCGACCTTGCAGGCGGTACGCGCAGGCTGGCCGAACAAACGGCTGGTGGTTGCATTTCAACCGCATCGCTTCACCCGCACACGGGATTTGTTCGAAGATTTCAGCCAGGTGCTTGCAGAAACTGACGTGTTATTGCTGACTGAAATATATTCCGCGGGCGAGGAACATATTGCCGGTGCCGACGGGCGTTCGTTGTGCGCGGCGATTCGCGCACGCGGCAAAGTGAACCCGGTGTTTGTTGAAGATGTCGAACAGTTACACGATGCACTCGGTGCCGTGGTGCAGGACGGTGACCTGGTGCTGACGCTGGGTGCAGGCAGTATCGGTCGCGTGTCGGCTGAGCTCGCATCGAAAATGGGGGCGGCATGATATGGCTGGCCGTACATCTATTGTCAGCGGAGCGCATGCTATGAGTGCGCAGATACGCGGCACACTGTTGCTTGATGAGCCGATGGCGAAACACTGTAGCTGGCGTTGTGGCGGTAAGGCAAAACGCTATTTTGTACCGGCTGATGTTGCCGATTTGCAGACCCTGCTGAAGCAGCTGCCCGCAGATGAAGATATTTTATGGGTCGGTCTCGGCAGTAACCTGCTGGTGCGTGACGCGGGTTTCGATGGCACGGTGATTGCGACACAGGGTGTCTTCAACCAGCTCGAATTATCCGGTGAAAAAAATACAGTCAAGGTTGGTGCCGGCGTTGCAGGTGCCAAGCTGGCACGGTTCTGCGCGCGCAACCAACTCAGCGGTGGTGAATTTTTTGCGGGCATTCCCGGGCTGGTCGGGGGTGCGCTGGCGATGAATGCCGGCGCTTTCGGTGGTGAAACCTGGCGCCATGTGGTCAGTGTTGAAACCCTTGACCGCGCAGGTGAACTGCATCAGCGAACACCTGATGAATACGATATTGGTTACCGTTATGCACAGCTGAAAAACAGCCAGCAGGCGGAATGGTTTGTTTCAGCGACCATGCAATTTGAAAAACAGGTTGATAAAAATTCAGGCGCTGTGATCGATATTAAACAGCTGCTGGCAAAACGCGCAGCGACACAGCCCATCGGTGCGGCGAGCTGTGGTTCGGTGTTCCGTAATCCTGAAAATGAGTATGCTGCGCGCCTGATCGAAAGTTGCGGGCTCAAGGGCAAACGACTTGGCGGCGCGGTGGTATCGGAAAAACATGCAAACTTTATTCTGAATGATGACCATGCCAGTGCGAATGATATTGAACAGTTGATCGAGCTGGTGCAGCGCCTGGTGTTAGAAAAGTGCGGCATTGAACTGCGTACCGAAGTACGCATCGTGGGCGAGAAGTTGTCATGAGCAAGCCCGATGTCAACAGCTTTGGCAAGGTCGCGGTATTGATGGGTGGCTGGTCGGCCGAGCGCGAGATTTCACTCATCAGCGGGCGCGCGGTATTACAGGCGCTGCTCAACAGTGGTGTTGATGCGCATGGTATCGATGTCGATCATGAAGTTGCCCGGGTATTGCTCGATGGAAAATTTGACCGCGCTTTTATCGTTTTGCACGGGCGTGGTGGCGAAGACGGCAGCATCCAGGGCCTGCTCGAAACCATGGCGATTCCCTACACCGGGTCGGCGGTGCTGGGTTCATCACTGGCGATGGATAAATTACGCACCAAGCAGGTTTGGTCTGCCACCGGTTTACCCACACCTGATTATGTTGTGCTCAACAGCGAAGCAGACTGTGCTCGCGCACTGGATGAAATCGGTGTGCCAATGATTATCAAGCCGGTGCTCGAAGGTTCCAGTATTGGCATGAGCAAGGTCGAAACTGCAGATGAGCTGATTCCTGCATGGCAACTGGCGATGGCGTGTAAAGGTGAGGTTATTGCCGAGCGCTGGATAACAGGCAAGGAATACACCGCGGCGATACTGGTTGATCGCGTATTGCCGATGATCCGCCTGGTCACGCCGCACAAGTTTTATGATTACGCTGCCAAGTATACGGCGAATGATACGCAGTATTTGTGTCCCTGCGGCCTGCCTGCCGAGGTTGAGGCTTCGCTGGCGACAATGATGCTGCAGGCGTACCGGGCAGTCGGTGCCAGTGGCTGGGGACGCGTGGATTTCATGATAGATGATAACGCGCAGCCGTGGTTGATCGAAGTGAATACCGTACCGGGCATGACCGATCACAGCCTGGTGCCGATGGCCGCGAAACAGGCGGGCATCAGTTTTGAACAGCTGGTTGTGCAAATTCTGGCGGGCAGCCATGTTTAAGCGCAATGCCAGTAAAAAAATGCATCGCGGCGCCGTGCGCAAGCGTCAACAGCAAACAAATTATGCGCTGTTGTTCAAACGTGCAGGCCTTGTGCTGGCGCTGGTTGTGCTGGGGTCTTCGGCCTGGGTATTGCGCGACTATCAGCCGGACACATTTATGCCTGTTGAGCATGTCGCCATCGAAGGCGAGTTTGAGAACCTGGCGAAGAACGATATGCAGACACATGTGATTGACGTACTGACGGGTGGTTACTTTACGGTGGATCTGAAAGTTATTCGCGAAGCCCTGTTAAACCTGCCGTGGGTAGAAGAAGTGTCTGTCAGGCGACAGTGGCCATCGGGTTTAGTGATACGTGTGACAGAAAAACATGCCGTTGCGTACTGGGGAAGCGATTCACTGATTAGTGATAAAGGCGAAATGTTTACACCGCGGTCATTAAAACATGAAAAAATAATGCTGCAACTTGAAGGGCCCGAGGGGCAGCATAAAAAAGTCTGGCAGTTTGCTGCACAGGTCAGTATGCAGTTACAGGCACTGGGTCTGCAGACTGAAAAAGTGTCGCTGGATGAGCGCCGTGCGTGGCGCATATTTGTAGCAACCGGTTCACAAGATGCGCTAACGGATAAACGACTGGTGGAAATCAATCTTGGCAAAGCAGAAACCACTCAAAGATTGAATAGATTTTTAAACGTATTTGCAATGCGCAATGCGCCGGATTTAAGTAATGTTCAGGTAGTCGATATGCGCTACCCCAATGGCTTTGCCATGCGCTCGATACACAAAAAGGAAATCGACGCATGATCAGCGCAGGCCGCACGTGTATTAGAGGTGTCAAACAATGACAAAGAAGTCAGATAAAAACATGATCGTCGGACTCGATATAGGCACATCCAAGGTGGTTGCCATTGTTGGCGAGGTCACCGCCGACGGTGAAATAGAAATTGTCGGTCTTGGTATGCATCCTTCGCATGGGCTGAAAAAAGGCGTCGTCGTCAACATCGAATCCACGGTGCAGTCGATCCAGCGAGCGATTGAAGAAGCCGAGCTGATGGCGGGTTGCCAGATCCAGTCGGTGTATGCAGGTATCGCAGGCAGTCATATTCGCAGTCTGAATTCACACGGCATTGTTGCGATACGCGAACGTGAAGTAACCAGCGGCGATCTCGACCGGGTGATCGATGCGGCACGCGCAGTTGCAATACCGGCTGACCAGCGTGTGCTGCATATTTTGCCGCAGGAATTCATTATTGATCAGCAGGAAGGCATCCGCGAACCGATTGGGATGTCGGGCGTGCGCCTCGAGGCCAAGGTGCACCTGGTGACTGGTGCGGTGGGCGCTGCGCAGAACATTATCAAGTGTGTACGCCGCTGCGGGCTGGAAGTCGACGACATTATTCTTGAACAACTGGCGTCGAGTTATTCAGTGTTGACTGATGATGAGAAAGAACTCGGTGTCTGCCTGGTGGATATCGGTGGTGGTACTACCGACATTGCCGTGTTTACTGACGGTGCCATACGCCATACCGCGGTGATTCCGATTGCAGGTGACCAGGTCACGAATGACATCGCAGTTGCGCTGCGTACGCCAACGCAATACGCCAACGACATTAAAATTAAATACGCATGCGCCTTGCGCCAGCTGGCAAATCCTGAAGAAACCATTGAGGTGCCGAGCGTAGGTGAGCGACCACCACGCAAGCTGTCACGGCAGACGCTGGCCGAGGTCGTCGAACCGCGTTACGAAGAATTGCTTTCGCTGGTGCAGGCTGAATTGCGCAAGAGCGGTTTTGAAGAAATGGTGGCTGCTGGTGTGGTGCTGACTGGCGGCAGTTCAAAAATGGAAGGTGTGGTCGAGCTGGCGGAAGAAATTTTCCACATGCCGGTTCGTCTCGGCGTGCCGCAGTTTGTATCGGGTTTATCGGATGTGGTCAGTAACCCGATACATGCGACTGGCGTGGGATTGCTGTTGTATGGAGAACAACATCGAAATTCGGCAATTGGGCATCTGATAGACGAAGGCGGAATCAAGGGCGTATTGGCAAGAATGAAAAGCTGGTTTCAGGGTAACTTTTAAAACGGACACGCAGGCGGGAATGAATAATGAAAAATAATATAACAAAAATGATGCAACACAACATAACAAATACATTAATTATTACAGAGGAGAATTATCATGTTTGAACTTATGGACTCTGTAGCGCAAGACGCTGTAATCAAGGTCATTGGTGTCGGTGGCGGTGGTGGTAATGCCGTACAGCACATGGTGGGCAGCGGAATCGATGGTGTGGAATTTATCTGCGCCAATACCGATGCACAGGCGCTATCAAAAATGAACGGTGCGAAATCACTGCAAATTGGTTGCAACATCACCAAGGGCCTGGGCGCGGGTGCGACTCCGGAAATTGGTCACCAGGCTGCGCTGGAAGATCGCGAACTGATCCAGGAAGCCATCGCCGATACTGACATGTTGTTCGTCACCGCCGGCATGGGTGGCGGTACCGGTACCGGTGCGGCACCGGTGGTTGCACAGGTCGCACGCGAGATGGGTATCCTGGTTGTCGGCGTAGTCACCAAGCCATTTGCGTTCGAAGGTCCCAGTCGAATGAAAATTGCCATGCACGGCATCAAGGAACTGACGCAGCACGTGGACTCATTGATTACCATTCCCAATGACAAGTTGCTGGATGTGTACGGCCGTGATTTTGATTTGATGAATGCATTCAAGGGCGCTAACGATGTGTTGTGCGGTGCAGTGCAGGGCATTACCGAACTGATTACCAACCCGGGTGTCATTAACGTCGACTTTGCCGATGTGCGTACAGTGATGTCGAAAATGGGTATGGGCATGATGGGTACCGGACGTGCCAGCGGTGAAAATCGTGCACACGATGCTGCCACTGCGGCCATCGCCAGTCCGCTGCTCGAAGACGTTAACCTGTCGGGAGCGCGTGGTATTCTGGTCAACGTCACGGGTGCAAACATGACACTGGGTGAATTCCAGGATATAGGCGCGGTGGTGAATGCATTCGCTTCTGATGATGCGACCGTGGTCATGGGTACTGCGATCGATGAGATGCTGGAGAGTGAACTTCGGGTCACGGTTGTTGCCACAGGGCTGGGGACACCGGCAATGGCAAAGCAGCCCAAGCTGGTGAAACCCGAGCCTACCGGCAAGGTCGATTTCGATAAATTGTCAGAACCGACGGTGATTCGCCGCAACCGCGCAGAAATCCGCGATGAGTACGATGAAGAAATGCTGGATATACCCGCATTTTTGCGTCGCCAGGCAGACTGATTTGATCGCCTGGCAATCGAGGGCCCAGAAATGTGAATCCCAGAAATGTGAATCAATTTGCAGCAAAACACTGATTTGCCGCCTATAAATAGCGAATCAGGGATAAATATCTGATACGGCTTCCAATCAGTGTGTCATATATGTGAGAATATGGGGCTTTTCCGCGCAATCGGCGCGCTATCTGCATGACTTTATTTTAGGAATATGACTTGATCAGGCAAAGAACTCTCAAGAACGTTATTCGTGCAACCGGTGTCGGTTTGCATACTGGGGAAAAAGTATATCTAACTCTGCGACCTGCAGCGCCTGAAACGGGCGTGGTGTTTCGGCGTGTGGATATCAATGATCCGGTCGAAATCAGGGCCTATGCTGACAATGTTGGGCCAACCACGTTGTCAACCACGCTGGAACAGAACGGGGTACGGGTTTCTACCGTCGAGCATCTGCTGTCCGCGTTTGCAGGCCTGGGAATTGATAATGTCTATGTCGATGTCAGCGCTGCCGAAGTGCCCATCATGGATGGCAGCTCAGGTCCCTTCGTATTTCTCATTCAGTCGGCCGGCATAGTCGAGCAGGCTGCACCCAAGCGCTTCATTCGTATCAAAAAATCAGTACTGGTTGAAGAGCAGGATAAGTGGGCACGGTTCGATCCGTTCGAGGGTTTCAAAGTGAGTTTTTCCATCGACTTTGACCATCCAGCGTTCAAGGGCGCGCCCTGCAAGGCCGAGATCGATTTTTCGACCACGTCCTTCGTCAAGGAAGTCAGTCGTGCACGTACCTTCGGTTTCATGAGCGATATCGAACGCCTGCGCAAACAGAACCTGGTACTCGGTGGCAGCATTGATAACGCCATCGTGGTCGATGAATACCGCATTCTGAACGAAGACGGCCTGCGCTACGAAGACGAATTCGTTAAACACAAAATTCTCGATGCTATCGGTGATCTCTACCTGCTGGGCCACAGCCTGATTGGTGCGTTCTCCGGGTATCGTTCGGGTCATGCGCTTAACAATAAATTACTAAAAGCATTGATTGCAGATGAATCTGCATGGGAAGAAGTGACATTTGAGGACGAAGAAGCCGCGTCGCCGATTTCCTATACCCAGCCGCTCCAGGCATTTAATTAATCTTTTTTCCGCGCGTGCCGAGATAATTTAAGCAGGGCGCTTTTCAGTGGTTCATCCGCGATGCAGGAAGCAGCAGAGATAATTTGCTCACCGGCCTGCTGGCTGAGCTGGCGTTTGACCCCGGTATGAGTCGAGGGAGCGGGCGGCGGGGGCGCAGCAGTCATGCGGCTTTTGACCTGGATATGCTGTATATTTTCAGGCAGTGACTGGACGAGCTGAAGAATCTGGGGGGCGAGCTGTCGCAGACGATTCCCCCATACTGGCGAATCAGCGACTATAATAAGTTGATGCCGGACAATACTGGCAACAGCATAATGGCCATCACATTCAGGTGGCAGATGCTGGCGAAGAAGCAGGGTAAGCTGCTCGGATTTTCTCGATCTGGCGACCAGCCGTGGATCGAGTTGACTGCCAAGGGTTTTCATAACTGTGATGCGGTCGCTGTAACTTGTTGAAATTGTTCCATATAAATGCACCAAATTGACTATACTTTTTTGTCTGGGCGGGCGAATTCCGCTTATTGGAAGCAATCATACTATGAACATAATTCTTGTAGGTAAATACAGAGGGCAGCCACTTCGCTGCCAGATCGGCAACCGCTGGCAAATGGCGGTGTGTGGCAGCATCATGGCGAGTGTGCTCGCCGGCGTCTGCTTTACAGGCTACTGGCTGGGAAAATCCGAGGGCGTAAATAATCATCTGACCGAGCTCAGCGATGACCTCAGTCAGCAAAAAGGCCTGATCGAAACCACCCGTAATACCGCACAGTCAGAGCTGGATGCGCTCGCTGCCCGCATGGGACAGATGCAGGCGCATGTCACCCGTCTCAATGCGCTTGGTCAACGTCTGATCAAAATCGCCAAGATAGACGCCTCTGAATTCGATTTCGACCAGTTACCGGCATACGGTGGACCCAGTGACGCTGAAAACAGCACTGGCAGCGACTTTCAGAATGTGTTGAGCGAGCTCAATGAACAGCTTGATAGCCGTGAACAGCAACTGGCGATCCTCGAAGACCTGATAGTGAACAAACAGATTCAGCACGAAGCCAAACCAGCAGGCCGTCCGATTACCAAGGGCTGGATTTCATCGTATTTTGGCAAGCGCACCGATCCCTTTACCGGTAAAAAAGAAATGCATAAGGGCATGGACTTCGCGGGCAAGGCCGGCAGTGAAGTCATCGCGGTTGCCAATGGCGTGGTGACCTGGTCGGGGCCGCGTTATGGCTACGGCAACCTGGTTGAGATCAACCATGGCAATGGCCTGACCACGCGTTATGGCCACAATGAAGATATCCTGGTCGAAGTCGGCGATGCAGTCGAAAAAGGCCAGGCGATTTCATTAATGGGCTCAACCGGTCGTTCCACCGGTCCACATGTGCATTTCGAAGTTCTGAAAAACGACCACCAGATTGATCCTGCAAAATTTGTGCACGCGAATAGTTGAATCCCTGGGGTTTATCCCCAGATTATTATGACCGGCTGAGGGTTCTCGGGCATAATACCCACTTTCTGTGCTGCTGCAGTGAGCATCGGCACAACACCATTCAAGATCCTTTTACGAAATGATTACAAAGCTTGTACGCAAGATTATCGGTAGCCGTAACGACCGGCTGGTTAAGACCCACCAGAAAACCGTCAATAAAATCAATCAGCTCGAGCCCGAGTTCCAGGCGCTCGACGACCAGGCGCTGGCCGCCAAAACCCGCGAATTCAGACAGCGCCTGCAGGACGGCGAGGCGCTGGACAGTTTACTGCCCGAAGCCTTTGCCACCGTGCGTGAAGCCGGCAAGCGTGTGCTCGGCATGCGCCACTTCGATATGCAGCTGATCGGGGGCATGGTCCTGCACAGCGGCAAGATCGCCGAGATGCGTACCGGTGAAGGCAAGACCCTGGTGGCAACACTGGCGGCGTATCTCAATGCCTTGCCGGGCAATGGTGTGCACGTGATTACGGTGAATGACTACCTCGCACGGCGTGACGCTGAATGGATGGGCAAGCTCTACGGCTTCCTCGGCATGACCACCGGTGTCAGTGTCGGTGGCATGGAACACCTCGAAAAAAAGCAGGCCTACGCTGCAGACATTACCTACGGCACCAATAATGAATTTGGTTTTGATTACCTGCGCGATAACATGGCGTTCACTGCAGATGAAAAAGTCCAGCGTGAACTCAACTTCGCCGTGGTCGATGAAGTCGACTCGATCCTGATCGATGAAGCCAGAACGCCGCTGATTATTTCCGGGTCTGTCGGTGATAGCACCGACATGCATCTGCAGTTTCGCGATATCGTTAAAAAACTCGAACGTGGCAAACACCGTGAAAACAAGGAAGAAGCTGAAGAAGGCGATTATTCCATCGAAGAGAAACACCGCTCAGTACATATCACCGAGCAGGGCCATCAGCGTGTCGAAGAAATTCTGGTTGAAGAAGGCATTCTGACACCGGAAGATAATCTTTACAGCGCCACCAATATCAACCTGGTGCATTACCTGAATGCTGCCTTACGTGCCTTAGCGCTGTTCCAGCGTGACGTGCATTACATCGTGCAGAACGACCAGATTGTTATCGTCGACGAATTCACCGGGCGTACCATGCCGGGCCGGCGCTGGTCGGAAGGCCTGCACCAGGCTGTCGAAGCCAAGGAAGGGGTGAGCATACAAAAAGAAAACCAGACGCTCGCTTCCATCACCTTCCAGAATTATTTCCGTTTGTACAACAAGCTATCAGGCATGACCGGTACCGCCGACACCGAAGCGACCGAGTTGCTGCAAATCTACAATCTTGAAGTCGTGGTTATTCCGACAAATAAAGACATGATTCGCGCTGACCATGCCGACCTGGTTTACCTCACGCCCGAAGAAAAATTCGAAGCCGTGATTGAAGACATTCGCGATTGTGTCGCGCGCAAGCAGCCGGTGCTGGTGGGTACCGCGTCGATCGAAGTGTCCGAAAAGCTGTCGGCCATGCTCGACAAGGCCAAAATCAAGCATAACGTGCTCAATGCCAAGCAACACGAGAACGAAGCCCATGTCGTTCAGCAGGCAGGGAGCCCGGGTGCAGTCACCATCGCCACTAATATGGCAGGCCGCGGTACCGACATCGTGCTCGGCGGCAACCTCGATGCAGA
>Ga0316201_10000886_pt1 | contig 18890 bp, 11 predicted proteins | sample CS6wburrow_MG_FD_204516 | JGI IMG/M metagenome (GOLD analysis project Ga0316201, IMG submission 204516) | Coastal sediment microbial communities from Delaware Bay, Delaware, United States - CS-6 worm burrow | ecosystem: Environmental > Aquatic > Marine > Coastal > Sediment | place: USA... | reverse complement strand
TCGAAGAGTCGCTCATCGTCGCCGCGGTGATCGCCCTGTTCCTGTTCCACTTCCGCTCGGCGCTGGTGGTGATCGTCACCCTGCCGCTCGGGATCCTGTTCTCGTTCCTCGTCATGCGGGCGTTCGGGGTGAGCTCGAACATCATGAGTCTCGGCGGGATCGCGATCGCCATCGGCGCGATGGTGGACGCGGCGATCGTGATGGTCGAGAACATGCACAAGCACCTGGAGCGGGCCGAGGAGGAGGGGCGGGAGGTGGACCGCTGGGAGATCGTCCGCCAGAGCGCCGTGCAGGTCGGTCCGGCCCTGTTCTTCTCGCTGCTCATCATCACCGTGAGCTTCCTGCCCGTGTTCGCGCTCGAGCAGCAGGAAGGCCGGCTGTTCAAGCCGCTCGCATTCACCAAGACCTTCGCCATGGCCGGCTCGGCGCTGCTGTCGATCACCCTCGTGCCCGTGCTGATGGGGTGGCTGGTCCGGGGAAACATCCGGCCGGAATCGAAGAATCCGGTGAGCCGCCTGCTCCAGGCGCTGTACGCGCCGGTCATCCGCTTCGCGACCTGGAAGCCGTGGATCGTCATCGCCGTCGCCGCGGCCGTGGTGGCCGTCACGGTGATTCCGTTCCGCCGGCTGGGCAGCGAGTTCATGCCCCCGCTGCGCGAGGGCTCGATCCTGTTCATGCCGACCACCGTTCCCGGCGTGTCGATCGCCCAGGCCCGCGAGATCCTGCGCTGGCAGGACAGCGTGCTCTATTCGTTCCCCGAAGTGGAGACGGTGCTGGGCAAGGCCGGACGCGCGGAAACCGCCACCGATCCCGCGCCGCTCGACATGTTCGAGACCGTCATCACCCTGCGTCCCGAGTCGGAGTGGCGGCCGGGCGTCACGCACGACGGGCTGCTGGCGGCGATGGACGAGGCCGTCCGGCTGCCGGGTGTGACGAACGCCTGGACGATGCCGATCAAGGGGAGGATCGACATGCTGGCCACTGGAATCCGCACCCCGGTGGGCATCAAGATCTTCGGCCCGGACCTCGACACTCTGCAGGCCCTCGGCGAGCGCGTAGAGCGAATCGTGTCGGGCGTACCCGGCACCCGCAGCGCCTTCGCCGAGCGCGGCGTGTCCGGCTACTACGTCGACATCGAGATCGATCGCCACGAGGCTGCCCGGTTCGGTCTGAACACGGGCGCCATCCATGACGCGATCACCGCCACGGTCGGGGGGATCAATGCCGCGGTCACGGTGGAGGGCCGTGAGCGCTACGCCGTGAACGTGCGCTACCCTCGAGAGTTGCGCGACGACGTGGCGAAGCTCGGAGACGTGCTGATCCCGACCCGTGACGGCGTGCAGATCCCGCTCGGCCAGATCGCCAGCGTCGAGGTGCGCCGCGGGCCGATGGCCGTGAAGACCGAGAACGCCTTTCCCGTCACCACCGTGTTCATCGACATCGAGGGGCGAGACGTGGGAAGCTACGTCGAAGAGGCGCGGGAGACGGTGGCGGCGGGCGTCGAGCTGCCGGCCGGCTATTCGCTCCAGTGGAGCGGTCAGTGGGAGGCCATGCAGCGTGTGAAGCAGAAGCTGCTGGTCGTCGTACCGGTGACGATCGCGCTCATCTTCCTGCTTCTGTTCCTCAACTTCCGGGGCGTGACCGAGTCCCTGCTCGTGATGCTGTCGGTGCCCTTCGCCCTCGTCGGCGGTGTCTGGTACCTCTGGTTCGCCGGCTACAACACGAGCGTCGCCGTCTGGGTGGGATTCATCGCGCTGGCCGGAGTGGCGGCCGAGACCGGGGTCGTGATGCTGCTGTACCTCGACGAGGCGTGGCAGGAGCGTCGGGATCGCGGGCAACTCCGTGACGATTCGGACCTGGTGGCGGCCGTGCGCGAGGGTGCCGTCGGCCGGCTGCGCCCCAAGATCATGACCGTGGCCACGATCATCCTCGGCCTGATGCCGATCCTGTGGGGCCACGGGACCGGCTCGGAGGTGATGAAGCGGATCGCCGCCCCGATGGTGGGGGGAATGGTCACCTCCACCCTCCTCACCCTGGTGGTGATCCCGGCGGTGTATCTGCTGTGGAGGAGGCGCAATCTGTAGCCAGATTCGCAAGATCTTTCGTTCCATTCGCGCGGCCGTGATGCCAGCGTATTGCAATGCAAGCACTTACGGTATCGCTGCCTGTGGAACGATTCTGGAAGTAACTCCCCCGCCGGGACGTGCGCGAACAGACTGACCGCGTCCGGCAGACCGCGAGTTCGGGGGGATCCGATGGCCAATCGTACGTCACACCATGCTGAGCCACTTTCGATCGGGGCGAATCCCGTCCATCTTGGGCATGAAACCCGGGGACGGAGACGAAAATTGGCTGGAGGCAGTCGCTTGTTCGCTCTCGCGATGCTCATCGCGGCGCTCGCCTGTAATGGTACCGAAGGGATTCTGGATCCCGCCGAGGAAGTCGTAGATCTCCAGCTGACGCCGGGTGACGTCACGCTGACCGTAGGCTCCTCCGTCTACCTGGTCGCTACGGGCTGGACTTCCGGGGGTGAGCCGGTCGAAGGCGACGTGACCTGGAGCAGCAGCGACCCGGCCGTCGCGAGCGTGACCGAAGCCGGTCTCGTCACGGCGCTGAAGGTCGGAGAAGCAACGGTCGAAGCCGATTTCCGCGGCAAAGGCAAGGCGCACGGCAGGCAGAAGAAGAACGCAAAGGTGAAGGTGGAGGACCCGCTGGACCCGCAGATCCCGCCGGGTGACGACCCGCCGCCGGAGGTGCCACCCGACACGATTCCGCCACCGCCGACGGATACGATTCCGCCACCGCCGACGGATACGGTGCCGCCACCGCCGACGGACACGGTGCCGCCACCGCCGACGGACACGGTGCCGCCGCCGCCGACGGACACGGTGCCGCCGCCGCCGACGGACCTGGGGATTCCGTTCGGACCGTCGCGTATGAACATCGACCTCGATTACCCGTTCAACGCGTCGCTGTATTATCGAGTACACCCCGGCGATGAAGAGGAAGAGCTGGCCGAGCTCAAGGCGTCAGGGTATCGCGGTTCGCTGTATATCGTGGGCGGACGGGATCGCTACAAGAATCCGGACGGTTCGTTCAATCCGGATATGTGGAAGGCGGAACTCGACAAGGCCAACGTCGAGGTCGTCCAGAAGTACGTGGACGACGGCACCCTGGTATCTCACTACGCGCTCGATGAACCGCACGCGAGGAATGCGTGGGATGGCGAAGATGTGGATCCGGCGCTGGTGGACGAGATCGCCTGCTACGCGAAGCAGAAATGGCCGAATCTGCCGGTCCTGATTCGCACGCATCCCGGCTGGGCGATCCGCGAGGAAGGTTCGACCCACCAGTTCCAGTGCGTGGATATCTGGGTGGCGCAGTACAGTGCTCGAAAGGGCCCGATCGACGAGTACGTGGCCCAGAACGTGGCCGACGCCGCAGCGCTCGGCGCGCAGTTGTACGGCGCTCTGAATCCGATCGGGGGCGGTGATGGGCGGAGCGGCGTCCCGGCCCCCTATGATCCCGACGAGAAGTTCATGATGTCGGCGGAGGAGATCCGCGAGTACGGTGAGGCCTGGATGAACGCGCCGATCGTTGGATTCTCGATCTGGGAATGGGGCTGGAAGACGAACGATCCGTATGACTGGTTCTGGCTCCAGCCCGAGATCTGGGCGGCCGTGCAGTACCTCGCCGACATGAATCCCTGATCCTTCCTGATTCGGAGAACGAAAGCAGGGGCGGCGCCGGGTTCCGGTGCCGCCCCTTTTCGCGTGCACGACCGTCCGGCGGCCGGATTCAGAACAGGTCCGGCTGTTCCTCGAGGATCTTGTCTTCTCGCCTCGGCCCCGGCTGAACCGCCGCCGATGCCGCGGTCAGCGTGAGCACCAGCCAGGTCAGCTTGCGTCGTTCCCAGGTCAGCGAAGACGCGGCAATGGTCCAGATGAGCAGTAACGTCAACCAGAATCGGGTTCCCCAAGGCGGGTGTTTCAGCGCGTTGGCGAACGCGACGCCCAGGATTCCGAGAAACAGCGCGAGCCCAACGATCCCGAGTTCAACGAGGACCGATATGAACACGTTGTGAGCCACCTTCCCGATTCCCACCGCGGCCCTGAATGCCCCCGCCCCGACTCCCAGCGCCGGGTGCTGCGCGAAGGTCTGGAGGCCCATCTTCCAGATATGCCCGCGTCCACTCAGCGAGCCGGTCGAGATTTCTGTGCCCGTGGAGAGGAATCGCTCCACGGAGGTCTGGGGAATGAGAGGGACGATCGCGAGGATACCGGCGACCACGAACGAGGCTACGACCAACCTCCTCAACGGACTCAAGCGCCCGAAGGAGGCGACCGCGAACATCATGGCCGGAATCGTGCCGATCAGCGCCGTGCGCGTAGCGGTCAGCGCAATGCCGAGGAAGGCGAGCGGCATGTACGCCAGGTTGATCCAGCGGAGCAGGCCGCCCCGGTGCTCCCTGGTCTGAAGCATGGCGAGTCCCCAGGCCATCGGCATTCCGATGGCCAGCATGAGCCCCGCCGTGTCGGCGTTGAAACCCTCCACGGTAAAGCGGCTGTAGGATCCGGTCCTGCCGGTCAGCATGTTGAACAAGATGTTCGCGATGGCGACTTGAGCGCCGAGCACGTACGCCTGGAGTCCGGCCCGGATCCGTATCGGCGTCGAGTACAGGTCCCACAGGAGATACACGAAGATCAGGAGCTGCAGGTAGGTCTGCACCATCTCGACCGTTTCCGGCGGATCGAGAGACCAGAAGATACTGATAGCGCTCCACGCGAAGAACAGCATCACCATTCCGTGGAACAGCCCGGGGCGCCTCAGTTCACCTTCGACCACGACTGCCAGCAGCCATACGGCGGCGACCAGCATGCCGATCATTCGGCTCAGCGTGCCGATGCTCCCGATCATGACCGTGTTCTCCAGCGGGATCACGAAGATCAGGACCAGCGACAATAGCCAGGCCGTGTGCTTCACCGGCCGTCTCCCAGCAGGACGCGACGATACTGCTCGACGACGGTTTCCAGCTCGTACGGCTTCCAGCTCTCGGGCCCCGGCAACGGTGTGGTATCGTCGAGGGCCGCGGCGAGAGCAGTCGCGAGAGCTGCGCTGTCGCTCATCGGAACCAGCCGCCCGTATGAACCGCCGGCCAGGATCTCGTTCGGACCGCTCGGACAGTCGGTGGATACGATGCGGGCTTCACTGGCGAGCGCTTCGATCACCACTGTCGGCAATCCCTCGTACAGGGAGGACATGACGTACACGGAACTGTGGCGCATGTATGAAAACGGATTCTCGACGAAGCCGGGCAACCTCACGTCCGCCTCGAGACCGAGACTCGAGATGGTCGATTCGAGTTCTTCGCGCAGCGGACCCTCTCCCAGGATCATCAGCCGGGCCGGCCGGTTCGATCGGAGAGCCGCGAATGCCTGAAGCAGTGTCGGGTAGTCCTTCTGCGAGTCGAGTCGACCGACCGCGAGAATCACCGGGTCGGCACCCGGCACGAACCACTCGTCCTCGACCGGTTCCCTCGATCGGGCGATCAGCTCCGGGGTCACCACGGGATTGTGGATCACCTCGATCCGCGCGCGCGGGATTCCGATCGTGTCCGCCAGGTCCGACGCGACGCCCTTCGATACGGTGACGATCGCCTCCGCACCCGGGTAGGTTCGACGGGCGAGCGATGGAACCAGGCGGCCGCGCCGCATGGACGCATCGGCCGCGGACCGCGAAAGCGTGTTCTGCACATTCAGAACCAGCCTCGGACGCGTGCGCGACAGGGTCCGCGCCCAGCAGGCCACCACGTTTGCGTGGTCCATGGACGAGAGCAGGACGGCGGGACGCGCGCTTCGCAGGTAGGCGGTCAGGCCAGGCAGGCTGGCGATGATCCGACTCGCTGCCAGGTCCACGACCCGGATGTCGTCCGGGATGTCCTCGATGTACGCTCCTTCGGCCTTCGCCAGGACGAGGTCCAGAGATACGCCGGAGCGGGAGAGTGCGATCGCGAGCTTGAGCATGGCGCGCTCGGCTCCTCCACCCCGCATCGAGGGAACGAAGATCGCGACGTCGGTACCCGGCCGCCCGTCATTCGAAACCACGGTGTCCGTCATGGGCTACCCTTGCCTTGGAATGTCTCAGAGATGCGCCGGACCCGTGCCATGATCCGGTTCCGTCCCTGCCGGTCGAGCCCGGCGAAGAACGCGATGGGTCCGGCCACCAGCACCGTTGCGATCGAGACCCCTATCAGGGCGAGCCAAGTGTCCACCCGCACCTCCCGCCCCCCCGCCAGTCCAAGCCCGAAGAGCAGAGCTGTCACGACTGCGGGTCGCATGGCACCGCCGACCTGTCCGGTGAACTGGATGTCCAGTGCCCGGCCCACGATCGCCGGATACGCGAATGTCAGGATTCCGCGTCCGATCAGAAAGCCTGCACAGAGCCCGATGATTCCTCCCCCGGCCAGAACGAACGCTGTCGAAAGACCCACTGAAACGACGCCCGCGAGCACTCCGACGAACACCTTGTTCCTCAGGTCCAGCGTCAGATCGATGATGTTTGCGTCGGTGCGGACAAACACGAACTGCGCAACGAGAATCACGATCAGCAGATTGGCGATGTCGCCGGCGTAGAACTCGGGTCCGACCCACAATCCGACGAACGACCGATTCCAAAGCAGGATTCCCGCGCCGGCGACCGTTACCAGGATCCATGCGAAGCTCATGAGGTCCGCCCGCACGGCCGCGCTCTTCTTCTTCTCTCCGGAACCGATCAGGCCTCCGAGACCCGGGGCCACGCCCATCACCAACATTGCCACGAAGGTGATCAGGGTCTCGGGAACGTATCGGGTCAGAGCGTACACGCTCACGAGCTCGGCGGAATCGGCGATCCCGAGGACTACCACGTCGCCCGTGCGCAGGGCCTTGATCACCAGGCGCCAGCCCAGGAACCAGCCGCTGAGGCCGAGGAACGCGCGCACCTCTCCGCGCGACGGACGCCGCAAGCCGAACCACGGTACGTATGCCCGGACGATGAACAGGTAGGTGACCGCGGTGAGAACCGTGGCGACGACCATGGCCAGCGCCACACCCGGCAGACCCGTTCCGGTCCTGACGGCGAGGACCATCAGACCGCCGCCGACGATCGCCAGCACGGCCGAAATCCCCATCCGCTTGTAGCCGAGGTTCTCACCCTCGAGAATCGAGCGCGGCACGGCGAGGAAGTTCAGCAGGACGAGGTTCGCCACCAGGATGCCGGTCGCCGCGCGGATCGGCCACACCATCTCCGGGGGTGAGTCGAGCCAGCCCGGAACGAACCAGGCGATCCCGAGACCGATCGGGAAGAGAATCGGGAGGAACAGCGTTGCGACGATGAGCGAGCTGCCGACCTGCCGACGCTTCTCATCGGCGTCGGTGGATGCCTGGCGGTTCGCGATCGACCACTTCAGCGCCTGCGAGGGACGGCCCCCGGCGGCCGACATGTAGCCCATGAGGCGTCCCAGGACCTGCCATACTCCGTACGCGAATCCGCCCAGCCCGGAGACGAGGATCGGGTTGACGACGAATCCGACTACGAGCCTGGTGCCGTACTCGATCGCCGCAGCGAGAGCATTGAGCGAGGCCCGCTTCGTCAGGTCGCGCTTCGGCGCTGGCTCAGCTCCCACGGGTCCCGATCCATTCCAGGACGGAACTGGCGATGTCATCCGGGTTCATGCTGGAGGTGTCGATCCGCACCAGGTCCGCCGGATGACGCTGCCGGAACACCGACAGGGCCTCGTCGAACGCGGTACGGTATCGACCGAGCCAGTCGATCCCTTCCGCGTCGCTCATCCCCTCACACGGGTGACCTGTTCTCCGCTCGCGGATTCGTTCGAGAAGCAGCAGGTCGGGCGCGTCGAGCCATACGACCCGGGTCATCGCATCCGACCAGGCCTCTCGCATCGACTCCCACCACTCCCGGAGCGCGATACCGCCGGAGGGTCCAGATGCGCTGATCTTCGCGAGGCGGAAGAAGGGACCGTGATCGTACAGCACCGGGGCCGAGTCGTCGATTTCCGGTCTGTCGAGCCGACCCAGCCAGGACTCCAGATAGACCATCGACTGCAACGGCTCCCGCGGGAGCCTGCCTCGGCGGAGCTCGTCCCACAGGAAACCGGCCGGAAGAAGGTGGATCCGCCGGAAGGCCAGTGGTATGCAACCGCGGTCGCACGGCTGCACTCCGACGTGGACGGCGCGACTGGCCGCGATCTTCCGGAACAGGGTCGACTTGCCGCTTCCCGCCACGCCGGCAAGCTCTACCACAGCGCGGGAACGCCGAGCCTCTTCCATGCGGCTAGATCCGTCGCCAGATGTGCCGCTTCATCTCCGCGGCGATCTCGGCTGCCGATCGAGTGGCGTCCAGTACGACCGCCCCCGAGGAGCTCCAGTCGGTTTCCAGGACTTCATGAGCCCAGCGCGATACCCGTTCCGGGTTGTCCTCCGGTTTGCGGGTCAGCGAAATGTCGGCGGGAAGCTGCAGCACGAACAGCAGGTCGGGCCGCTCGAAGGTGTCGTACAACTTCTCCTCGGTCGCCACGGCAAACCTGGCAAAAGAGCCGTCGGGCTTGTCGTCGGTCAGCTCGCGCGCCAGAGGACCGTCCAGGTTGATCAGTCCCGGCAATGGATACCTGTCGCACAGGACGATCCTTCCCCGCGCCGCCGCCGATGCGGCCTTCCGGTATGCAAGCTTCCGATCCCGGGCGACGCACAGCAGCTTCGACAGCTCCGACACTGTCTTCAGCCCGCCCGCCATGCGTCCCAGCTTCAGGCTGCCGCGAACGAACGCCGAGGTGCGGGACCAGGGAGGCTTACCGAGATGCACGCGCAGCACGTCGAGGTCCTTGGACAGCCATTCTTCGACCGAATCGAGAGCCGTGGACTTGCCCGCGCCATCCGATCCGACGGCAGCCACGATGAATCCGCCTGCAGCGGGAGTGTGCCTGGGCGAATCCTGCCTCCCCATCTTGCGAACCCTGTAGCTGAGGGTCCGCCCCAGCCGGAATCCCGCATCTGCAAGTGGCGACCGGGGCGAATGACCGGCCATGACATCTCGTACCCGGCGCCCGCACTGCCACAGCTGCCATGCCGAGGCCCCGGGCCGTAACGCTTCACGGCACCGTGCGAGCGTCTCCGGGTCCACGAGCGCCAGCCGGCTCTCCAGTACGTCGCTCACGCGGTCCGGGTCCGCCCGCTCTTCCAGCCAGTCCAACTCGTTCGACTCGCGCTCGCTGAGGCGACCGCGCCCCCGGAGAATCGAGTCGAGCGTGCCTCGCTTGAGGACCATGCGGATGACGTAGGCGACGTACTCCATCTCGGGCGCTGGGACCCGGAACGCCCCGGCCTGTCGTGCAGATGCCAGGAATTCGTCTTCCAGGGGGAGGCGAAATCCCTTCGACAGATCGTGCCCGATCATCAGCAGATAATGGACGTGCGCGTGGATCAGTCTCGGGGCGTCAGGATCGAATCCGAAGAAGCTGCGGACACCGAACGCGGCCTTTTCCGACGGTGGGTCAGCTTCCCGGAATCCCAGTCGTCCGAGGGCCTCGAGCACTGCCGGCTGGTCCGAACGAGCTACGAGGAGGTCCAGATCGCTCGCGCCGCTCGCCGCCCGATCCAGGTCGATCGTACTCTTCCACTGGCACCAGGAGACGCCGCGTTGCGCGAGTTCCCGAAGAAGTTCCTGTACCAGCGTCGATCGGCTCGCTCTCGACTCGTCAGGCATCCATGTATTCAGCGGTAGCGGCGTATCTGTATGGGCCGTAGCGCTGGCCGTACTTCCGCTTCTTCCCGTCGGGGTCGTTGAAGATCGCGCCGAGCACGCGGACTTTTGCCAGGGACAGCTGGGCATAGGCGCGCTGAGCTTCTTCACGGTCCGTCTGGCCTGCGCGGATTACCAGTACCACCCCGTCGACGAGCTGTCCGAGGATCGCCGTGTCGGCGGCCGCCAGCACTGGTGGTGTGTCCAGAATCACGAGGTCGAATCGACCGCCCAGGTCGGTCAGCATGCGCCGCATCGGAGCGCCTTCGAACAATTCCAGCGGGTCCGACGGCGGCGTGCCGCATGGGATCACCGACAGGTTCATCAACGGTGTCTTCTTGAGTACCCTCGGGACCCGCAGAAAATACGAACTCCGGGGATTGAGCAGGTCGGCAAGTCCCGGGGCGCGGGGAAGCTCCAGGGTCTTGTGGACTTGCGGACGACGCACGTCACAGTCGACCAGAACGACACTCATTCCCTTGTGCGCAAAAGAGATTGCCAGGTTGACCGCTGTAAGCGTCTTTCCCTCTCCCGGTCCGACGCTGGTCACGGCGACGCTCTTGAGATGCTCATCTCCCAGGGATGACAGGACGCTCGTGCGCAGCATTCGGAACGCTTCACGAGACACCATGTCCGTAGTCCCGAGCTTCTCTATGTACTCCGCCTGATCCTCATCCCGTGCCGCGTCCGACCGGGAGGGTAATCTCGGCAGGAAGCCGGCGACCTTCCGAGAGCCGTGCAACGATAGCTCCGGCGTACGCGGAATGATGGCCAGCTGAGGCAGGCTGAGGATCTCGCCGAGCTCCTCGGGCCGGCGGAACGATGTATTCTTGGCTTCGCGAACAAATGCTAGCGTGATGCCTGTTCCAAGACCGAGGAGAAGTCCAACCACGAGCTTGATCGGCCACATTCCGAAGACGGGCTTGTACGGAAGCGCGGCCATGTCGACGATATCGACATCGCCGATCTGCACGTTCTCGGCGATCCTTGCCTGCTGGTACTCCAGGCGAAGTTCGTTCGCCATCTCGGTCGTCACTTCGACCTGTCGGTTCAGGCGTGAGTCCTCCGCCTCCTTACCAGGCAGAGACTGAACGGAGGACGCCGTTCGGCTGCGGAGCGATTCGAGCGCCGCGATCCGTGCGTCCGCCGAGGTCACGTAACTGTCCAGGGCGTCGGCGATTCGATCTTCCGTCGTCCGGATCAGGGTCGCCAACTGGACGACATCGGGATTCGTCGGCGCGACCCGAAACGGACCCGTCGTGAGCGAGTCGAGCACCGTCTGGTACCGCATGATCTGTTCGTAATTGCCGACGATCGCCGGCTGCGACGCCAGCTGCGGCAACGCTGCCACGGCTCTCACCGCGGCCGCTCGACTGGCCTCGTTATCGGTGCGGAGATTCCCAGCCAGTCCAGCCACGAGTCTGCGGTCGGCCCTGAGCTCACTCAGGCGCGTCTCCAGTGACAGAAGCTCGGTCTGCTCCGCGGAAATCCGTTCCGCCGTGCCGGCGAGATTCTGATTGCTGCGAAACCTGGTGAGATTCGACTGAGACGAGTTGAGGATGCTCTCCATCTGGGCGAGTTGCTCTCCCAGAAACTCCCGCCGAACCCGCGAGTGCTCTCGTGCGGCTTCAACGCCTTGCGCCTGGAACGTTACGACGACCGCATTCGCCAGCGCCTGGGCGATATACGGATTCGGGCTCTGATAACTGACGTCCACGACGTCGGTGCCCTCCCGTCGAACTACCTGGAGATTCGCCAGAACGCGGTCGATTGCCAGTTCTCGGGGCAGGATTGCTACGATGAGCTCCGTGATCTCCGGGCGCTCGGCGAGGCTGAACTCGATTCCTTCGTGCCGAACTGTGTCTCCGTAGGCGGCCCTCGTGGTGCCCTGTCTTCCACTTACGACGACCCCCCCGGGGTCGAACACGACGGTAAGCGTGTCCTGCACGGCATCCGCGGAGACTTTCATTCCCAACACTTCAGACGTGAGGGGATCCCCTTCGACAGCGACGAGCCTGAGACCGAGAGAGTCGACGATGCTGCCGATGAGCGTCCGGCTGCGCAGGACCTCGAGTCTTGAGAGCAGCGGGTCGGTCGCCCGGCTGAGCGCCAAATCCGGGATTTCCCTGTCACCGACCAGGATGGGCGTGACTTCCTTCAGCCTGATCACTGCCTCGCCCCGGTAGACACGCGGCTCCAGGTAAATGAGGACTGCGACAGCCGACAGGAAGACAGATACGACAGCGGCGATCAGCCACTTGTGATTCTCCACAACAGTGAGCACCTCTCGAATCGTGATCGACTCGGAGGGCGGAGTGAGCAAGTCGCGCGAAAATTCCGGCATCTGCTAGTTCAGCCTCTTCGGTCCGGGTTAATCCTGTTAGTCCCTCGTAAATCGTTCGATAACCAGCAGTACTGCTGCCGCGGCCCCGATCAATGCGATCCACAGACCGGTCGTCCAGGTCTTCATGGGAACCATGATCTGGTCACCGGACCGGATATTTGCGGTGTAGGCGAGGTTCGAGGGGTCCGTGAGATCCAGCTTCTGCGCGACCACTCCCTGACCCGGTTCCTCACGCAGCAGCACCACGGCGTCTGTCTTCGCGTCCTTTGCCGGTCCCCCGGCCTTCGCGACTGCCTGCACGAGAGTCGTTGCCGGATGCAGCGCGTAGGTCCCTGGCAGATTCACCGTGCCCACGACGACGACTTCGAATAACGGCTCGACTACGATGCTCGGATCATCAATATACTCACGAAGCGCATCGGAGACTGCTTCGTGGAGGCCCGCCAACGGAATGTCGGAAGCGCGGACAGTCTGATACAGCGGGTGGGCGATCGTGCCGTCGGCCCCGATCCCGAACATGCCGCTATACTCATCATATCGCATGACCACGATTCGGATCGAGTCCCCGGGCGAGAGGGTGGCCGGACCGGCATTCGGGGACAGGACAATCGGGGCCGGCGATGAGCTGCACGCGCCGAACGCGACTGCGGTGCATGCCAGAAACAGCTTCACGGTTCGATGAACTGTCATCGCCCACTCCTCGCTTCTCACTTGGCCGGAGACCCTACCGATTCAACTCGGTTGTTGCCTTCGACATGACATGGTTACCGTGACTTCCTCACAGGAATTGAATCGCAGCAATCTGATGCATCGACTCGGGACGCGCGACTGTGGAATCGCTGCAACATGCAGCGCCCGCAGAACGAATGCTTGAGACTTCAGGCATCATTGCCGCGGGATCGCATGGCTTCTACACTCCCGGTCGCCACCAGCACAACTTTGTCGAGGAGGGAAACCGGGATTGGCGCAGGTTACCACTGGCAATGGACCGGACACGATGCTACCGACGACATGAAGCGGGCGTTCGATGTCATCGCGGCCTCGATCGCGCTGGTGCTGCTGTCGCCTGTGTTGGCGATCGTCGCTCTCCTTGTCCGGGCCAATCTCGGCAAGCCCGTGCTGTTCCGTCAGACTCGCCCGGGTCTGCACGGCGAACCGTTCGAGATCATTAAATTCAGATCCATGTCTGGTGAGGACGACGAGGCCGGAGACGAGATTTCCGAGGCCGAGCGCATCGGAAAGTTCGGGCGTTTCATCCGCGCGACCAGTCTCGATGAATTGCCCGAATTATGGAACGTGCTCAACGGCACGATGAGCCTGGTCGGACCGAGACCGCTACTCACGAGGTATCTCGATCGCTACTCCCCGGAGCAGGCCCGGCGCCATGATGTCAGGCCCGGGATCACCGGCCTGGCCCAGGTCTGCGGACGCAACGCGATCTCGTGGGAAGAGAAGTTCGAACTCGACGTGATGTATGTCGACAATCACTCGTGGTGGATGGACCTGAAGATCCTCTTGAAGACGGCCACGAAGGTGCTCACGGCTGACGGCATCAGCACCGAGGGGCACGCGACCTCCCCTGAGTTCTGGGGCCTGGCCGCGGACAACAGGGCAGATGGATTGGAGGACGGGGACGCATGAGCGGCGACACTGCTACCGCGCCGCGACGATCGACCCTGAGAAGGGCGTACAGCTTCATTTCGCACCAGCCCCGCATTCGCAAGGCGGTGATGACGACGCCGGGACTCCGTCAGCTGGCCTGGCGCTTCGTCGCCGGAGAAGATCTCGCCGCCGGTGTGGCAGTCGTCCGCGCGTTGAACGCCGACGGCATTCTCGCCAGTCTCAATTTCGTGGGAACCCATGTTCATGATCGAGAGGAAACACTTGCAGCGACTGACGCAGCCATCGAAGCGCTCCAGCGCATCAACGATGAGCAACTGGCCGCGAATCTGTCGGTCAAGCCCACGCAGCTCGGCCTCGACATCGACGAGGATTTCTGTCTGCTCCAACTCCGTCGTGTGGTGGAGCGGGCTCACATCCTCGGACTGTTCGTCCGTATCGACATGGAGGAATTCGTCTATGTCGAACCGACGCTGCGTATGTTCGAAGAGCTGCGGGCGGCATTCGGGCCCGACACGGTCGGGATCGTGATCCAGTCGTACTTGCGCGACCGGGCGAGCGATCTCGAGCGTGTGCTTGACGGAGGCTCGAGCGTCCGTTTGACAAAGGGCGGGTACTGGGAGCCCGATGTGGCGTTTCGGGACAAGGCCGACATCGACCGTTGCTTCGACCGCGACCTCGAGCTCCTGCTGACTCGCGGACGCCTGCCGGCGATCGCCACACACGACGAGAAGTTCGTGAACCGGACACGGGAGCTCGCCACGCAGCTCGGGCTCGCCCGTACCGACTTCGAATTCCAGATGCTCTATGGAGTCAGGCCGGATCTGCAGGAGCAGTTGGCTAGTGAGGGATATCGGGTCCGCTGCTACGTTCCCTACGGCGGGCAGTGGTTTCCGTATTTTCTCGGCTGCGTGCGCCGGATTCCCGGCGGCGCAGTGAGACGGCTCCGCGGGCGGACCCGATGATTGATTCGTACACGCTGACGACCGAGGATGCGGAGACCTGGCAGAGGATTCTGCCCGCCGACCTTCGGGCCAGCGCCAGCCTCGAGTACGTGCGGATCTGCGAGCGTCAGGCCGGCCTGACGGCCCGGCTGTTCGTGGTCGAGATCGACGGCTGCCCCGTCGCTGCGTATCCCTACTTCCTCCGTCCTCTCGATTCGCTGCCGTTCGCGGCGAGCATGAAGTCTGTCTGGTACGACACCACCACTCCCGAATACCTCGGGCCGGTCTGGATCGACCCCGACATGACCCCGGCTGCGGCGCCTTTCCGGTTTCCAGAGGTGTTTGCAGATCATTGCCGCGAGAAAGGCATCATCGCCGAATTCGCTCACCTGGATCCATGGATTCCCGAGCAGCTGCTCGAGTCGGGGTGTGTCAAACCCAACCGCGAGATCGTCTACGTCGACCTGACCTGGCCCGAGGACGATATCTGGATGAAGTCGCTTTCCAGCGATGCGCGGCGGCAGACCAAGCAGGGCCAGCGGGCCGGGGTACAGACCAGGCGCGCGACCGAGCCGGACGACGTGCGCGAGTTTCACCGCCTGTACGCGATGACGATGGAGCGCCGTCAGGCCAGGGAGAGCTACCGGTACCCGCTCGAGTACTTCATGGCGTTCTTCGAGACGATGTCGGGGAATTCGTTCTTTGTTCTCGCCGAGTACGAGGAGCGGGTCGTGGCGGGAGGGTTGTTTGTTTACGACGACAACGAGATTCGTTGGCACCTTTCGGCTGCTGACCGGGAGTGGAGCCGTGTCCGGCCGGTTAACGTTTACCTCTACAACACCATACGTGAGTCACTCGGCCAGCGCTGGAAGCGAATGCTCCTCGGGGGTGCCTACGAGGATGGTGACGGCGTCTTCCGGTTCAAGGCCAACTTCTCCAGGCTTCGCGCCGACTTCCAGACTTACGAGCGCTTACACGACGTCGATGCCTATGCCGCTGTCATGACGAATTGGCATCGCCACTATGGGAGCTCCTTGCCCCGGGAGGACTACTTCCCAGCGTATCGTGCGTCGCCACCGGAGAGTGACGAGTAAGCTGCGCGCGCAGCCGACACGGCTCTAATCGGCCCGATCCGGGCTCCGAACACCCGCGCCGGACAAGCGATTCATGCTGCGGCAACAGTCCGGTCGTTCGGCCATTCAGAGCCTGACTCTGCATGGGCCGGGGGTCGTCGGCAAAGGTCTTGTCAAATCCGGTTGGACTGGTTCTAATGGAATGTACCTTTCCAGCGTGGCACAATGTCGGCCCCATGACTGTCATGAACCGGGGACTCCACCCCTGTGGGTGAGTTCCAGTTTGAAACGCCGGATCAGGAAATCGTCAGGTCCTTGTCGAGCACACCGCATCGCATCCGCAGTATGGAGGAGTTGGTAATGGGGTCGATCAGGCACCCGGTGGTCCGCCTGCTCAGTTTGAGCGCAGTTGTGTTCATCACCACGTGTACCGACGACCAGGGCCCGCTCGCGCCGGGGCCGGCAGATCCGGTTGTCAAGGTCGTTTCGCAATTGCCGGCGGGTTCTGCGGTTCGTCTCTCCCGTGCCATTGAACCCATCGACCTCGGCGTCGAAAACCCCACGGGTCTGGCATTCTCATCGAACTCGGGAATGCTGCTCGTCATATCACGCGCCCCTGGAACACCTCCGGGCGACGCTACCGCAATCGAACTCGTGGATCCGTCTGCAGATCGGGTCGGAACCGTCCAGGTCGCGATCGGTGTGACAGATCCGATCAACATGACCTTCGATGAAGCCGCCAATCGGCTGTTGATCTTCGGGGCCACGAACAGCGAGTTGTACGAGATCCGGGCCAGACAGGACGGCAGCATTGATCCGCAGGCTGTCGAGCAGATTGCTGCCCGGAGTTTCGGCGTCGAGGATCCCCAGGGGATAACCGTCGATCCGGTCAGCGGACATCTGTTCATCCTGGATGTCGAGGGACGCCGGATCGTCAGAGTAGAGCCGGATCCGCAGCACGGTTTCGAGGAAGCGGCGATCTCTGAGATCGATCTTCGAAAGGCTGGCCTGTCCGACCTTCGCGGTCTCGCAATGCACCCGGTCACCGGCAGTCTCTACACCCTGGACCCTTCCAGGCAGGAGCTCCATGAGTTGACCCCGACCGGCCAGATCGTGGCCAGCCACGACATTTCCGGATTCGGGTTGACGAATACGCATGGGATGGCATTCGGACCCAGCGGCGACAGCACGGACGACCCGGATGAGTGGAGCCTGTACATTGCGGAAAGTGGTCCGAGTACGGGTCCGGACGAAGTCGGGAGCGTAGCCGAGCTGTCATTCGACCTGGCCGGAGGCGCATTCGCAAACTTAGCAAACATTGCGGCCGCAACACCGGCGTCTCTGGTTCAGACCGTCGACACCTGGCAGTTCTCTCCGCCGAGTCCAGACCCCGCCGGCATCGTGTACCTGGATCACCTCGACCAGCTGTTGATCAGTGATTCTGAAGTCAACGAAATGTCGATTTTCACTGGTGTGAACCTGTTTGCCGTGAGCCTTCCAGGCAGTCTCGTCGGCACGTATACGACGGTGTCTTACACGTCTGAGCCGACCGGAATCACTTTGAATCGGGCGAACAAGCATCTCTTCATTTCAGACGACAACTCGGACGAGATCTTCGAGGTCAACCCGGGTCCGGACGCCATCCTGCACACGGTCGATGATATTGTCACTTCCTTTGAAACCAACGACTTCGGCAGCAGCGACCCGGAGGGGCTTACATACGATCAGACGCAGGGAGTCCTGTTCATAGTCGATGGTATAGACTCGGAAGTCTACCGACTTTCGCCCGGGGCCAACGGCGTATTCGATGGCGTTTCCCCGTCGGGTGACGACCAGGTGAGCAGCTTCGATACGGAGGTCCTCGGCTTGCTCGATCCTGAGGGCATAGTCTGGGACGAGGACTTCGGCCACCTCTACGTCGTCGGCGATCCAGAGACGACGGTATTCCATCTCACGACTTCGGGGACGCTGGTCCGCACGATCGACATATCGGCTGCAAGCGCAGACAAGCCTGCCGGGCTTGCATACGCCCCGGGTAGCCTGAATCCGGACCAGATGAATCTGTGGATCGTGGATCGTCGGACAGACAACAACTCGAATTCACAGGAAAACGATGGCCAGGCGTACGAATTTGCCGTGCCTTCCCTGTCCGGGAATCTCCTTCCGATCGTGACGATCTCTGCCCCGGCGAACGGATCGACGTTTGTCGTGGGAGACCCCATCACGTTCACGGGAACCGCGATGGACTTCGAGGATGGAGTTCTGACGGCAACCATGGAGTGGACCTCGAACCGGGATGGGACGATCGGCTCGGGCGGGTCGTTCACTACGACTGCCCTGTCCAGCGGCACACATACGATTACGGCGTCAGTGACCGACACCGGTGGCCTCCTGGGTGCAGACGCGATTGCCGTGACGGTCGGATCCGGCGCTTCGACGGACATCGTGTTCGACGAGAGATTTGAAGTAACGGGATACGACGAATTCTGGTCTGAAGGCGAAGTCCTCGGCACAGGGGTTTCGCAGGACGAGGACTACCCGACGAGTCTGATCGCGGGCGCACCGGCAGACTGGGGTTCGGAGGCCCTGGAAATGGTGCTCGCGGCCGGTGAAGACAGCTATGTCGAGCACCTGCTCACTACGACCGGCCACCAGGAATCGTATCTCAGGTACGAGTTCATCGTCGGATCGGATGAACTCGCCAATGGCGACGTGAATCACATCTTGAGCGTACGTGCGCTTGGCGGCGAGAAGATGTACCAGTTGATGTTCGCGCGAGCGGGCGGCCAACCCTACTTGACCACACAGATTTTTCACGACGGTACATCCAACATCTACAACAGGGTCATCTCGCTCGACACGGCGTACCGGGTCGAGATGTACTGGAATTCCACGACCGACGAGTGGGAATACAGAGTTGACGGCAGCACCCTGGCCTCTGGGTCGCTGACTGGGACTGCCGCTTCCTACGACCTCAGCTATTTCCGTGTTGGAGATATCGCACGACAACAAGATGCGGCCGCGACGATTTACGTCGACAACGTGGCTTTCAGTACGGATAGTTGGCTCGGAGCGCCGACCGCCCCGAACGCGGCGCCGACGGCTTCGTACACG
>Ga0316201_10000885_pt1 | contig 18900 bp, 18 predicted proteins | sample CS6wburrow_MG_FD_204516 | JGI IMG/M metagenome (GOLD analysis project Ga0316201, IMG submission 204516) | Coastal sediment microbial communities from Delaware Bay, Delaware, United States - CS-6 worm burrow | ecosystem: Environmental > Aquatic > Marine > Coastal > Sediment | place: USA... | reverse complement strand
TTGTAACCGAAATCGTGGCTGCATGCACCCCCGTCTGGACGGGAAAAACGCAGCAATTTCGGCTCTTGGAGCCCTCCGCTGCTTTGAAACAAGCCGGAAACGTTCGACACATCAAGCGGAAACAGCACGGATCTACGGTCTGCCAACTTCAAAGGAGGAACCGGGGATGGATGCTCTCAATCAGGCGGATACCGCATGGCTCATGGTGTCGTGCGCACTCGTAATGCTCATGACACCGGGCTTGGCGCTCTTCTATGGAGGCATGGTCGGCTCGAAGAACGTGCTCTCATCGTTCATGCACAGCTTCATCGCGCTCGGCATCATCACCCTGCAATGGGTCGTGATCGGCTATTCGCTGTCGTTTGGTTCTGACCTGGGCGGCGGTTTCATCGGAGGCTTCGAATACGCCTTTCTCAACGGGGTGGGTCTCGAGCCGCAAGAGGGCTCCACGATCCCTCACATCCTGTTCATGGCGTTTCAGATGATGTTCGCGATCATCACGCCCGCGTTGATCTCCGGCGCCATCGCCGAGAGGATGAAGTTCTCGGCGTACTTCGTGTTCATCATCTTGTGGGCAACCTTGGTTTACGATCCGATCTGCCATTGGGTCTGGGGTCCGGACGGCTGGCTCGGAGTCCGCGGTGCGCTCGACTTTGCTGGTGGCACCGTCGTTCACCTGTCTTCGGGCGCAGCAGCTCTGGTCTGCGCCCTGGTCATCGGCCGCCGCGGTCGGCCTGGCCCGCCTCACAATCTCACGCTGACCTTGCTCGGCGCGGGGATGCTCTGGTTCGGTTGGTTCGGCTTCAATGCGGGTAGTGCGCTTGCTGCGAACGAAAATGCCGCGCTCGCGCTGGTGAACACGCACGTGGCCGCCGGCGCCGCCGCTTTGTCCTGGGCCGCCGTCGAGTGGATCAAGCAGGGGAAGCCGACGGCCCTCGGCGTGGCTTCCGGCCTGGTGGCTGGCCTAGTCGTCATCACGCCTGCGGCCGGCTTCGTCGGCCCGACCTCGGCAGTCCTGATGGGCTTGATCGCCGGCCCGGTTTGCTATGGCGCAGTGATGGTCAAGGGAACGCTCGGCTACGACGACGCGCTCGACGCGTTTGGCATTCATGGTGTTGGCGGGGCGCTCGGCGCGGTGCTGACCGGGGTGTTTGCGAGCGCTGTTTGGGGCGGAACCGACGGACTAATCGGGGGCAACAGCGAGCTCTTCACGGAGAACATCATCGGCGTTCTTGCGGCGGCAGCGTACTCGGCGGCCGTCACCTTCGTGATACTCAAGGCCCTAGACGCCACCATCGGCCTCCGCGTGAGCAGCGACGAGGAGAGCGAAGGCCTGGACACCAATCTGCACGGTGAAGAGGGGTATCACATGGGTGGGGCTGGCGCGCTGACTGAGTAGCGGCGGCGCCTCGACACCGCAGACTCATTGTCCAAGCACTGTGTTCGTCGTAGGTGTTGGGCATGGGTCTGCGCCGATTCGTCGCTCGCTTGTTCGGAAAGGAAGCGGAACCTCGTGCGCCGCTGCCCGAGGCAGAGGAGCGGGACTACTCGCTTCCGGAGCTCGCAAACTACGACGGTTCCGATCCCAGCATGCCGATTCTCATCGGCATTCGAGGCCAGGTCTACGACGTAACCCGCGGGAAAGATTACTACGGTCCGGGCGGGCCCTATGGGATGTTCGCCGGCAAAGACTGCACACGCGCGCTTGCGAAGGTGTCGTTCGACGCAGAGCTTTTCACCGGCGACATCGAAGGGCTGGACACAGAAGAGCTCGACAAGCTCGAAGAGTGGATCGAGATGTTCGAGGGCAAGTACCGCCGCGTCGGCCTGCTGTTGTAGCGCTAGGGCGAGAGCAGCGGCCTGACTTGAAGGACTTGGCCACCGGCGCCGCTTCCGTCGTTGGTGATGTACAGCAGCCCGTCCGGGCCTTGCCTTGGTGATCGTAGACGTCCTTCGTCTTCGATCACTCGGAAATCGCTCGTCACCTCGCCCTCGGAGGTCACGAAGTAGATGTGAATGTGGGTCGCTTTCAGAGTCGCCACGGCTAGCGCGCCGTCCCAGGCGCCCCACGTGCTTCCTTCGAGGAAGGTCGCACCGGAGAGCGCCAGCGTCGGAGATCCGCTCGACCAGATCGCCTCGATTGCGGCCGGGAACTCTACGAGATCGGTCATCGGAACCGATTCGTTGTAGCCCGGCCCTCCGTCGGCGGGCACCGGGTTCCAGCCGAAGTTGCCTGCCACGAGCAGATTGACTTCATCGTTCGTCGACGGTCCGTGCTCGGCCGACACACCCACGTCGTCCGAGGACCGAAACGCCATGCCTTGAATGTTGCGATGGCCTTTGGACAACCAGAGCTGCCCGCCGGGATTGCCGGGTGCGGCGCTACCGTTTCGATCGATGCGAAGTACCTTGCCGCCCAGAGAGTCATCGTCCTGGGGTGTCGTGCCTATCGCGGCGTCGCCAGTGCCGACCCATAAGTAGCCGTCCGGCCCAAAGCGAGGTCGACATCCGCTGTGCCGTCCGCTGCTGTACGGCATGCCGGTCACGATATCGGTTCGATCAAGCAGGGCGTTGCCGTTGGGCGTCTGGAGCTCGTAGCGCACCAAGCGCACATCGGTTGCGGCGTCCGCATCGGAGGCCATGCACACGTAGACGTAGCCGTTCGTCGAGAAGTTGGGGTCGACTTCGAGGCCCAGCATGCCGCCTTCCCCGCTCGCGACCAGGTCCGTCGGCGCAATGATGAAAGGCGCGGCGCCGACTCCGTCCGCGTATACGTTGAGGCGGCCCGGTCGCTCGGTCACCAATACGGTTCCGTTCGGAAGCCAGGCGATGTCCCAGGGCTTGTTCAGGCCGGAGATGAAGGGCGTCACTTCCAGCGTCGGGGTCATGCTGCTGCCGCCGGAGCCACCGTCTCCGCCCGAGCCCGCTATGCCTCCGCTGCCCGCGATGCCGCCGGCGCCCGCGATGCCGCCGGCGCCCGCTGTGCCACCGGCGCCCGCTGTGCCACCGGATCTCGCCGTGCCGCCCATGCCGTTACTGGTTGATTCCCCACATGCTGTCAGAAGGACGGCGCAAACCAAGAAGATTCTTAACCCCATAATGTTAATTTTGACCTCATCGACCGCGGATTCAAGTCGAAGTCAAACGCCGGTAGGTCAATGTAGCGAGAGCGCCCACGCGAGCTGCGGTCATTCCATGGAGAGAGGGGAGGTTGAGCAGGCCCTCCTTGTATTGACCACCGTTAAGCCGCGGCTCAGCATCCCTCGGTGGACAACGAGAAGATCTTGAACGACGTGATGGGCGGCGGTCTACGCGTGCTCAATCGAATCGCGGACTCACCGATCGTCGAACGACTCGGACTCGAAGACAGGGCTCAGAAGCTGGTGTACGAGGGCGCCAAGCGCGCTGCGGAGACGGCGGCAAGAGCTGCGAAACGACTTTCGGCGAAGCGGGCAGCGGATCGTCCGCGGACCTCGAAGAAGTTTGACCTGAGCTTGAGCGAGCAACAGCAGTTGATGCGGGATACGCTTCGGCGATTCTCTGATGACCTGATGCAACCGGCAGCTCGAGAGGCCGATGAGCGTTCAGCTCCGCCTGACGACTTCCTCGAGACATTCAACGAGCTTGGTGCGATCGCCATGTCGGTTCCCGAGGCACTCGGCGGGGAAGCGGAGCAGGTCTCCGCTGTGTCTCAGATGCTGATCGTGGAAGACCTGGCGCGCGGGGATATGGGGCTTGCCTATGCGGCTCTCTCTCCTTTGTCGTTCGTCAACGCGCTGGTCCATTGGGGCGACGAGCAACAGCGGGCAACTTTGCTTCGGTCACTGCTCGAAGGAGATTCGAGTGTCGCCACCCTGGCGGTCGTGGAACCCCATCCGTTCTTCGACCCGGGCGCGTTGCGCACCAGCGCCAAGAAGCGCGGCTCGGACTACGTCATCACTGGCGAGAAATCTATGGTCGCCTTGGCTGACCGAGCGAAATGGTTCCTCATCGCAGCCGAGATTCCTAAGGTTGGCCCTCGCTTCTTTCTGGTCGAACGGGATGCCGCGGGTGTCGAGGTCATCGACGAGCCGGCGATGGGATTGCGGTCGGCGAGCCTTGGTCGCGTGAAGCTCGTCAAGGTGCGTGTTGCGCCCGAGGCGCTCCTCGGGGGCGAAGCGGCCCTGAAAACGGAAGGCCAGGCGGCCTACGAAGACGCGGTAAATCGTGGTCGCGTTGCCTGGGGCGCAATGGCACTGGGGACCGCGCAGGCACTGCTGGATTACGTCATTCCGTATTGCAATGACCGGCTGGCATTTGGAGAGCCAATTTCGCATCGGCAGGCCGTCGCCTTCATGGTTGCGGACATCGCAATCGAGCTCGAGTCGATGCGGATGCTGGTGTACCGCGCAGCGGGGCGACTCGACGAGGGCCTCAAATGCCAACGCGAGGCGTACCTTGCCCGCACGCTCTGCTCCGAGAAGGCGATGGAAATAGGAACCAACGGTGTCCAGCTGCTCGGAGGGGCCGGGTTCATCAAGGACCACCCGGTCGAGATTTGGTATCGGCAACTTCGTTCCATCGGCGTGATGGACGGCAACCTGCTGCTCTAGGGGATTCAGATGATCTATTTGGAAGTTCCAAAGAACCTCAAGCTCGTCGTCAACCAGGCGCACCAGGTAGCCAAGCACGTCTTCCGTCCGATTTCGCGGAAGTACGATCGCGCGGAGCACGACTATCCCAAAGAGCTCGACATGCTGGCCGCGCTCATGGATGGGCTGAGTGCCGGCGGTGGCCAGCAGGGAGCGAGTGTCGACGCGCTTCAGCGCGAGGTAGGCTCCGACAAGGGCGTTCGCAACGGAGGCAACATGTCGACCTGCCTGGGGCTGACCGAGCTCTGCTGGGGAGACGTGGGACTGGCGCTCTCCATTCCGCGCCAGGGGCTGGGGAACGCCGCGATCGCTGCTGTGGCCGACGCGGAACAAAAGAAGCGCTTCGCAGGTGTCTGGGCAGCCATGGCCATCACCGAACCGGGGGCGGGCTCTGACTCGGCCAACATCCGCACCACCGCCCGGCTCGATGGCGACGAGTGGGTGCTCAGTGGCGAGAAGATCTACGTCACCGCGGGAAGCAGGGCGGACTCGGTTGTCGTCTGGGCGACGCTCGATCGGAATCTCGGACGCGCGGCGATCAAGTCATTCGTCGTTCCGCACGGGACGCCCGGGATGGAAGTGGTCCGACTCGACAAGAAGCTGGGGATTCGCGCATCCGACACGGCGAGCATCACGCTCACCGATTGCCGCATCCCAAAAGAGAACCTGCTGGGCACCTCCGACATTGACACGAAGAAGGGCTTCGGCGGGGTGATGCAGACTTTCGACAACACTCGCCCCATCGTGGCGGGCATGGCGGTTGGTGTCGCCCGTGCCGCACTCGAGCACACGCGCGAGCTGCTCCAAGAGGAAGGGGTCGAGGTTCGCTATCGCGGGCCACTCTTCAAGAAGAGCGCCGCCGAAGCCGAGCTGATTCGCATGGAAGCGGATTGGGAGGCGGGCCGGCTGCTGATGCTCAAGGCCGCCTGGATGGCGGACAACGGGATTCCCAACTCGACCGAAGCGTCGATGTCCAAGGCCAAGGCCGCTCGGGTCGCGAACCAGGTCACGCTTCGCTGTGTCGAGCTCTGCGGAAACCTCGGGTACACCGAGGGCGAGCTTCTCGAAAAGTGGGCGCGGGATTCCAAGATTCTCGATATCTTCGAAGGCACCCAGCAGATTCAATTGCTGATCGTCGCACGCCGGCTGCTCGGAAAGCGGTCGTCGGAGCTTCGCTGAAGGAGGCCTCATGGAAATCAACGGAATCGCTCACACCTTCGTCACGGTGGGCGACTTCGATCGGGCGCGTGCCTTTTACAGCGAGCTGCTGCCCTTTCTGGGCTTGAAGATCGTCATGGACATTCCGGGGACGTACTACTGTGTCGGCGGTCGAACCGGTTTCGCGATTCGAGAGGCGCCTGAAGAGAACCGTGGCGAGCGCTTCGACCAGAACCGGGTCGGTCTGCATCACATCTGCTTTCGCGCGCGCACACGCGAAGGCGTCAACGAGGCTCACGAGTTCGTCAAGAACTTGGGAGCGAAGATCATCCACGGCCCCGAAGAAGCGATCTGGGCCCCTGGCTACTACTCGATTCTGTTTGAAGATCCGGACGGGATTCGGCTGGAGATCAATTTCGTGCCGGGGAAGGGACTGCTGAAGTAGGGTCGGCAGGCGCAGCGCCATTGCCAGTGTCAGTGTAGCCAGAATCTGCCGTTGGCTGATCCGACTTTGCAGGGGTATTCGTACAGCTCGGATAGCCGTTCGTTCGTCAGTACGTGTTCGAGAGGGCCGGAAGCGAGGGTGCCGCCTTGCTTCAGTAGCAGGGCGTGTGTTGCATGAGCTGGGATCTCTTCGACGTGGTGACTGACCAGAATGAGAGTGGGTCCGTCGAGCTTGGCGCAAAGGCGATCGACGTCGCCGATCAGACGCTCGCGGGCGCCGGGGTCGAGGCCGGCGCAGGGCTCGTCGAGAATCAGGAGCTCTGGCTGGGTGACCAGCGCACGCGCGATCATGACTCGTTGTTTTTCGCCCTGTGAGAGCACGCCGTAGCGTTTGTTGCGGAACGCAAAAGCTCCGATGCCCCGCAGGGCGTCGTCGGCTCGAATGAGGTCTTGAGCGCTCAGCTCCTGCCAGTTGCCGATGGTGGCATGGATGCCGGTCGCCGCGACTTGTCGGGCACTTTGCCCCACGGGGAGCCAGCCGAAGAGTGCGGAGCTGACCCAGCCGATCCGCTCCTTCAAAGCCCGCATGTCGCAATTGCCGTAGACCTCCCCGAGCACCGCGACACGGCCTAGGCTCGGCCATTCGTAGCCTGCGACGATGGACAGAAGAGAGCTCTTGCCGGCCCCATTGGCTCCGAGCACTACCCAGTGCTCGCCCGGCATCACTTGCCAGCGAATGTCCCGCAGAATGTCGACGCCGTCGCGGCTGAAGGCTTCGATGTGGAGATCAATGACCGGTGCCACGGTACGAGGCTAGCACCGTATCGGCCCGCGACGCCTCGTCCTTAGTGCTTGATGCCGCGCCCGATGTGCGGTCCAATGCGCCTCGATGCCGTTACATCTCGTTTGGGTCGTGCTCAGTCTCGTTCTCAGCGCCAACCTGGCGCGGGCTCAAGGGGACTGTTCGGAGCGTCTCGAGGGCTTGGTACCCGAGGGGCCTGAGACACACTTCTTCATTCCGTTCGATGTCCCCGAGGGCATCGTCGAAATCGAGGTGGTCCACGAAGACACCCCGGCGGTAAACACTCTCGATTGGGGGCTCGACGACCCGAACGGATTTCGCGGCTGGGGCGGAGGGAAGAGCGGCCTCGAAAACCCGGCGATCGTGGGTCTCGAAGCTGCATCGCCGAGCTACGTCCCTGGGCCCATTCCGGCTGGCACCTGGGAAGTCGTGGTCGGCAAGGCGAACATGGTCGAAACGCCGGCACGGTACGAGGTCTGCATTCAGCTTCGTACCGAGGCGACTCTGGACCCGCAGCCGCGATCGCCCTACCAGGACCCGGGCGCCCTCGACGACGAGGCACGCTGGTATGCAGGCGACTTCCATGTTCACACGCTCCAGAGCGACGGTACGCCTACGATGCGGGAGGCGCTCGAGTTCGCCGATGGCATCGGCTTGGACTTCATCATGCTGTCCGAGCACAACACCAATAGTGGGCTCACACTGTACGGGAGCTTGCAGCCCGACTTTCCGACGCTTCTCATGATTCCCGGGCTCGAGTGGACGACTTACTCCGGTCACGCGCACGCGATCGGAGCCGTCGATTGGGTCGATCAGAAGTTCGGCGTACGCGGCGTCACCGTCGAGGGCGCCATCGAGGCCATCCAGGCGCAGGGGGGGCTCTTCTCGATCGACCACCCGACGGTGCCGGGTGAGGATTTCTGCATCGGCTGTCCTTGGGAGATCGAAGTCGAACCGACCTCGGTCGACGGCGTCGAAGTGCAAGGCGGCATCTGGAACGCCATCGATTTCTGGGAACAGATGTGCGCGGAGGGATCGCATGCCACGGCGGTCGGCGGAAGCGATGATCACGAAGGTGGCCTCGGAAGCGGTGTGCTCTACAGCCCGATCGGAATGCCCACGACCATGGTGTTCGCCGAAGAGCTGAGCGTCGATGCCATTCTCGAAGGGGTTCGCGCTGGACGCACGGTCATCAAGGTCAACAGCATCGATGACCCGATGCTCGAAACGGAGCTGAGCGGCGAGCGGGTGGGCAACACGGTCTTTGCCGACACCGCGACCCTGTCGGTCGTGGTAACTGGCGGCACCGGGCAAACGCTTGAGGTGATCAAGAACGGGGCCCCTTTGGAATCGCTATCGATTGGCAGTGATCCGTTCACACACGAGATGAGCGTCGAAGCACCGTCCGAGGGCGAGGATCGCTATCGTCATCAAGTCATTTCTGGCGCAGACCCAGTGACCATCGGCAGCTACGTTTGGCTTCGAGCCGCGGAGGCACCCGAGCCCAGCGGAAGCTCCGGCGGTTGCAGTTGCCGGCTTGTGAGCGGGTCCGATGACGATACGGGATTGCTCCTAGCCGTGCTCGCGCTTGGGGCATGGTACGGGCGGCGCCGCCGCGGGAGCTGAGCGTCAGCCGGTCTTCTTCCGGCGGCGCAACACGTGACGCAGGCGCGAGCGCTCGTCACGCTCCCGTTCCTCGAGCATTCGTCTCAGGGAGTTCAGCTCCGCCGTCAGCGTCGGCTCGACGCGAAGTTGCAGGGTGTTGACCTGGCGCGTGGCCTTGGCGAGCGCGTCACCCAAGCGCCGAACGAGCTGTTCCTTGGGGAGCGCTTCGAGGACCAGCTCGACCAGTCGCTCGAACTCAGTCGCGGTCTGTGCCGCTGCCGGGCCTATCGAAGGCGCGGCGGTATCTCGCGCCGTCAAGGTGCGCAGTAGCGGGCTGTGTGAAACGACCGAGGGTACGGCGATGCCCCAAATCTGCTTGTGCTCGAGCTCGACCGTGATCTCTCGGCCGGGCCAGGCATAGGTTTCCAGGCTCGCCTGTCCGCGCGCAGCCAAGGCGAGGAGCAGAGCCTTGTATGCCTTGCTGGCACGGTCCTCCACCTCTTGACGGGCATTCAAGGCAGGCCGCGCGCTCTTGAAGAGCTCGGTGATCAGGGCCTCGCGTTTGCGATTGAGCAGCTCTCGGCCTTTCTGAACACGCCCGAGCTGGGCGCTCGCGCGAACGAGCCCGGAGCGAGTCGGTGGCACCGAGCGTGCGCTCATGGACTGTCCTCCGTGCTGGCTGCGCGCGCGGCCCAGGCCTCGTCCGAAATTCGGCTCAGCTCGTCGCGCGGCAGGGTCTCGAGGAGCGACCAGCCCACTCGCATGGTTTCGGCTAGGGAGCGGCGCGCGCCGCTTTGATTGATCAGCTGCGTTTCGAACGCATCGACGAAGTCCAGGGCCCGCCGATCGCCGGGCGCCAGACCTTCACTGCCGACGATGGCCGCCATGAGCTTCGCTTCGCGCCCTCGCGCGTAAATCGCATAGAGCTGGTTCGCCCATTCGCGGTGCTCCGGCACGGTGCGGCCTTCGCCGATGCCCGCATTCATCAGGCGCGACAAGGACGGCAGCACATCGATCGGCGGATACACACCGCGTTGATGCAGCTCGCGGCTCAGAACGATTTGCCCTTCGGTGATGTACCCGGTCAAATCGGGGATCGGGTGCGTCATGTCGCCGTCCGGAAGGGACACTACCGGCAACTGCGTGACCGAGCCAGTGCCGCCCTTGAGCACTCCCGCGCGCTCGAACAGCGAGGCCAAGTCCGTGTACATGTAACCTGGGTAGCCACGGCGTCCCGGGATCTCTTCTCGTGCGGCCGCGACTTCCCGCAGGGCCTCGGCGTAGTGAGTGATGTCGGCCATCACGACGAGCACGTGAATCCCGTGTGTGAACGCGAGGTGCTCGGCGGTCGTGAGCGCGACTCGAGGGGTTAGCAGTCGCTCGATGGTCGGGTCGCTTGCCTGGTTGAGAAAGAGCACCGTGCGCTGCATCACCTCGCTTTCGAGAAAGCGAGAGACGAACGTTTGAGTTTCGCGCTCGGTGATGCCCATGGCGGCGAACACGACTGCGAAAGGCTCCCCTCGGGCGGGACGCGCGTTTTCTACGATGTCGGCGGCGAGCTCCACGCCCGGTAGGCCGGGCGCGGAGAACACAGGGAGCTTTTGACCTCGCACGAGCGTGTTCATCCCGTCGATTGCGGAGACTCCGGTTTCGATGAAGTCTGATGGATGTTGCCTTCGAACGGGGTTGATCGGGGCGCCCCAGATCGGCAGACGCGCTTCGCCGATGGACGGCGGGAGCCCATCGAGCGGTTCGCCGGTGCCGCTGAGCGCCCGCCCGAGCAGGTCCTGGCCGACCACCGTCGTTGCCGTCTCGCCGGTCAAGGTGATCGCGGCGTCCGCGGGCTTGAGTCCAAGCGTGTCCTCGAACACCTGAATCACGGTGATCTCGGTCCCAACGTCGATCACCTGACCTCGTCGATCGTCCTGACCCGTGCCTCCGATGCGAACCCACTCCCCAAGTTTTGCGCGTCGCGTGGAGCGGACGAATATGAGCGGACCCGCCGCCGAGGCGGCGCCGGAGTAGGTTCGCGAAATCGGAGCATCCAAGCGCTTCATGCCGGCCTCATGTCCTCGATGGTTTGCTGGGCTTCCGAAATTTGCGCGTCCAATGCATCGGGTGCCGCCGTCTTCACCGAACCGAACGCAACTCGAACGGCAGCGAGATCGAGCTTCTCAAAGGCGACGCCTTCCTTCAGTGCGGTTTCGCCGGTTTGCATGAACGACCAGAGCAGCTTCACGAGCTGATAGGTTTTGTGCACGGTCGAGAAGGCATCGTTTGGATGGAATGCGTTCTGGCCGATGAGGAACTCCCGGGCGATCCGCGCGCCTTCGAGCACCAGCCGGTCTTCGTCTTCGAGCGCGTCGACGCCGACCAGGCCCGCGATTTCGCGCAGCTCGCGGTCACGCTGGAGCAGACGAACCGTTTCGACCCTCAACTCGGACCAATCGGCGCCCCCTTCCTTCGCGAACCATTCCCTGGTGCCGTCCGCATACAGGCTGTAGCTGATGTCCCAGTCGACCGCCGGGAACTGACGTTGGTGGGCAAGGCGTGGATCCAGGGCCCAGAGTGCGCCGACGACTCGCAACGAGGCCTGAGTGACCGGCTCGGCGAAGTCACCCCCAGGGGGAGAAATTGCGCTGATGAATGTGACCGCGCCCGTCCGCGCCGGCTTCCCCTCGCTTTGCACTCGGCCGGCTCGCTCGTACAGGCGGCTCATTCGATTGGCCAGGTAGGTCGGGTAGCCTTCTTCGCCCGGCATCTCTTGGAGGCGGGCGGCAATCTCGCGGAGCGCCTCAGCCCAACGTGACAGGGAATCGGCAAGGATCGCTACGTGGTAGCCCATGTCTCGGTAGTACTCGGCGATCGTCATGCCGAGATACACCGACGCGTCGCGCGCGGCGACCGGCATGTTCGAGGTGTTCACGATCAGGATCGTCCGGTCCATGATCGGCCGGCCTGTTTCGGGGTCGGTGAGGCGATTGAAGTCGTGCAGGACTTCCGCCATTTCGTTCCCGCGCTCGCCGCAGCCGATGTAGACCATGATGTCCGCTTTGGCGTACTTGGCGAGCGACTGTTCGATCACGGTCTTGCCGGTGCCGAAACCACCGGGCACCGCGACCGAACCTCCTTCGACGACTGGAAAGAGCAGGTCGAAGACTCTTTGCCCTGTGATGAAAGGACGGTCGCCTGGGAGCCTCCGGGCAAATGGACGCCGTTGGCGAATCGCCCAGGGTTGCGAAAGGCAAAGCGCGGTTCCGTCATCCAAGCTCCCGATGGTGTCGGCCACTGTGAACTTGCCTTCTCGGATATCCGCCAGTCGACCGCTCTGTCCCGGAGGCACGAGAATTCGGTGGACCATTCCAGGGCGCTCTTCGACCAGTCCCAGGACGTCGCCGCCGCTTAGCTCGGCACCCAGCTCGACCGTGGGCGAAAACGACCAGAGCGCGTCGGGGTCGAGGGTGGGTAAGGTCATCCCTGGGGCCATGAAGTCGCCAGATCGCTCGGCGAGCCCAGTGAGCGGTCGCCCAACCCCGTCGAGGATGGAGCCCAGCAAGCCCGGTCCCAGCCGGGTCATCAGAGAGCTCCCCGTGCGTCGCACCGGCTCGTGCAGCCCAAGCCCGCTGGTTTCCTCGAACACCTGAATCGTCGCGACGTCGTCCTGGATCCGAATGACCTCGCCCAGCAGACGGTGCTCGCCGACTTCGACGAGCTCGTAGAGAGCGGCCTCGCCAAGGGGCTGTGCTTCGGCAATCGCTCCCGCGACCCGGATGATGCGTGCATCGGTCATTGGAGCTTCACCCGATAGCCAATCGCACGCCGAAGGATTTCGACGATGTATTCGTGGGCCGTCGCCTCCGTGGTCCAGTCGGGCCCGGGCACGGGGATGACGACCGGGAGCGCGGAACGCTGAAATGTTCGTCGGATCTCTTCGGGGATGTCCCTGTAGAGTGGCTCATCGATGATGATGACACCGGCGTCATCGTCGTCGGTCAAGCGATCGATCTGCCTCGCCGCGTCGGCGCCGCTGCTTGCTTCAAACACCGTCACCCCTGCCATGGCGAATCCGGCGCTCAGTCCTTGGCTCGTGATCACCACCAGTCGTTGCTCCTTCATGCGAGCACCATTTCTGCCTGGATGAGCGCGGACGGAGCCCGGAGCGCGACGCCCCAGATGATTCGTCTCAAGTTCAACACCTGGGCTCGAAGCTCGATCGCAAAGCCGATCACGGGTGCCGCGCCGCTCGGGTCGATGCGCCGTGCTCGATTCTGCCATTCGATCTGAGCCCGCAGTGCCGCGCCTTCCAAGTCCGCGAGGTCCTCGACGCCCTCCCGAAATGCAGGAGCAAGCGCGGAGTTGCGGAGCTCCCAGGCGAGTTGCCTCTCGACATCCTGGCGGGTTGCCAGGCTCATGAGCTTCTCGAATACGGTCCGCGTGAGCCAATGTCCTCCTTCTACGAACGTCAGCTCCGCGATGCTTGGGTCGCGCTCCACGAAGTGCAAGAGGAGAGACCAGGCGTTCATCAGGTCGATCACCTGGCCGACGTACTCGACGAGTTGCGCGCCGCCGTCGCGCGCCCGTGACGACGCTCTACGGGCGAACGCGCGCTGGAGTGCGACCTCGATTTCGAAGAGCGATGGACGAGCCCTGCTCGCGGCTTCGACGAGCGGCGGGCCGAACGGGTGGTTCCAAAGGAGCAGCATTCGGACCACGTCTGCCGGCGTTGGCTGGCTTGCGAGGGTGTGCAGCGCGCGTTCCGACAGGCTCACGGTCGGAACCAGGCCGGACATGCGGGCTTCGGAGGCCGCGCCTTGCTCCGTGCCCCGTAAGATCGCTTGGATGGACCGTCGATCCTCGTCTTCGAAGATCACCGACAAGGCCAGGCGCCGCTGGTCGCTGCACCAGCGATCGAGCACCCTGATTTGGTCGGCAGCGTGACGGCGAATCGCCCTCTCCAGGCTTGCGGGCGTCGCTGGCGCGTCGGACCGCACGAGCCCAAGCGCGCTGAGCTCTCGTTGAAGGGCCGGTAGGCCCGCGGCGCGTGCAAGTCGTTCCAAGTCCGATGACGGAAGCAGATGGGTGCGAAGCCCCCGCGCGCGTGTGTTGATGTCGCCCAGGTATCGCGCCATGGCTAGAGCTCCTGCAGGCGCGCGTGGATTTCGATCGCCAACGACGACGCTAGGCGGTCGATCCGGGTCTCGAGCCGGCCGTCCACCAGGACCGAGGCTCCTGCGCCAAGGACGGTGAATCCCGTATCAGCCTCTGACCAGGGCTCTACCTGCACTTGCGGCTTCGCACAGAGCGCCTTTCGGACCGCGGGTTCGAGCGTGGGGGAACAGCGCACCAGAGCGTCGTCTTCCTCGACGAACTTCAGGGCCTCCCCAAGCTCGGCTCCGAGGGTCGAGAGGTAGATTTCCGTTTTTGCAGCTTCCGGGAGAAGAGCTTTCGCTTGCTCGAGCACTCGATCGACGACCCGCGTCCGCGACAGAAGCACGGCGCGCATCGCCGCGTGCCTTTCGAAGGCGACCGCACGCCGAGCATCTGCGCCGTACTCCGCCTCCTTGTGGTCCATTCGTTCTCTTCGGATGCCCTCGACCGATCGCTCGGTCTCCGACACGACCCGTTCCGAGTCCGTCCGCGCCGCGCTCAGGATGGACTCCGCCGTCTGCTCGGCGGCGCGGCGCAACTCGGTATCGAGGTCGGAGTCGGCCATTGTCGCCTCAGCCTCCTCCCTGCATCAGGATGAGGACCGCAACGACGAATCCGAGGATCGCGAGCGTTTCCGGGATGGCGATCAAGAGCACGACCGTGACGGTGAGCTCTGGCTTCTCGGCGAGCGCCGCCGCGGCGGCAGGGCCGATGCGGGACTGAGCCCAGGCTGTAGCGAGGGCAGGAATGCCCACCGCCAAAGCGGCACTCACGTAAAGGAAAACCGTCTCCAATTCCATGTCAATTGTTCCTCTCGTTGGAAGCGCTTTCGCGCGCGGACCAATGTCGAAACGGCCGGTACTGCGCACCGCCCGGGCTGTAAAACTTTCCAAAGAACTCCACGTAGTGAAGTCGCAGCACGTGAATCGTCGGGCTGAACACGCCCAGGACGAAGTTGATCAGGTGAAAGACGAGGGCGAAGAGGATGCCTACGACGAGCGAGCCAAAGGCGCCGACCATACGATTCGCGACGACGGCCATCATGACCGAAGCAGTGCCGACGGCCATGATGCGTGCGTAGGACAGCACGTTGCCAAGTGTAGAGACAAACTCGATGGGCGCGAGAACGCCTTCGCCGATGATCAAGATGGGTAGGGCGACCAGCGTCGTGATCACCAGAGGCGTGAAGAAGCGCTCCGGAAGCATGCCGGCAGCCGCCATGAGAGCCAGCGCGATGAGAACGACCATCAGGGCAGCCATGCCCTTTCCGAGCGCGCGCCGTTTGTCCCCGCGAAACATCTTCGCGGCTCCCACCAGCAAGCCGACCACGATGTGAACGAGGCCCAGCGCGATCGCGAAGCCGAGGAAAGGAAAGAACGCCTCTTCACGATTGAAGATGATCGGATGCAGACCGATCCGATGTCCGAGATCGCCGAAGAGCTCCCCGTACAAGAAGCCGAATATGACCGAGAACAAAGCGCAGGCGAGTCCGATCTCCGATACGGATCGCAGCGTCGTGTCGGCTCGCGACCGAAGTCGCAGGATGAGTGACACGAGCGCGAGGATGGTGCCGTAACCCACGTCGCCGAGCACGACACCAAAGAACATCGGGAAGAACACAGCAACGAAGGGGGTTGGATCGACGGTCCCGTACTTCGGGAGAGGCATCATCCTCGTAATCGCTTCGAATGGACGAAACAGGCGAGGGTTTTTGAGAACGACCGGGACGGTGTCCCCCGCCCACTCCTCGGAAGACATAGTCTCGATCTCGAACCCCGGGCCGCAGCACAGGCCGAGCTTCCGTTCCAGCTCGGGCTGCACCGCCTTGGGAACCCAGCCCTCGAGAACGAAGGCTCGCGGCGTGACGACGGCTTTCTCCATGGCCTCGACGGTGGCGAGGCGGTCTCGAACGCTCGCTTGAATCCACGCGAGCTCCCGACCCCGCTCTCGGCCGATTCGCGCGCGATCTCGCTCCAGCGCCGAAAGCTCCTTTGGCAGCTCGTCTAGACGAGCCTGCATGCGCTGAATCGTCGCGGTCACGCCTTCCTCTTCGAACTGGTCCGGAAGCGAGAGCGACTGCACGCCGGCTTCACTGAGCAGCTGCTCGGCTTTGGTCGCGTCAGCCGTGGGCACCGCCAGAAGCATCGCGGATTCGCCAGACTCCGACGGCTGGCTGAGCAGCTCGAACCCTTCTCCAAGGGCTTGGCGAAGCGCGGCCCGCATTCGTTGGAGCTCGTGCTCACCGTCCTCTCTCAGGACCAGGTAGAAGACCCGAATCCCTTCGAGGTCCAGACCCGAGTCGCCGATCTTTCGAAAAGCCGAGAAGAATGGACGGAACTTCAGGATGAGCGCTCGCTCCTCTTCGAGCCCTTGGCGCCGCTCGGCCAGAGCTTCGAGCTCTCTTCGGGTTCTGCCCGCGATCAGGGCAGCCTGGGGTAGTGGTATCTCTTCGGCTGCTTTGGGCGGCCTTGGTGTTTCTCCCAGCAACTCGAGCGCGCCGTCCGCGTCGTCGACGACATTCCGGAGGCTCCGCACGTGGTGCTCCTGCTCGATCGTGAGCCCGAGAGGCCTCAGGGACTCGGTCTCGGCGGGTTCGACCAACTGGACCAAGCCAACGTGCTGGATACAGCCCAAGCACGTTTGGAGCCGCTCTCTCGGGCCGAGCATTCGAATGCGGGACATCTTCAGAATCAAAGGGAGCCCCCTGACTCCGGTCCACCGAGCAGAAGATCGACCACGTGCCGGGCGAGCTCGTCGACCCTCGCATCGTCGAGCCCGTCGAGTCGTTCCGTTTCCTGCCGAGCCTGCTCTCGAATCGAATCGATCGCCTGGTCGCGTTCGCGTGCGATTCGTTCCCGGAGCCTGCCGTCCTCTCTTTCGAGCTCTGACTCGAAGCGTTGGACGCGATCTTCCGCCGCGGCCTGCGCCGACTTGACGAGCCGTTCCGCCTCTCGACGCGTCTCTTTCAGCATCGCTTCGAGCTCGACCTCCGTCTCGAGCAAGCGGCTGAGCTTGCTCTTGGCGTCGGAGTCCTCGTGCTCGCTGTCGTTCTTCCGCTTCATGCCTTATCCAACTGCAGGCATGGAAAATAGCAGAAGGAGGGCAGGGAGTGTCGGCGTTAAGTGACTTTTGACCGGCGATCGAGGCTCAAAATCAGCGCTCCGGTCAGGGTGACTGCCCCCGCCATCCAGAAAGCGACATCGTAGCTCCAAGTAGCCGCGACGAAGCCGAGGCCATACGCAAAAAATGCGTGACCCCCATTGAAGGCCCCGTGGATGATTGACACCACCATCCCACGAGAGGACGCATCCGCTCGTTCGATTCCGAGGGCGGTGACGGCAGGGTACGCGATGCCGTGCCCGAGGCCCATCATGGCGCCGATCGCAAAGAGGTGGTGGGGGCCGAGGATTCCAAGCATCGGAGGCACTGCCGAGTACAGACAGAACGCGATCACTGATGAGCGAAGCACGCCAAAGCGATCGATGAGACGTCCGCCGCCGAGGCGCACCGTGAGTGCGACGATCGCAAAGCCGATGAAGAAGCTCCGAACCTCGGTGACACCGAGCTCGAGCGCGAAGGGCTGGTGGAGCGTGAACAGAGCAGTGAACGCTGCGGTCATGACGAAGGTCGCGCCATAGACGCGCATTAGGGAGCCGCCGAAAATCGGTCGTCGGGCTTGTTGCCCCTGCGGCTGGTGCCGTGGCGCCTCTCTCAGACGAGTACTGAGAAGCGTGGCCACCAGGCCTGCGCATGCGCTCGCAACAAACACATACGACCAGCCCACGGAGTCTGCGAGGACCTCGCCGATGGTTGGAGACACCGCGTTCATCCCGAGGTTTGCCGCCCCGAAGAGACCCAGCGCCTGCGCCATTCGATCGCTGGGGGCGATGTCCGCGGTCATCGTCCCCGCCGCGTTGAAGCCCATGACCATTCCGATGCCCCAGCACATTTGCCCGAGATAGAGCAGGGGGCCTTCGTGATCGACGAAGAGGTAGATCGCGCCGGTGACCGCCAGCATGAAGTTGCCGAAGATCAGCCAAGGTTTCCGCCCGTAGCGATCGACGAGCCAGCCGACGAGCGGCGTCACCGCAACCGCCGTGAGACCCTCTATCGCGACCGCGCGCCCAATGGCCGCCGCGTCCATGCCGAGCTCGCTGGCGAAGAACTTCGGCAGGATCAAGTAGAAGGACCAGGAGAACCCAAAAAGCGAAACCGAGGCGAGAAGCAGCAGGAACTCGCGCGACAAGAGTCGCGAGTTGTCGCTGGGGGCCGTGGGACTGGGTTGCACGGGCATGGGAGCGTCTCCTTAGCACTTCAAGTCGGGCCGTGGCCGGGGCGAACGACAGGATCGTGCGTATTCGGCCAGGATCGACGATGATCTCGGCGAAACGGAATCGTGCGAGCATTTCTGACAGGGGCGACCGGTACCGTCGGTCGTGAAGTTTGTCGCGAGCTCCTCCGGAGGGGTGCGGACGTTCGGATTGCTGCGCGCGTGCCGAGTGCGGTAGCAGGTGTTCTACCCGAGGCGAACGATGTGGTGAGATTCGATTTCGCGGATCGTGAAATCTCGCCTGCTCTCTTCGATGGGATCGACGCCTTCTTCTTCATGACGCCGCTGATCGAAAACCAAGTCGCAGCGTCTCGCCGCGTGTTGGACGCCGCGATCGAAGCCGGAGTCCCTCAGATCGTACGTTTGTCGTCTCGCTCCGCGGGCTGGGACCAGCACTCTGATCTCCGTGCCTGGCACCGCGAGATCGACGACGCGGTCAGGGAATCTGGCGCCGGTTGGTCGATCCTGCGGCCATGCTCGTTCTTTCAGAATTTCATCCGCTACCAAGCCGAAACGATTCGAATGACGTCGTCGATCATCGTCCCCCAAGGTGATGGTCTGATTTCGTACATCGACGCCTTGGATGTTGGGGAGGCCGCTGCCGAGTGCCTGATGCACTCCGACGCTCACGAAGGCCAGACCTATGTCCTCACCGGGGGCAGGGCGTACGGCGCCAAGGGAGTTGCCGCCGAAATCGGGAGGTTGATCCACAAACCTCTCACTTACATCGACGTCGAAGAGGGACAGGCCAGGGCCATGATGCTGCGGGCGGGAACAGCGCC
>Ga0316201_10000884_pt1 | contig 18927 bp, 14 predicted proteins | sample CS6wburrow_MG_FD_204516 | JGI IMG/M metagenome (GOLD analysis project Ga0316201, IMG submission 204516) | Coastal sediment microbial communities from Delaware Bay, Delaware, United States - CS-6 worm burrow | ecosystem: Environmental > Aquatic > Marine > Coastal > Sediment | place: USA... | reverse complement strand
CCAATAACCGGTATTCCCTGCGATGTGCCAGTGCCTAAAAAAGTAATTTTCAACCTGTCATCTATTTATTTCAAATTTATAACTTATTTATTTAATAGATACCTCAATCTTATTAACTTTGCTGAAAGCAAACTATACATATGGCTTCAGTCTTCAAAAAGGATCCAACTTTTGAAAATATTCCTTCAATCAAAGCAAAGACTCTTAGAATAAATCTCAATCCCGATATTTACGGAACGTTTGCAGAGATTGGTGCTGGTCAAGAAACAGCCAGGTGGTTCTTCAGATCAGGCGGTGCCTCAGGGACTATAGCAAAGGCTATGAGTGCCTATGACAAATCCTTCAGCGATGCCGTTTATGGTGTAGAATCTGCTGGAAGGTACGTTACTCAAAGTAGGCTCAAAAAGATGCTTTCCCATGAAATGCATCTAATGGAAGAACGGATTAGCAGAGAGGAAAATCCTGACAAATTGTTCTTTACCTATGCAAATACGGTTGCAACCATAGACTTTTCAAAGCGATACAAAGGCCATGGGTGGGTAGGAATTCGTTTTCAATTAGACCCGAATCAAAAGGAGTTTGACGAAATTATTTTACATGTCAGGTTTAAACAAAACGAAGCGAGATTGCAGCAGGAGACCCTTGGGATAGTTGGTGTGAACCTCATCTACGGTGCCTTTTATAAATATAATAAACCCAGAAAATTATTAAAATACCTCTATGATCATATAGACCGGGATACTCTGGAAATTGATATGGTAAATTTCTCGGGCCCAAATTTTAAAAATGTTGACAACAGACTTATGAGTCTTCAGCTTATCAGAAATGATATGACTGATGCCGTCATGTTTGGTCCTGACGGAAATAATCTTCTTCCGGCAGCTGTTCTTTACAAGAAGAATATCCTTGCGCTGAGAGGTAGTTTTAGACCTGTGACTAAGGTGAATATGGAGATGTTTGAAAAATCTTATGAAATTTTTATTCGTGATCCGGCAGTTGATGAAGACAATTCTATTGTAATATTTGAAATTACATTGGCTAACCTAAAAGCTTCAGGTGAAATAGATGAAAGTGACTTTATGGACCGGGCCAAATTATTGTGCTCGTTAGGGCATTCGGTAATGATTTCAAAATTCCAGGAGTACTATAAATTAGTTGAATACTTTAACAACTATACGAAAGCAAAAATTGGTCTTACTATGGGAGTCAATAACCTGGTAGACATTTTTGATGAGAAATATTACAGACATCTAAGCGGCGGTATTCTGGAAGCATTTGGTAAATTATTCTTTAAAGAGCTCATCGTATACCTTTATCCAATGAAGAATCCGGAAACGGGTCAGATCATGACTAGTAATAATGTAAAGGTCCATCCACGAATGAAAGAATTATACAAATTTTTTAAATATAACGGGAAAGTAATGGATATTATAGATTACGATCCTGAAATTATGGACATATTCTCCAGAGATGTTTTGAAAAAAATTCAAAATGGAGAAGGTGGTTGGGAGGAAATGCTTCCGGAAGGTATTTCAGAAAAGATAAAAAAAGAACATCTTTTTATGCGAGCTACAGAAAAACTGGAAGAAAAAGCCTAGTGCTTTAATTCATAAAAAAAGGCCTAAAATTTTAGGCCTTTTTTATTCCTGGTAGTTTCCTTTTAAAGAATTTGTGCAGCGTGATCCTTGGTTTTAACCTTGTCAATAACCTTACTTACAAAACCGTTTTCATCAATAATAAAAGTCATTCTGTGAATACCATCGTATTCCCTACCCATAAATTTTTTAGGGCCCCAGACTCCAAATGTATTGATTACAGTATGATCTTCATCAGCCAAAAGCGGAAATTGAAATTCGTATTTATTCCTAAAACCTGCTTGTTTTTTTTTGGTGTCCTCACTAACCCCAAGGAGTTCATATCCTTTTGATTGCAGTTCTGCATAATTATCACGAAGATTGCAAGCTTCAGCTGTACATCCAGGGGTATTAGCCCGAGGATAAAAAAATACAACTAACTTTTTACCGGAATAATCGCTTAATTTTACCAAATTGCCATCCTGATCAACAGATGTAAAGTCAGGAACTTTATCGCCTTCTTTAAGTGTGTTCATAGTTTATTTTAAATTAATATTGTGTTTATTTTTTTCATTGTAAAATTAAACAAAAATGACTAAATCGGAAAGAGTATCCTTCGCAATAAAAAAACTACAGGAATTGTATCCTTCTATACCTGTACCATTAGAGCACAAAGATCCATATACGTTGCTAATCGCCGTACTATTATCGGCCCAAAGTACAGATGTGCGTGTAAATCAGATTACGCCTCTATTATTTGCAAAAGCCGACAATCCCTATGACATGATTAAAATGTCTGTTGAAGAAATAAGAGAAATTATAAAGCCGGTTGGACTATCACCAATGAAATCGAAGGGGATTTATGGTTTATCCAAAATTTTGATCGAAAAATATGAAGGACACGTTCCATCAGAAATAGGCCTGTTGGAAGAATTGCCAAGTGTTGGTCATAAAACCGCGAGTGTGGTTGTATCACAGGCTTTTGGCATTCCTGCTTTTCCTGTTGATACCCATATTCATCGTCTCATGTATCGCTGGGGTTTTTCCAGTGGTAAAAACGTAGTTCAAACAGAACGAGATGCAAAAAGGTTATTTCCTAAAGAATTATGGAACGATCTACATCTTCAAATTATTTGGTATGGTCGTCAATATTCTCCGGCCAGAGGCTGGGACATAGACAAAGATGTGATAACCAAAACGATAGGTAGAAAAAAAGTATTAGAAGAATATTATAAAACAAAAAAGGCCCGCTAATTGCGGGCCATTTAGTCTTAATTCAAAGTTGTTTCAAATTTGAATTTCTTGTACCTCGTTATTCTGAAGGACCTGGAATAATCTAGTAAAAACTGGATCGTCTCTGGACTGGATTTAGCCAGATTACAAGTGTTTTTTTCTTGAGAGTAAATTTTTTCCATATTATTATTATAGTATTGTTATAAATCTATAACGCAACTAAAATGGAAATATTGTTTTATGTTACTCGTTGATCTTAATTTGTTAAAACAATATTGTGTCTTTCTATTATCTTTCTAAGGTTTATTAATGCATATCGCATTCTTCCCAGCGCTGTATTTATGCTAACTCCTGTATTTTCGGAAATCTCCTTAAAGCTCATGTCTTTATAGATTCGCATAAGCAAAACTTCTTTCTGATCATCGGGCAATTCTTCTATCAAAGAACCCAGATCACTATCTATCTGATCTTTAATAATCTGCTTTTCGGCATTTAGTTTATCGTCACCAATTACGGAGAAAATATTAAAATCATCACTTCCTTCAAACTTTGGCATCCGTTTGTTCTTCCTAAAGTGATCAATAATAAGGTTATGTGAAATTCTCATTACCCAGGGCAAGAATTTTCCCTCTTCACTATAAGACCCTTTTTTTAGGGTTTTAATTACCTTAATAAAGGTGTCCTGAAAAATATCCTCAGTAATATCCCTGTCTAATACCTTCGAATAAATAAAACTACTTATACGTTGGTTATGCCTGTTTATAAGAACTTCAAGGGCTTTTTCATCGCCGCTGATATAGTCTCTTACTAATTCCGAATCATCAATTTCAAATTCCATAGTTGGTAATATTTTTTGGTTAATATATAAGGAGCTTTTTATGATCTGCCTTTGGTTATTAGTTTAATTCCTTAATAACTATGATTTCATAATTACAATTTAAAAGTATAGAAATAGCTAGGCCTGAGAAAAACTATGTTGTCAAACCCCTGATTTTTGATGTCAAATAGCGATTTGGTAATTATAAGCACAATAAATCCAGAATAAATTAGTTACCACCCGATTTTTAGGACGGCTTAAAATATTCCCCATTTATTTCCTATTTTTTAAATATTATAATGAAGTAACTTCCGGAAAGCAAAAATCCCCTTGATTTATTATCAAAGGGATAGATGTATATTACAGAAATAAAGGATGTTCTCAATTCAAATTGTTCTCAAACTTTATTCCTTTGTGATTTACAATATTTAGCGACTTGGAATACTGAAGCAAAAACTGAACACTTTCAGATTTAGCCTTTACAAGCCTGCATTTGTTTTGATATTCGGGGTATATCTGTTCCATAATTTAAAGCGTTATGCCTAAATAACGCAACTATTATGGAACCAATCGGATTAGTCGTTATAGAACCTATTAATTCGTTAAAACAATATTGTTCTTTTCAATTATCTTTCTCAAGTTAATCAAAGCATACCGCATTCTCCCTAAAGCAGTATTAATACTTACCCCCGTATTTTCAGATATTTCTTTAAAACTCATATCCCTGTACATACGCATTATTAACACCTCTTTTTGATCATCTGGAAGTTCTTCTATCAATAGGGCCAGATCATTTTCTATTTGATCTTTAATTAACTGTCTTTCGGCATCTAGTTTGTCATCACCCAAAACGGAAAAAATATTAAAATCCTCACTACCTTGAAATTTAGGCATTCGCTTATTTCTTCTAAAATGGTCAATGATCAGATTGTGAGCTATTCGCATTACCCATGGCAAGAATTTGCCCTCTTCATTATAGGCACCTCTTTTTAAGGTTTTAATTACCTTTATAAAAGTATCCTGAAAGATATCTTCAGTAATAGCCCTGTCCAAGACCTTTGAATAAATAAAACTGGTAATACGCTGATTGTGCTTGTTAATTAGAATTTCAAGGGCTTTTTCATCCCCGCTAATGTAATTCTGAACTAATATTGGATCTTCTGCCGGTAGTTGCATACTAATTACTTTTTTGGTTAAACTTAGGGGCCTTTCTTTTGGGAAAGGACTTTCGTTATTCAGGTTAATTCTCAAAAAAGTAATTTTCGCGTATAGGCAGAATTTTTAATTATTATGTCCCAAATATAAAGAAAATATATTTTCTCAAATAATTAATGTTGTGATTTTGCACAATTTAGATGTAAAACCTCACCTATTGGTGTTTGAATTCAACATATCGTATCTTTGCCAACCTAATGTTAGAAATGACAGCAATAACCCAGGTTAATCCAAAGAAAAATATTATAATAAAAGGGGCTAAACTGCACAACCTTAAGGACATAGATGTAGTAATCCCCAGAAATAAATTAGTTGTTATTACCGGACTTTCCGGTTCGGGAAAGTCCAGTCTGGCCTTTGACACACTCTATGCTGAGGGTCAAAGACGCTATGTAGAAAGCCTTTCCTCCTATGCCAGGCAATTTCTTGGTAAACTAGATAAACCCAAAGTAGACTATATTAAAGGCATTGCTCCGGCGATAGCCATTGAACAAAAGGTGAATTCTACTAATCCAAGATCCACCGTTGGAACTACAACCGAAATATATGACTATTTAAAACTGCTCTATGCAAGAATTGGCAAAACGTATTCACCTATTTCAGGCAAGGAGGTTAAGAAGCATAATGTAACAGATGTTATAAATCATGTAAAATCATTCGAAGAAGGTACTAAGCTCTTGCTATTGGCACCAATTGTAATTTCAAAAGACAGAGATCCAGGGAAATCTCTACAATTGCTCTCCAAACAAGGATATGCGAGAATAAAACACAAAGGTAAAGTCTGCAGGATTGATGAATCGCTGGAAGATATTGGTTATAATTTTGAATTGGTTGTAGATCGAATAATTAAGAAAGATGATGAGGATTTTCTTAATCGATTGGCCAACGCTGTGGATACTGCTTTTTTTGAGGGTAAAGGATACTGTCTTATTGAAGAAATTTCAAATGGAACAGTGACCCCATTTAGCAATAAGTTTGAATTGGATGGAATGGCATTTATGGAACCCAACGTTCATCTTTTCAGCTTTAACAACCCATACGGGGCCTGTCCGCAGTGTGAAGGATATGGCGACGTAATTGGTATAGACGAAGATCTTGTAATACCTAATTCCGGTTTGTCTGTATTTGAAAATGCCATATTTCCTTGGCGTGGCGAAAGTATGAGTTGGTATAGAGATCAATTGATAAATTCTTCATATAAATTTAATTTTCCCATCCATAAACCATGGTATCAGCTCAGTGAAGAACAAAAATTATTGGTCTGGCAGGGAAATGAGCATTTTATAGGAATTGACAAATTCTTCAGGCAATTAGAGGAAAAGAGCTATAAGATTCAAAACAGGGTAATGCTCTCGAGATATAGAGGCAAAACAAAATGTAGCTCCTGCAAGGGCAAACGCCTTAGAATGGAAACCAATTATATTAAGATTGACGACAAGTCTATTTCAGATCTGGTGGAGCTGTCAATTGAAAACTTAATACTATTTTTTGACCAGCTTACAATAAGTGATCATGACTTGAAAATTGCAAAAAGATTAATAACAGAAATCAAAACCAGATTAAGTTATTTAGATAAGGTTGGATTAAATTATTTAACCATCAACAGAAAATCCAATACGCTATCGGGTGGTGAAAGCCAGCGAATAAACCTGGCAACTTCACTGGGCAGCAGTTTGGTTGGTTCGATGTACATTTTAGATGAACCAAGTATTGGACTGCATCCGAGAGATACTGAAAATCTAATAGCAGTTTTAAAATCTCTTAGAGATTTAGGTAACACCGTAATTGTTGTTGAGCATGATGAAGACATAATGCTTGCAGCAGATGAAGTTATAGACATTGGTCCGGAAGCTGGCACACATGGAGGTGAAGTAGTAGCCCACGGGCCGATGGATGAAATCCTGAAATCGTCCTCTCTTACAGCAAGTTACCTAAATGGAACCCTGGAAATTGAAATTCCCGGAAAACGTAGAACCTCTAATAACTACATTGAAATTAAGGGAGCCAGAGAAAACAATTTAAAAAATATTGATGTCACTTTTCCGCTTAATATGCTTACCGTAATAACTGGTGTTTCGGGTAGTGGAAAAAGTACCCTTGTAAAAAAATTACTGTACCCTATTTTGCTCAAAGAATTAGGTGGATATGGAGAAAAAGCAGGCCAATATACAGAAATGTCAGGCAAATATGACTCCCTAAGAAATGTAGAATTTGTAGATCAAAATCCAATTGGAAGATCTTCTCGTTCAAACCCGGTTACTTATATTAAAGCTTATGACGATATCAGGGCATTGTACGCTTCGCAGAAATTGAGTAAACTAAAAGGGTTTCAAGCCAAACACTTCTCCTTTAATGTAGATGGTGGGAGATGTGACAAGTGCAAGGGTGAAGGCGAAATTACTGTGGAAATGCAGTTTATGGCAGATGTTCACTTAGAATGCGATACCTGCAGTGGTAAGCGTTTCAAGAAAGAAGTCCTGGAGGTGAATTTTGAAAATGCCAATATTGATGACATATTGAATATGACCATTGATGATGCAATCGTATTCTTTGAAACTTATTCACAAACTAAAATAGTAAGTAAATTACGTCCCCTTCAGGAGGTGGGTCTGGGATATGTAACTTTAGGCCAATCTTCTTCCACACTGTCAGGTGGAGAGGCACAGAGGATTAAACTGGCATCATTTCTTGTAAAAGGAACAACTAAAGAGAAAGCCTTGTTTATTTTTGACGAGCCAACTACAGGGCTTCATTTCCATGACATTAAAAAACTTTTAAAATCCTTTGATGCTTTAATATCCAGAGGGCATTCTGTGGTTGTAATAGAGCACAATATAGAATTTATAAAATGTGCAGATCATGTTATAGATCTGGGACCAGAAGGAGGAGAAAACGGTGGTGATCTTATTGCGTCTGGGACACCTGAGGAAATTGCCACAAAAAGCAAATCTCATACTGCAAGATACCTTCGTGAAAAATTACATTAGGAAGGCTTGAAGATATCTTTTCCCTTTCTTAAGCAGTTATACAATCATTTAATCCTTTGCTTATAATTTTATTAATTATCTGATATACAGCGTTTTAAAGTCTACTTAATATTTCTGGCACGCTGTTTGGTATTATGTTGATGAATGTAAATAGTTGCATTCGGAAATTTAAAACCTTATATCATGAGAAATTTAGTATTCCTTTTTACGGCTCTTGCAATAGGTACTGCGAGTACCATAGCGGCCACAGTGGAAGATAAGGTTGCAATACGCAATGCTTATAGATACAACAATTCTTTCATTTTTGTTGAAAATGGCATTACGTTTTCCGTATATCCGGATGGAGAATTCGATTTCTTTATAGACAACCGGATTAATGCAGGAACTAATGTAAATTACGGAGGCGCCAATATTACATTCAATTCAGGTTATAACTATAACGCTTTTGTTCAATATGATGATTATGGTGCCGTTATTCAAGTTGAAAACGTACCGGTGTTTTATGATTATTACGGACGGGTTAATAGAATTGGCGGTATTAACGTTTGGTACCGAAACGGTCGGGTAAGACGTGTGGGCGGAATGCATGTATACTATAATAACAGAGGATATTATAGCCATTATACAGGTTATGTAAATGTATATAACCAGTTTTATACATTCAGACCTTATTACAATTATTTTGTAAGACCTGCTGCTGGTTTCTGCCTGGTTTATAACAGGCCATACAGAAGGTATTATAACCCTGTTAGATATACTTACTACAGGCCTTATCACCATAATTACCGTAGGGCCTATGCCCAAGTGGGTCATCATTATAACCATAGCACGAATTACAATAGGCGCAGCAAGGTTTATAGAAATGATAGGCGTGTGGTTGCCAGAACAAATAATTCCCGAAGAAGCGATGGTTACAGGACCGGTAAGCCAACGAGAAATACAACAACGGTTGCAGAAAGAGGAAATAGGACTGGTACAAAAAGAACGGTAAATAGTGCAGCTGTAAACAGGTCTAATAGAACTGTTGCCAATAGTACAAAAAGAACTGTTACCAATACTCGTGCAAATATTGAGCGTAATGTAGTTAGAAATGGCACTAAAAAATCTACCCGGACTGTGACAGGTAGAACTGCGGCAAATAAGAAAATAACCGCAACACCGCGGAGCAAAACCACTCAACGAAGCAGTTCAAGCTATAATAGGCCTCAAAAATTGGCTACAACGAGCAGGACAATTAATACAAGAACTGTAACAAAACGTAATGCAGTATCCAAGCCATCAGGCAGGACTTCGAAAAGCAATATAAAGGAAAGGACAGGCACTGCTAAAAGAACAGCAAACAGAACCCCATCCAGAAGTTCAGGTAAAAGTAATATTACACGTAGCAGAAGTACAAGATTGAAATAAAGATAGTTTTAGGTTGGTTAGTTGTTTAACCCCACCGTGGATTTAATATGTCCGGGTGGGGTTTTTTCGTGACAATAAGCCTTATAAGACAATTATCCTTTGAAATCCAAATCTCAAGAAACAGATGTTACTTCTTTCTCCGGCGAAAAATTCCTGATAGAACCCCATAGACATCTTCAGAAATTCTATATCGGTATAGAATACCAACATAAATAGCTGTTACAAGTACACTTTTCAGAGCTATGTTGACCAATGGATTAAATTTAAAATTTATAAAATAGAACATAGCCATCATCAAAAGGAGAAGGCCTGCTATTTTTGCAGTTTCAACAGTGAAGGGCATAATATTGAATTTTCGTTTTACATATATCAATTTTATACTGTTGTACATACAAATAGCCATAAAAGTGGCAAAAGCTGCCCCGTTTAATCCGTATTCAGGAATAAGGAGCCAATTGAAAAGTATGGTAAAGAAAGCCAAAATAACGCCCATAAACAGCAAAACCCTGTAATAATCAGAATTAAAAAGTATAGCATTGTTGTTGCCTAAAAGCGCATCGAGAAGTTTAGTAAACCCAATTAGCAAAACAATGATATACCCTCCCCGGTATGCTGCCGGTAGTAGGTCAAAAAAATCATTGAGATTGAGAAGAATAAGAATAAAAATAAGGCCGGATACAATGAACAAGGTTAAAGAACTTTTCTCATATAGTCTTTTGAGCTCAGTTATATCATTTCTGTTGAGTATTTCAGCGGTCATTGGATAGGTAATCTGGTGCATGGCTCTCGCAGGTACCGCAATTACGGTAGCAATAAAAATAGCTACTGTGTAATATGCGACATTTTGAATGGGAATAAACTGATTTATCATGAATCGATCTATCTCTAAAAGGATTACGGCAGTAGATCCTCCCAAAATGATCAGAATACTATAATTTACCATGGAATTGGTATTCTTTGGCCAGTTAAACCGAATAATTGGCCTTCGAAGACTAAAAGCGTATAACTTCATCAGCAATGTTCTAAGGAGATATAGAACAACTAATGCCTTTAAAAAAGAATCTACGCCTATAAACTCCATATATAGCAGAATTAAAAGCAAGCTTACCCCTACCCTAACGAACACCTCTTTCATGAAATTACCAAAAACCGATTTCATTTGCACTTTAGACCAGGCATAAAATATCTCAAAATAAGCCATAGCCATGCCTATTAGAAAAATGTACCAGACATAATCTTTTACAATAGTATTCTTCCTTGCAAGGAAATTACCTATGGCTTCATTGGCTAAATAACTTGTCCCTGCAAGCGGAATTACTATTAACAATGGCAGAAGCACCATAAGTGTAAGAAACCCATCGGCAGATTTTGAATCATTAAAATTACTGTAATATTTAACCAACGTATTTGGTACTCCGAATGCCATCAAAGGCATTAGAATGGCCGATGTAGAAAGAATAACCCCTACCAGGCCATAATACTCTTCGGTAAGAAAGCGGGTATAAAGGAAAAGCACGTTAATAGCTCCTATCCCAAATCCAAGATAAGTGATAGTAGTATTCTTCAACGATTGTTTAAAAATTATTCCCATTCTAACAGTTCAGCCAGCTTTGCGGTGAGCATTCTTCTGTTATACGCTTTTATATTTACTGAAGATACCATTAATTTGCCTTGCTGATAAAGATGAAACCAATTTAAGAGTACAGCTTTTAGATCTGATGCAGAATTGTAATTAAAAATAACACCAGAATTGGTTCTTGTTACAATTTCCGCGACTTCCCAATCTGTAGGTCCTATTGCTAAGATTGGCCTTTTTGCTGCCAGGTATTCAAACAGCTTTCCCGGAATAATACCCCTGGTGTCAGGAGAATCTATTTCAGCCAAGAGCAACAATTGGGATTTCCGCTGATAACTTACCGCTTCCTCATGCGTAACATATTCTTTAATGCGCGTGTATGATTTTAAGCCATTATCATGAATACATTTTAAGACATCATTGCCAACTACCCCAATAAGATTTAATTGAAAGACATTCCGAAAAGCTTCATTTTCATCTATGATTTCTAATAGTACTTTCCATAGATTTTCCGGATTTCTCCCTGTGAGTAGTGAACCAATATGGGAGAGTGTAAATTTTTTATCCAGGGCACTAAAGGGCAGGTCGCTTTCCGGAATATCATAACCATTGGTAATCACATGGATTGGTTTTGACGTAATTGATTCAAATTCAACTTTTGTTGTCTTACTGGTAACCAAAAGCTTATCGCAGCTACATGCTACTTTTATTTCCAATTCACGATGTTTTTTTTGTGAAGCTTTAGTAAGCCTGAGCTTACTGTGGTAGCCAATAGACGTCCATGGATCTCTGAAATCTGCCAACCATTTAACATCCAGAATCCTTTTTAATTCCAAACCAATTAAGTGAAGACTATGAGGAGGACCAGTAGTAATTATAGTATCTATTTGTTCTTTTTTGATGATATCCTTTAAAAATCTTACTGAGGGCTTAACCCAATATTTCCTTGCGTCCGGAATAAACATATTTCCCCTTATCCAAAGTAAAGTTTTCTCTAATAGGGAAGCATTACTATTACTTATAACACCAGAACTTATCTGTTTGGTTTTGCTCTTACTTAAAAACCCGGCTAAATTATAAGGCTCAAAGATTTTATTTTGATAAACAGTGACATGTTCCGGAATTTCCTTGAGAAGGCTATTATCGGTAATGGGATACTTCGGGTTTTCAGGAATATAAACTACCGGGTGTATTTGAAATTCAGGTAAATACTTCACAAACTTAAGCCATCTCTGAACACCGGGTCCGCCTGCAGGAGGCCAATAATAACTAATGATAAGGACCTTATGCATTATCCTTCCTTCTTTTTTCTCAATCTAAATATTGAAAATACACCTCCTCCTAAAAACAAAATAATCATTAAAATGGAGCTCGTTAAAGTAATCTTGCTGCCGGTTTCAATTACTTTTGGTTCAAACCTGAACTCCACTATATGGCTACCCCTTGGGATATTCATAGCTCTTAAAACGTAATTGACTTTAAAATGATCTGCCGGCCTACCGTCAATATAGGCCTTCCAATCCCCGGGATAGTACATCTCAGAAAATACTGCAAGTCCGTTATTATTATTGTTCGTACTATACGTTAAATGATTGGGCTTATATTCCTTTAAGGTAATGGATGCCAAAGAATCTTTTGGAAAATTAAATTCGCCTATTTGAGAAAAATCAACAGTATTCACAATAGCTTCATTAAGAACATCTAAACTATCCAATGCTTTAATCTCTTCGTTGGCACTTCTTACCTCGATGAGCCTCTCTATGAACCAGGCATTACCATTGACTTCGGGATTGGTTATTGCATATTTCTTACCTTCTTCATCTTGTTGAATTATATACTTTACATTAAGCATATTGAGGACTCGCAAATTATTTCTATAAATATGGAAATCAAATAGATCCTGCATCCCTGCCGGTTTAGCAGCATGATAGCCTCCAATGGACTGATGAAAATAAGATGTTCTGGCTCCGTTAAGACCTTCTGAAGGATCATAAACCCTGAATACGCCCTTGTCTTCGGCAATCTGCTTATCCATTGGTAATTGCTGAAAGGGCTGGTTCATTCTTTTTTGTCTGTCAAAATCTTTCTTATTCACATATCGGAGATCAACACCAACCAGGTCGAAAACCACAAGCAGAGAGAGCGTCAAAATCACCATATTTTGCTTAAGCCTCCCTTTAAGATATAGCCATATAGCCAGACCGGATAACAACACATAGATTAGAGATCGTATGGTATCATTAATATAAACAGCCTCCCTATCCCGCTTAATCATGGTCATTACCTCGTCTCCGAAATATTTGATATATGTATTATCATTTAAACCTGTAAAATCGAAAACACTCTTTATTAAAAAGAGCGCAATACCAAGTCCAACAACAATAAGGATGCTCATTTTCAAAGCTGCAAGTTTCTTACTCTTCCCTAATGAGCGCTTAAATACTTGCACTAATGCCATTACTGCCAGGATAGGTGCACATAATTCCAGTATTACCTGTATGGACGAAACCGCCCTAAATTTGTTATAAAGTGGAAAATAGTCTATCATGAAATCTGTAAGAAGACCGAAGTTCTTTCCCCAGGAAAGAAAAAGTGAAAGTAAAGTTCCTCCCAATAACCACCATTTTAAACGTCCTTTAACTAAAAAAAGACCGAGGACAAACAAAAAGAATACAATTGCGCCAATGTAAGCCGGTGCTGCAACTCCCGGTTGATTTCCCCAATACAATGGAAGTGCGCTACTAAATTCAAGGGCCCTTGTTCTTGGTAATCCTTGTTCTATAAGATATTCATATGCCTTGGAATCCGTGCCGAGATCTTCATTATTACTGCCTCCAAAAAGTCTTGGTACAAATAAATTCAAGGATTCAGCAATACCATAACTGTATTGAGTAATATACTCCTTATTTAATCCTTCTATATTTTCTTTGGGCGTCCCGTCCGGGTTTATTGTAAGAGCTGATTTCCCTCGTGTACTCCAATCAGCATATTCTTTGGTTGCCATAATGGATGTTGCATTAGCCGAAATACCCAAAATGACTGCCACAATTAGCACGCCTATAGAAATAAAAAAGTGCTTTACTTTCCTTTTCTTGATAGTGTCAATTAAGTATGCAAGGCCTAGCACAAGTACTAACAACATAAAATAATAGGTCATCTGGAAATGATTTGCGCCTATTTCCAATGCCATAGCCAATGCGGTAAGAATAAAACCCCAGAAATACTTTTTTCTAAAAGTAAGTATGATGCCCCCTAACAGAACAGGTAAATAGCCCAAAGCATGGGCCTTAGCATTATGGCCGACACCAAGGATGATAATAAGATAGGTAGAAAAACCAAAAGCCAGCGCACCAAATACTGCCAATCGATAATCTACTTTTAAGCAGCAAAGTAAAATATAAAATCCAATAAAATAAAGGAACAAATAATCTGCCGGACGAGGCAGAAATCGAATGGTCCTATCCAGTTTTCGAACGTAATCATGGGGATAATACGCTCCTAATTGATAGGTTGGCATACCTCCAAAAGCACTGTTTGTCCAATAGGGCTCCTCGTTAGTATATTTTCTGAAATCATTTTGTTCCTTGGCCATACCCGTATATTGAATGATATCGGATTGGACGATTGTTTTACCCTGTAGCACAGGATAGAAGTATGCCAAGGAGGCAACAACAAAAAAAACAAGCGCAAAAAAATGATAAAATAAAGCCTTAGTACCTTTATTCATTGGTTGCTTTAGTGGTAATGGTTATTCAATTTCTTCAAAATCTATGAATTCCCCTAATTGCTCGGAATCCTTTTTCTTTTTTTGAACTGTTTTTTTATCAATACTTATTTCACCTTCGTTAATCGTTTCTTCGTGATTTTGATAGCCTTGAAATTGTTCAAATCTTTCTTTAAAATGCTTCTCCGTCCTTCGTGCGGCATAACCAAATATTTTAGGACCAAACCATTTAGCAAATAATTTGAGCAAATAGTAGACCAGAAGAATTATTAAAATCGTTCTTAAAAAACCCATAATGTCTCTATTCTATATATCAAAAATACAATTCCAGCGTTGTATTAACATTACAAAATTCATAAAATAATAATAAAATCTACCTAATGTTTCGAGCTGTTGAACTTAAAAATCCTAAAAATGCGCTCTTTTTATTAGCATTATTAGCCCCATTATTAGGTATCTGCCAATATACAGATGTCATTAATTCTAACCGACCCGGTTTATCTGTAAGTGCCTATGCTGTGGGCAAAGGAGTACCCCAATTAGAATTGGGATTTTCATATGAAAAGCGAGACCATGCAGATCTGAATTATGATTCTAATCTTTACGGTATGGATTTTTCGGTTCGTTATGGATTATTATTTGAAACTCTTGAGCTTAATTGGGAAGGCACTTACCAAAACCAGAATATCACATACAAATCCCTTGATTATAATGAATCCAGAACCAATTTTTCAAGAAACCGTTTCGGGGTCAAATATTTGGTCTTTGATCCTTATAAAGATCCGGAAAGGAATAAACCAAACCTATATAGTTGGAAGGCTAATAACAAATTTCTGTTTAAAAATTTAATTCCGGCAATCTCTGTATATGCCGGGGCTAATTTTGTTATTGGGGATAATCCGTTTTATCCAACAGATCCGACAGTTTCTCCCAGGGCAATGGTGGCAACTCAGAGCAGACTTACCCCCAGATTTGTATTGATCTCCAATATATCCTATGATAGAATTGCTACGGATGATCCGGAATTAGGATATACACTTTCCCTGTCTCACGCACTTAGAAATCCCAAATGGAGTGTGTTTTTGGAAAACCAAGGCGTTAGCAGCGATCGCTATTCGGATGTATTACTAAGAGGTGGAGGAGCTTATCTGGTCAATGAAAATTTTCAGGTTGATGCGAATCTCGGAGGCAGCTTTAAGGATTCTCCAAGTCGTCTTTTTGTTTCGGTAGGAGCGTCATACAGGCTAGACCTTCATAAGGACATCCTTATCCCTATTGAAGATCAAAAGGCTGGTGAAAATGGTGGGGCAATTAAAAAGAACTCGATGCGAAAAAGCAAAAATACCAAAAAATCTAAAGGACGTAATACAGCGAAAGGAGCCGAAGATATAGACCTTGGGCCATCTAAAAAGGATTTAAAAAGGCTAAAGAAAAAAGAGAAAAAGAAGATATCTTCCGATAAAGGAGTAATTGATTTCTAATATCTACGCCTTCATTTGGGTTAATTCTATTATGAGAATTAGTAAAATTTGTCTTAAAATTTGATTCCTTCATCAAATATCTCTTATCTTGACCATACAAATAAATGGAATGGTAAGGCTGGAAGAAGCTACTACAAAATTGGATCTAAAAAAGTTTATAAAATTTCCTTTTGCCCTTTATAAAAATTCTCCGTATTGGGTACCACCGCTTATTTCTGACGAATTCGAAACATTTAACAAGGAAAAAAACCCAAACTTCAATAGTGCGGAAGCAAGATTTTTTCTTGCCTATAAGCAAAATAAACTAGTTGGCAGAGTTGCAACTATTATTAATTGGATAGAGGTTAATGAACAACAAAATTCTAAAATGCGCTTTGGGTGGTTTGATTTTATTGATGACTATGAGGTTTCAAAGGCATTGCTGGATAAGGTAGCCGAAATTGGGAAAAATAATAAACTGGATTATATGGAAGGGCCTGTCGGATTTTCCAATCTTGATAAAGTGGGAGTACTCGTTGAAGGTTTTAACGATATGGGAACAATGATCACCTGGTATAATCATCCTTATTATAAAGATCATTATGAACGTCATGGATTTATAAAGGAAAAGGAATATATGGAAAACAGATTTCCTGCCAGTAATACCAAACCAGAACACTTTATTAAAATACAGGCCTTGATAAAAAAGAGGTACGGTTTAAAAGAAATGAATTTTACAAAGTCTGCGGATATCATGCCATGGGCAGATCAGATGTTTGATCTATTTAATGAGACTTATGCGAAGTTATCTTCATTTGTTCCTTTAACCGACGAGCAAAAAGCTTTTTTTAAGAATAAATATATTGGATTGGTTAATCCGGAATATATAAAGTTTGTAATTGATAGTAATAACAGACTCGTAGCTTTTGCCATAGTAATGCCATCCTATGGATCTGCCTTGCAAAAAGCTAATGGCAGGCTTTTTCCATTTGGCTTTTTGTATCTTTTAAATGCTAAGAAATATAGCAGAGATGTCATTTTTTACCTTATCGGTATTCATCCTGAGTACCAAAATAAGGGAGTTACCGCTATAATTATGAATGAATATCACAAAGTTTTTCAGGAGAAAAAAATAAGAAATTGTTACAGAACTCCCGAATTAGAGGAAAATGTTGCTATCCGTCAAATGTGGAAACACTTTGACCCGGAAATATATAAGCGAAGACGTACCTATAGAAAACAGTTATAGCGAGATAAAGTTAGTAAGTCAAAAATAATTGCTAGTTGAAAATAAAAATGAAATTTCAGCTATTATTCCCCCATAGCGGCAGCTACAGCAGCAGATAATCTCTTATAAGTCCCATTCTGTAATCGATCTCGAATAGCCGAAAATGCATCCAAAGTTACTGCAACATCTTCCAAAGTATGTGTTGATGTAGGTATCATTCTCAGTAAGATCATTCCTTTAGGAATAACCGGATATACTACTATTGAACAGAAAATGCCATAATTTTCTCTTAAATCCTTAACCAAAGCCATAGCTTCAGGGATACTACCATTCAGATAAACGGGTGTAACGCAACTTGAGGTTGTCCCAATATCAAAGCCCCTTTCTTTGAGTCCATTTTGCAGGGCATTTACATTTTCCCATAGTTTCTCTCTTAACTCAGGCTTTGTGCGCAGCATGTCAAGACGTTTTAACGCTCCTTTCACATAAATCATTGGGAGTGATTTTGCAAACATCTGAGAACGCAGGTTATATTTCAAATAATCAATAATCTCCTTATCAGCAGCCAGAAAGGCACCTATTCCTGCCATAGATTTTGCAAATGTTGCAAAATATACATCGATATCGTCCTGAACACCTTGCTCTTCACCTGCTCCGGCACCGGTCTTACCTAATGTCCCAAAACCGTGGGCATCATCTACCAATAACCTAAAATTAAACTCCTTTTTTAGCGCAACAATTTCTTTAAGCTTACCCTGTTCCCCGCGCATTCCAAAAACACCTTCGGAAATAACCAGAATTCCGCCACCAGTTTGCTCTGCCATTTTACAAGCACGCTCCAAATTCTTTTTTAAGCTTTCAATATCGTTATGGACAAATGTAAATCGTTTGCCCATATGCAAACGAACCCCATCAATTATGCATGCATGGGAATCTACATCGTAAACTATAATATCATCTTTGGAAACAAGAGCGTCAATTGTAGATAAAATGCCCTGATAACCAAAATTTAAGAGATAAGCAGATTCTTTATGGACAAAATCGGCTAATTCATTCTCCAATTGCTCATGAAAATCTGTATGTCCACTCATCATTCGGGCACCCATAGGATATGCAGCTCCATATTCAGCAGCAGTATCCCCATCTACCTTTTTAATTTCAGGTAAATTAGCCATGCCTAAGTAATCATTAATACTCCATGTAATTACTTCTTTCCCCTGAAATTTCATTCGATTGGAAATAGGGCCTTCCAATTTAGGAAAAACAAAGTATCCTTCCGCCTGGGATGCCCATTTACCCAAAGGTCCTTTATTCTCAATGATTCTTGCAAATAAATCTTTCATCTGGCCTAGTTTGGTTAGTGCACAAAATTATGGAATTTTGGTTACGATTCATAAATTATTTTAAATCAAAAGAAAAAAGGCAACAGTAGATTACTGTTGCCTTTAAAATATAAAGCTTATTCTTTATTTTATATATTCAATCGCTTGTTCTTCTTCAACATTTTTACTGTCAAAAAAGCCCTGGTCACTCATCCACTGATCATTGTATATCTTACTCATATATCTTGAACCATGATCCGGAAAAATTACAACGACATTGCTATTTTTGGTGAATTCACCTTTCTCACTTAGTTGCTTAACTGCCTGCATAACTGCACCGCTCGTATAACCGACAAAAATTCCCTCTTTACAAGAAATTTCCCT
>Ga0316201_10000883_pt1 | contig 18928 bp, 18 predicted proteins | sample CS6wburrow_MG_FD_204516 | JGI IMG/M metagenome (GOLD analysis project Ga0316201, IMG submission 204516) | Coastal sediment microbial communities from Delaware Bay, Delaware, United States - CS-6 worm burrow | ecosystem: Environmental > Aquatic > Marine > Coastal > Sediment | place: USA... | reverse complement strand
CGCCTGTCTCGATGTGTCCGCCCGGCTGGCTCAGCACGCGCAGCCCCGAAGCGTGTTCCTCGACCAAAAGGAATTGACCATCGTTCTCGATTACAGCGGCAACTGTCAGATCGGTTGGATGCATAGAGGTTTATATGCCGAGTTGGCGGAACTCTGTTTCGACTTCGCTGGCCAACCAGATCTCGTCGAACATCTTGCTGTAGAGCATTGCAACGGCAGGCTCATGCGTATCTGCGATGCCTTCCCAGCGGCTCGCCTGCAAGCGGTATACAAGCGCCCGTTCGTCGGCGATACAAAAAGCTTCGGCGTGTGTGCGCAGATCCTCGCGCACGTGACGAAACTCGATGTAGGTATTGAGACGTCGGCCGAGGTGCACAAAATTGTTGCCGTTCTTGATAGCGCGGGACGGGTCTGCGATGAGGACGCGAATACGCGCATAGGTTTGTGACAGAACGAGTCGCTTGATGATTTCAAGGAACTCCGGATCGTCATAAATCCCGGGTTCGAGGTCATGCGTAAAAATTGAAACTTTGCGCGAGGCCTCGCTCACCACCTCGATTGCCGCCTGGCGCATTTCTTCTTTCGTCGAAATAACCCAGCGCTTGCTGTTTTGCTCTGCTTGTTTCATAGGCCCACCATATTACCGATGGGCTGCCCAAGCACTTGCCAACTACGTCACGTTTTGATGCATCTTTCCCAGTTGCAAATTATTCGCATCCCCCGTCGTGCATGGGTTCCAGCTTGCATGCGCGCACTGTCCCACACCCAGGTTTGTTTACATATGGTCATTCCTGATCAACTTGCTCAAACGCGCCCTGTTCCAGCAGCCACTGCAGGCAGCCCGTTCCGAGCATCGTTGCGGAATCCCGTTCAAGTCTTCGCCGCTCGCAAAGCATTGCCACCGGGGCACGGTCTGATTCCTCAAGTGCCCGTGCCGCCCCGTTGACGTATATGGCCTTGTCGTCGAATGCAATGCGCGCCATCCCGTGCAGGCGCAGCCGCTGCGGCAAGGTCGGGCTTGCAAGAATGGCAGCGATTTGAGCCGGTTCTGGAGCATCCGGGCGCAGCCATTGCTTAAGTTCGGTAACGCTAGGGCCAAGCGCCTTTGCGTGGCAGCCGGCACGGCTCAGCGCTTGTGGCGATATGTAGCCGGGGCGAATCTCGTCCAGCTGCAGGTCCGGGTCCTCGTAGAATGCGGGCGCCCGCATGCCGATCGAGTAGGTGATGCAGGCACGCTCAGCCGTGCCCCAGTGCGGGACTCCCGGCGGCAGGTAGAGGACGTCGCCTTTGCGCGCATGGCAGGCGTTACCGTGTTCAAATTCGCGCAATAAGGCAAGCTCGGCGCTCGCGGATGGATCCTCAGCCACCTGATCGCTGGTGAAGCGCCAATCACGCGAACCAATGCCCTGGCAAAGAAAAACATCGTAGTTGTCCAGGTGGGGTCCCACGCCGCCGCCTGGCGCCGCGAAGCTGATCATCAGGTCGTCGATACGCCAGTCCGGAATGAACGGTACCTGCAGCAGCAGGCGGCGCATGCCGGGCAGGTGTTTTTCAACGTCATGAACGAGCAGCGTCCAGTCACGTTTCGGCAATGCCCGCAGGTATTCGGGTTCAAAAGGCCCGGACTCGACCCGGTAGTGACGCCTGTCCTGGCGCCGCTCGGTGAAGACGATACGCGATTCGACATCGTCCAGCGTCGCAAGCCAGGCCAGCTCGTTGCGCGAAATCGTCGGGCGCATCGATTCGATGGCTCCTGGCAAGAACAGCGGAGCCTTCTGCCAGTAGTCGGTCAGAAACTGTTGTGCCGATAGCCTGCCGGGAAACCTGAGCACGGCAGCACAGCCTAGATGTCGCGTGCCTGTTCCGCCGCAAGCCCGACGTAGGTCTCCGGTGTCAGCTCCCGCAGGCGCCGTTTTTCTTCATCCGGTATGTCGAGTGTTTCGACGAAGGTTAGCAGGACTTCCTTTGAAACCGCCTGTCCGCGGGTCAGGGCCTTGAGTTTCTCGTAGGGCTCGGGAATGCCGTAACGTCGCATGACGGTCTGCACGGCCTCGGCAAGTACCTCCCAGGCGTCCGCTACATCCGCCAGAACCACATCGCGATTCACCTGCAGTTTGCCGACGCCTTTCTTTAGCGATTGCAGTGCAATCAGGATGTAGCCGATTGCAACGCCAAGATTGCGCTGTACGGTGGAATCGGTGAGATCCCGCTGCCAGCGTGAGATGGGCAGTTTTTCCGCGAAGTGGCCAAGCAGGGCGTTGGCCAGCCCCAGGTTGCCCTCGGCGTTTTCGAAATCAATCGGGTTTACCTTGTGCGGCATCGTCGAGGAGCCTACCTCGTCCCTGGCGACCAGTTGTTTGAAGTAACCCAGCGAAATGTAGCCCCAGACGTCGCGCGCAAAATCGATCAGGATTGTGTTGTACCGTTCCAGCGCGTGCGCATACTCTGCGGTCCAGTCGTGTGGCTCGATCTGGGTTGTGTAGGGGTTCGGCAAAACGCCCAGCGACTCAACGAAGCGATGGCTGATGGCAGGCCAGTCGGCATCGGGGTACGCGATTGCATGCGCGTTGTAATTGCCGACGGCACCGTTGAACTTGCCGAGTATCTCAACATCCCTGAAACGCTGCTGAGCGCGATTCAGTCGCGCCACCACGTTCGCGAGTTCCTTGCCGAGGGTTGTCGGGCTTGCCGTTTGCCCGTGGGTTCGCGACAGCATGGGCAGATCAGCGTATTCACGAGCCATCGCCTTGAGTCTGTTCTGTAATTCGCGCATCTGCGGCAGGATGACCTCCGATCGTGCGGAACGAAGCATCAGCGCATAGGAGAGGTTATTGATGTCCTCCGATGTACAGCCAAAGTGCAAAAAGTCCTTCAGCGGTTGTGTCTCGGGACCATCGCCCAGCCGCTCACGAATAAAATACTCGACCGCTTTGACGTCGTGGTTAGTGGTCGACTCGATCTCCTTGATGCGTTCAGCCTCGTCCAGCGAAAAATCGTCAACGATATGATTCAGCACGTCTTTCATGACGGATGACAGTGGGCCAACCTCGCCGATGTCGGGTTCGTCAGCAAGGCATTGCAGCCACCGGACTTCCACTAGCACCCGGAAGCGCATGAGTCCGTATTCGCTGAATATATCGCGGAGATCGTCGACCTTGCCGGCGTAGCGCCCGTCGGTCGGGGAGAGGGCTCTCAAGGGGGAGACTTTCATGTGGAAAACCAGTGTAGAATTGCGCGCGCAAAGCGAGAATCATACACGTTTAACGGAATTCAAAGCGGTGCTTTTGGGCGCCGAATACACGAAACAGGACGCGGGACAGGCCATGACAGACAAAGCATTTCGCATCGAACACGACAGTATGGGTGAACTTGAGGTGCCCGCCGATGCGCTCTGGGGCGCGCAAACACAGCGTGCGGTCAACAACTTCCCGATCAGCGGGCTCAGGATGCCGCGGCAATTTATCGCGGCGCTCGGGCTGGTGAAATGGGCGGCCGCGGGAGCGAATGCAGAGCTCGGACTCATTTCCTCGGAGATTGCTATCGCTATACAAGCGGCATCCCTGGCGGTCGCCGCCGGAGACTATGACGAGCATTTTCCCATCGACGTGTTTCAAACCGGCTCGGGCACCAGTTCCAATATGAACGCCAACGAGGTTATCTCCCACCTCGCAACGGCCAGCCTCGGCAAAGAGGTTCATCCGAACGACCACGTCAATATGAGCCAGAGCAGCAATGACGTGATCCCAACCTGCGTGCATGTCAGCGCCGCGATCGCTATACACGAGCAGTTGCTCCCGGCCCTGCTGCATCTCTCCAAGACACTGGAAAAGAAGGCGGATGAAACTCGTGACATCGTCAAGACCGGGCGCACGCATCTGATGGATGCAATGCCCGTGACGCTGGGCCAGGAACTTGATGGCTGGCGGTCGCAAATCGACCACGCCAGGGAGCGTCTGGCAGAGACAATGAAGCGCCTGGCAGCGCTGGCTCAGGGCGGCACTGCCGTGGGTACAGGTATCAATGCGCATCCACGCTTCGGGGCCAAAGTCGCCTTGCTGCTCAGTGAACACACCGGTGTGGCATTCGAGGCTGCCGACAATCTGTTTGAGTCGTTGAGTTCGCAGGATGCGGCGGTCGAAACTTCCGGGCAGCTGCGCGTACTCGCTGTCAGCCTGACGAAAATTGCCAACGATCTGCGCTGGATGAACTCCGGGCCGCTGGCCGGTATCGGCGACATCGAGCTGCCAGCGCTGCAGCCAGGTTCGAGCATCATGCCGGGCAAAGTCAATCCGGTCATACCGGAGGCGGTAGCCATGGTCTGCGCCCAGGTAATAGGCAATGACCTGACGATCACCATCGGTGGCCAGTCGGGCAACTTCCAGTTGAACGTGATGCTTCCCGTCGTGGCTCACAACCTGATTCAGAGCATCGAGACGCTGGCAAATGCAAGCGTCTGCCTGGCCGACAATGCGATTGCGGGTTTCAAGGTCAGTACCGCCAATATCAATCGTGCGCTGACTAGAAACCCGATCCTGGTAACAGCCCTGAACCCTGTTATCGGCTACGAAAAAGGCGCGGCAGTCGCCAAGCAGGCCTACAAGGAAGGCCGCCCGGTTAAAGATGTAGCGCGTGAGATGACGGACCTTACTGACGAGGAACTCGATCGGCTCCTCGACCCGACCAGCCTGACTGAGGGCGGGATCAAACATTAACGATTTCCGGAAACGGGATTCGCTGACGGCAGAGCTGTTGCGGGATCGACTCGCCGGAACCGCTCTGCATGATGATCCGCTGAAGGTAACGATGCCGCCAGGCAGTGAGCGCTGGCCGAGGCCCATGCGCGATCAGCTGAGTGCATCGCTTAAACCTGCCGGCGTGTTGATCCCGGTCATGCAACGAGCGACCGAGCTCTCCGTACTGCTCACCCAGCGTTCAGCCGACCTGAAGCACCATGCAGGGCAGGTGAGCTTTCCGGGTGGGCGCATGGAGGAACACGACGAGGACGTGCGCGCGACGGCTCTGCGCGAGACGCATGAGGAAGTAGGTATCGAAGCGGAGCATGTATCGATCATCGGCTTCCTGGACGCCATGCCGACAATTACGGGCTATGCGGTGACGCCGGTAGTCGGTCTGGTCAGCGATACGGCAAATCTCGTCATCGATCGTACCGAGGTGGAATATACTTTCGAGGTACCTCTCGATTTCGTCCTCGATGAGGCCAATGATCAGCGCGTCGAGCGTGAGTTCCACGGCCGCCGTTTCCGCATGGTTGAGTTTCACTATGAAGAACAACGCATCTGGGGTGCGACTGCACAGATGCTCATTACGTTCAGAGAAGTTCTTAAAAAACAATAAAATATGACAGATATCGAGAAATTACTTGATGTCATGCAACGACTCCGGGATCCGGATCACGGCTGCCCCTGGGACGTACAGCAGACCTTCGAGACAATTGCCCCTTACACGATCGAGGAAGCTTACGAGGTCGCCGACGCGATTGCTCGCGGCGACATCATGGATCTCAGGGGCGAGCTGGGAGACCTGCTGCTGCAGGTCGTGTTTCACGCCCAGATAGCGGCCGAAGCGGGCCAGTTTGATTTCCACGATGTTGCCGGAAGCATCGTCGAGAAGATGATTCGCCGACACCCGCATGTATTCGGCAGCGAAGAGGAGCGGGCCAACGGCAAGGTTGACGGCAGTTGGGAGGAGATCAAGGAGCAGGAGCGCCTGTCAGGCAACGAGGACAGCAGCGCACTGGCCGGGGTCGCCAGGGCCCTGCCAGCGCTCAAGCGGGCGCAGAAGCTGGGTAAGCGGGCCGCGAGAGTCGGCTTCGACTGGCCCGATACGCAAGGCGTCAGGGCGAAGATCGACGAAGAACTCGCAGAGGTCGAACTCGCCGTCGGTTCGCGTAATTCCGATGCCGTTGAGGAGGAGCTTGGCGATCTGCTGTTTGCCGTCGTCAACCTGGCGCGGCACCTCGATATCGACCCGGAAAAAGCGCTGGGCAGTGCGAATTACAAGTTTGAGCAGCGGTTCCGGAATATGGAGCAGGCAATCGTTCAAAAAGGCAGCACTATCAAGGACTTCTCGCTGGCGACCCTCGACCAGGAGTGGCGTGCTGCAAAGAAACGCGTGGGCTAGTCGCGCGCGTGTTCATAAGCCATTCAGAAAAAGGGCTTTTTTCGGGTTTTGCCATTCAGCAACGGTTCATTGCGCCGGTATTAATCTTGTTCACAAGCTGGCTACAGCCGGCTTCTCGTGACAAGGAGCAAGACAATGAACAAACGAATCACAGCATGGATAAGCGCAGCAATACTCGTTGGCATGACCGGCAGCGCATTGGCTGATTATGATTCCCGCGGTTCTCGGAACGGCCGTGCGCAGTACGATTATGCCAAGGTGATCTCTTCGCAGCCGATTATCAACTACGTAACCGTCAAGACGCCGGTTCGCGAGTGCTGGGAAGAGATGCAGTACTACACGGTTGATCGCCGACCGCGACACGGTAACGGCGGCGCACTGTTTGGTGCGATCCTGGGTGGCGTCATTGGTCACCAGGTTGGCAGCGGTCGCGGCAATGATGCTGCGACGGTGGCAGGGTCCCTGATCGGTGCCGCTATCGGCAGCGAGTCTGCGCGAAAGAATCGCGATGGCTACGGTGAAGAACGTGTTGCCCGCCCGGTCGAGCGCTGCGAGACGCGTTTCCAGTCACACCAGGAAGAGCGTATCGACGGCTACCGCGTGACCTACCGCTATCACGGCCAGAAATACAGCACCGTGATGCCGTACGACCCAGGCGCCAAGCTGCGTGTCCGGGTTGACGTGCGGCCGGCCGGATAAGCCGAGTCTGGATGTGACGGGATTCATTGCAATCATTTCGCGCTCGTACGACACTTGGCGCATGCGCGTGGCACTGACATTGTTGCTGCTGATCGGGCTGGCCTTGCTGCCGGCCCGATCAGACGCATTCTCGGTCGAGCCGGAGATGTCGGTGCCGCCTGTGGAGAACGTGGGCGCGCAGAGCTATCACGTCGCCCAGCAGGGCGGCATGACACTGTCACAAGCGATCGAATCTGTGCGCAGACGCACCAACGGTCGCGTCGTCAGTGCGGAAACCCGCGTGCAGGGCGGCCGCGAAGTCCATTACATCAAAGTCCTCACCAAGGACGGCAAGGTCAAGACTCACAAGGTCAACGGCCGAAGCCGCTAGTTCACTTACAAACCGAACCAGGAACCGGAACATGCGACTGTTGGTAATTGAAGATGATGCCACGTTGCGGGAATCGCTTGCCCGTAAGCTTGGTGAGGCCGGATTTGCGGTGGAACAAGCCGCGGATGGCAAGGAAGGGCTTTATTTTGCGATGGAGTACCCCGTCGATCTCGCGATCATCGATCTCGGGCTCCCTGAAGTATCAGGCCTCGATATCATCAAGAAAGTCCGCGAACAGGGTAAGGCCTACCCGATTCTGATTCTCACGGCGCGAGATCGTTGGGAAGACAAGGTTGACGGACTTAGCGCCGGCGCTGACGACTATGTTGTCAAACCGTTTCATTTCGAAGAGGTAAGCGCGCGCGTCAACGCGTTGCTGCGACGCAGCGGCGGTTGGGCATCGTCAGTGCTGACGGCAGGCCCGGTTACTCTGGATACGTCTCGACAGGAATTGAAAGTGAGCGATGCCGAGATTGATCTGACCAGCTTCGAATACAAGATCATCGAATACCTGATGCTGCGTGCCGGGCAGGTCATCTCCAAGTCTGAATTGACGGATCGACTTTACGACCAGGACTTCGAACGCGACAGCAACGTCATCGAGGTTTTTATCGGCCGGCTACGCAAGAAGATGGATCCGGAGAACTCTATCAAGCCCATTGAAACGCTACGGGGTCGCGGCTACCGCTTCGCGCTGGAGCGAAATCAGTCAGGCTGAACGGATTCATGCGCTCTCTCAGCAGTCGGCTACTGGTCTCAGTCAGTGTGCTCCTGCTGGTGTTTTTCGGCGCCACCATTGCTGTCCTGGACAGCGCTTTCACCGAAGCCGGCGAGCAGGCACGGCGCGATATTCTTGACGGCCACCTGGTTGCCTTGCTGGCAGCGGCAGAACCCGATGACAGTGGCCAGCTGATGTTGCCAGACCGGCTGCGTGAGCCGCGCTTTGAGAACCTTGGCTCTGGGCTTTATGCCGAGCTGCGCGACGCCGGCGGCGAGGTTATCTGGCGTTCGCGTTCCGCACTGGGACTCGAGATCCCGAAAGGCGTCACGCCGGAACCCGGCAATCATCTGTTTGCGCGAGAGAGTCTTGAGGACGGCACCCCGCTGTTGACGCTCAGCCTCACCGTACAGTGGGAGTTCTCGGAGGAGGAGCTCAAGCCCTACGTTTTCAAAGTGGCAGAGAGCCTGGACTCATTTAACGCGCAGGTATCCGGATTTCGTCAGCAGCTGTTCGGCTGGTTTGCAGCGGTCGCACTGACAATGCTGCTGGCATTTTCGATGTTGTTGCGGGGGCTGCTAAAACCGCTAAGGCAGATCGAGACCGAGATAACGGAGATTGAGGAGGGTAAGCGCGCGTCCCTGTCCGGTGCATTCCCAACCGAGCTCACCGGTGTGTCACGCAACATGAACCTGCTTATCGATAGCGAACGTGCGCGCTCCGATCGTTACCGCTATACGCTGGACAATTTGGCGCACAGTTTGAAAACGCCTTTGGCAGCAATGCGGGCGTTACTGCATGACGGCCATCGCGACGATTTCCGACGACGATACAATGAGCAGATCGATCGCATGGACGAGATAGTGCGTTATCAGTTACGCAAGCCTGCTGCATCCAGTGCGAGCACGCACGTCCTGAAACCGGTTGCAGTTGAAAAAGAAGTCAGCCGGTTGGTTGACGGCCTGAAAAAAGTTTATCGCGACAAGAATCCTGAAATCGAAGTCAGCATATCAACCGGGATGCTGTTTCGTGGAGATACCGGCGACTTCCTGGAGCTCGCCGGAAACCTGCTCGACAACGCCTGCAAGTGGTGTGAGAAACGCGTACGCATCAGCGTAGTCCCGTCGACATCAGCGGGCACTGTCGCGAGCGGCATGGTGTTGACCGTTTCGGACGATGGGCCGGGCATTCCAAAAGACGCCGCCGATGCGCTGCTGCAGCGAGGCATGCGGTTGGACGAGTCGACGCCGGGGCACGGCATCGGACTCGCCGTCGTCAAGGACATCGCGCACTCTTACGGCGGCACGCTATCGATTAACAGGTCCGAGCTTGGCGGGGCAGAGATCAGCGTCTCTATACCGCCAGTGTCTGGCTCCAGGCGCGACTAGCGTTTCAGTCGTGTTTCGCGGCAGCTGACTTCGTCAGTTTCACCAGCGGTTCAACAAGCTCCAGCGGCAGCGGGAATACGATGGTATTGGTCTTCTCGTTGGCGATTTCCTTCAAGGTCTGCAAATACCGAAGCTGCAGCGCCTGTTCTTCCGTGGCGAGCATGCGCGCGGCTTCAGCGAGCATCTCGGCCGCCTGTTTTTCCGCTTCAGCGTTGATAACCTTGGCGCGTCGTGCGCGCTCGGCTTCTGCCTGCTGCGCGATCGCGCGAATCATGCTTTCGTCGAGGTCGACGTGTTTGATTTCGACGTTGGCAACTTTTATGCCCCAATTGTCGGTGCGTGCGTCGAGCAGGTTTTGAATATCGGTATTCAGCTTATCGCGCTCCGCGAGCATATCGTCTAGTTCATGCTGACCGAGCACCGAGCGCAGCGTTGTTTGCGAAAGCTGGCTCGTAGCCTCGAAGACGTTGGCAACACGGATGATTGCTTTCTCCGGATCGACGATGCGGAAGTAGATGACCGCGTTGACCTTGACGGAGACGTTGTCGCGCGAGATGACGTCCTGTGTCGGCACGTCGAGCACGATTACGCGGAGGTCGACCTTGACCATCTTCTGAATGCCGGGGATCAGGATGATCAGGCCAGGACCTTTAACCTTCTGGAAACGGCCCAGCAGGAAAATAACGCCGCGCTCGTATTCCTTCAGGATCTTGATCGTGTTGTACAGGATCACGATGACAAAGGCCGCGATGATCGCAATGATTGGCAGTTCCACTAGAACATACTCCTTCAGGTTTGTAATTGTGCGTTGGCATCAGCCGCCGCTATGGGTTCGACTTCAAGCAACAGGCCGTCCATGGATCGAACGACGACCTCCTGGTCCTTCACAACCGGGAGTTTGGAGTGCGCGTGCCAGGCTTCGCCTTCGAGCCAGATCTTGCCCTCGCCGGTGAAGTCCTGCATTGCCGTGCCGACGCCGCCGACGATCGATTCCCGGCCGGACACCGCGCCGCGGCGTCGAAGTTTCAGCGCGAACCCGACCAGCCAGATGATCAGCGCGGCAAATACCAACGCGACGCCAATGACGAAGGCGAGCGAGACACCAAAGCCGGGAATGTCGCTGTCGAACATCATTACGGAGCCGAACACGAACGCGGCGATGCCGCCAATGCCCAGAGCGCCGAAGCTGGGGGCGAATGCTTCCGCGACCATTAAGGCGATGCCAATAAATATCAGAGCAAGGCCTGCGTAGTTGACCGGAATCACCTGCAGTGCGTAAGCGGCAAGCAGCAGGCAGATAACGCCGACCACACCCGGAACGATCGCGCCGGGATTCCAGCCTTCATACATCAGGCCGTAGACCCCGATGAGCCCGAGCAACAATACGATTTCGGGGTTGGAAATAATGCCGAGCAGCTTGATGCGCCAGTTGGGTTCAAACGCCTCAACCTCAGTGCTGGCCGTCGCCATCGTCTTCGGTTCATTGTTAACCACGATCTCGAGGCCATTGAGCTGCTGCAGCAGGTCGTCGCGGTCAGTCGCTATGAACTCGATGACATTCTGTTCGAGCGCCTCTGTGGCCGTCAGCGTCGCGGCCTCGGTTACCGCTTTTTCGGCCCACTCGACGTTACGGCCGTGCCGCTCAGCCAGCCCACGAATATAGGAAATTGCATCATTCATGACTTTGCGTTCCATCGCGGTTCCAGCGGGCGCGGCTGGTTCGTCATCCTTAGTCTCCTCACCGTCTCCATCCGGCGTCGGAGAGGGCGGTGTCGGTGTCGCATCCTCACCGCCGATCGAAACGGGTGTAGCCGCACCGAGATGCGTTGTCGGCGCCATGGCAGCGATGTGGCTCGCCAGCAGGATGTAGGTGCCCGCACTGTCGGCCCGGGCGCCGCCAGGCGTGACGTAGGTTGCGATTGGTACCTCGGAAGCCAGGATCTTCTGCACCATGTCGCGCATTGGCTTCATGAGTCCGCCCGGCGTGTCCATGTTGATGATGACGAGCTCTGCGTCGATCTCCTCGGCGTACTCGATGCCGCTGATCAGGTAGTCCGCGCTGGCGACGCCGATGCCGTCCTTGATTTCAAGCTCTACTACGGTGGCCGCAGTCGCTGGCGCGCTCCAGCCAATGCTCGCCAGGAGCAGGGTGACAAGCGTTGGCAGCGCCAGGGAACGATGTGGGTTCGGGGTTTTCGATCTCATAAAGCAATAATACCAGTCGTGCGATGGATTTGTGGCGTAACAAGGCTTTCGCATGCCCACGGGTGCTGGCATGCTCACGCATTCTCAGACAGTTGAAACGGCGCTATGTTCATTAGATTCGTTACCACCGGCGGCACTATCGACAAGATCTACTTCGACGACCTGAGTCAATTCGAGGTGGGCGAATCGCAGGTGCAACATATTCTCGCCGAGGGCCTCGCCGCATTTGATTTCGACGTGGTGCCGTTGATGCATAAAGACAGCCTGCAGGTCACCGATGAAGACCGTCAGCTGTTGCATGACTTCATTGAGAAGGATGACGCCAGCCGTTTCGTCGTTACGCACGGGACCGACACCATGCCCGAGACGGCAGAGGCGCTGATGGATATCCAGGGCAAAACGATCGTCCTGACTGGCGCTCTGACACCGGCACGCTTCAAGGCCACTGATGCGGTATTCAATGTCGGCCTGGCTGTCGCGACCGTGCAGGTCGCAAGACCCGGCGTCTATATCGCGATGAGCGGGCAGATCTTCGAAGCCGGCGCGGTGCGCAAGAACCGCGCCGAGAATCGATTCGAGAAGCTGGCGTAGGCTGCGCATTGGGGACATTCTGGTTTGGCGCATCAAGACGCTAAACCAGAATGTCCCCAATGTTTTCCCAATGTTTTCCTACAGGTCGAAGTTGATGCCCTGTGCCAGCGGCAGGTCTTTGCCCCAGTTGATGGTGTTGGTCTGGCGGCGCATGTAGGCCTTCCAGGCATCACTGCCAGCTTCGCGACCACCGCCAGTCTCTTTCTCGCCACCGAACGCGCCACCGATCTCCGCCCCGGAGGTGCCGATATTGACGTTGGCGATGCCGCAGTCCGAGCCGCCGTTGGACAGGAAGTACTCGGCGTTCTGCAGGTTGTCGGTGAAAATGGCCGACGACAGGCCCTGCACGACGCCGTTTTGCAGGGCTATCGCTTCATCAAGTGTGTCGAAGGGGATGAGGTAGAGAATCGGGCCGAAAGTCTCGTGCTGGACGATCTCCCAGTCATTCTCGGCAGTGGCGATCGCGGGCGTAATGAAATGGCCAGGACCATCGATGCGCTCACCACCGCACAGGATTTCGCCGCCGGCAAGGCGTACGGTTTGCAGTGCTGCCTCCACTCGTTCAACCGAAGCCTCATCGATCAGAGGGCCCATGAGCGTGTCCGGATCGAGCGGGTCGCCAATACGCACCTGGCCGTAGGCCTTGACAAGCGCCGCCTTGAGCTCATCCATGCGCGAGCGATGCGCAATGACGCGTCGCGTCGAGGTGCAGCGCTGGCCTGCGGTACCAACTGAGCCAAACACGATTGACGGGATCGCAAGATCGAGGTTGGCGTATTCGTCCACGATAATTGCATTGTTACCACCGAGTTCGAGCAGGCATTTGCCCATGCGATTGGCGAGTCGCTCACCGACACCACGGCCAACGGCCGTCGAGCCCGTAAAGGAGACGAGGTTGACTCGTGGGTCGTCGACGAACTCCTGCGCGAGCTCATTGGAACCGTCGTTGATCAGGAAGAAGATCGGTGGCAGGTCAAGGTCTGCGACCGCCTCGTTGAAAATCTTCTGCACCGCCACGCCACACAGCGGTGTTTTCGGCGATGGTTTCCAGATGTTGACGTTGCCGCAAACCGCGGCAATGCAGGAATTCCACGAGTAGACGGCGACAGGAAAATTGAATGCCGAAATCGTGCCGACAATGCCGAGCGGGTGCCATTGTTCATACATACGATGCTGTGGCCGTTCCGAGTGCATCGTGCGTCCGTACATCATGCGGGACTGACCGACGGCAAAGTCTGCGATATCGATCATCTCCTGTACTTCGCCGTCGCCCTCGGCCTTGATCTTGCCCATCTCCATGGACACGAGGCTGCCGAGCGCGTCCTTGTGCTTGCGCAGGCCGTTGGCAATGCGGCGAATGGCTTCGCCACGAATCGGGGCAGGCACCTTGCGCCACGCCTGGTAAGACGCCTGCGCCTGGCTGATGACGTCTTCATACTCAGCTTTCGAGGTCGAACGCACGCTGGCGATATGCTCGCCCGTTGCCGGATTGGATGACTCGATGATCGGGGCAGATTCGTCGGCGCTGGACGTCGAGCCGCACCAGGTACCGTCATTGACGGCCTCGAGGCCGAGTTGATCAAGTATGGACTGCATGTGCTTATTCTCCCGTGTCCACGCATCGCTGATCGATTTCACCTCGAGCGGATCGCTCTGGCGTGGACATTCGTGCAAAAAGACCGCCGCTGTATCGGCGGGAAGGTGGCGCGCATTGTGCCAATGTCAGGGCGGGCTTGCCATACCCTGAATAGTGTTGAATAGTGCGCCGAATCAGGTTCATATCGCGCCTGCCAGAGCGCCCCCGTAAATAGTTTGAATGCACTGAAAGAAGTGCTTATAAACCATTGATTACATAAGAAACTTTTGAGCGTGATTCGCTGACATGGCATAGTTCGCCGTCCAATCCGGTGCGGCATGGGCCGCCCGCAAACTGAGAGTATGGTCAAACCGTGAGTAGATCTTTACCAAAAACAGACTGGCATCCCGCAAGCTGGCAGAGCCTTGAGGCGTCCCAGCAGGCGGCGTATCCGAACAAGGCCGAGCTCGATCGGGTCGTCGCCGAACTGAGCCGCCTGCCGCCGATTACGACGTCCTGGGAAGTGGACGCCTTGAAGGACCTGATTGCCAAGGCGCAGCGAGGCGAAGCGTTCGTCCTGCAGGGCGGTGACTGTGCCGAGACCTTCGACGAGTGCACGTCCGAAAATATCGTCGACAAGCTCAAAATCCTGCTGCAGATGAGCCTGGTGATGATCTACGGGATGAAGAAACCCGTGGTTCGGGTCGGCCGCATGGCCGGCCAGTACGCGAAGCCGCGTTCGGCAGACACGGAGACACGCGATGGCACGACGCTGCCGAGTTTTCGTGGGGATCTGGTCAATCGCAGCGGTTTTACACCGGACGATCGTATTCCGGACCCACAGATGATCCTGCGCGGTTACGAGCGTGCGGCGCTGACCCTGAACTTCGTGCGCTCGCTGGTCGATGGCGGATTTGCGGATCTTCACCACCCGGAATACTGGGACCTGGGCTGGGTGAGCCATTCCTCGGCTGCGTCTGAGTACCACGATATTGTGTCGTCGATCTCAAACTCGCTGGATTTCCTGGAGACGGTCTCAGGCCACCAGTTCCACCGCACGCAGCGGGCCGACATCTATGCCGCGCATGAGGGTCTGCACCTGCACTACGAGCAGGCCCAGACCCGCTACCTCGATCGGCGTGAGCGCTGGTACAACCTGACAACGCACTTCCCATGGGTCGGCATGCGCACGGCGCAGCTCGACGGAGCGCACGTCGAGTATTTCCGCGGCATCGCCAATCCGATTGGTATCAAGGTCGGCCAGGGCATGACCCGTGAGTGGATCCAGGACCTGATACGAACGCTGAACCCGAATAACGAGCCGGGCCGAATCTCCCTGATACACCGCTTCGGCGCAAAGGCGATCGAAGATCATCTGCCGCCGCTGATTTCAGCCGTTCGCGAGGTTGGTTCACCGGTCCTGTGGGTCTGTGACCCCATGCATGGCAATACCGAGAGCACAGCCGACGGAACCAAGACCCGTCGTTTCGACAATATTGTCTCGGAGCTGGAGTCCGCATTCCGAGTGCACCAGTCGATGGGCAGCTATCTGGGCGGTGTGCACCTCGAGCTAACGGGCGAGAACGTCACGGAGTGTACGGGCGGCGCACGCGGACTGACCGACGGTGACCTCGCGAGGGCGTACAAGTCGACCGTCGACCCGCGGCTGAACTACGAGCAGGCCATGGAAGTGGCAATGCGTATCGCGGGACTGAAACACGACTAGCGACTTGGGGACATTCTACTTTTTCAACCGGGTGCCCGGTGCACCCGGTTGAAAAAGTAGAATGTCCCCAGAACCAGAATGTCCCCAAACCCTACAGCGCGTTCCAGGCCTCTTTGTTCGAAATCTGACGCCAGTTGCCGGGCTCCAGGTCGTCAATGGACCATGACCCGATCGAATAGCGGATCAGTCGCAAGGTCGGCAAGCCTGCGGCGGCAGTCATGCGGCGAACCTGGCGATTGCGCCCCTCCGTTATCACGATTTCGATCCAGGTGTCGGGCACACTGGCCCGATAGCGAATCGGCGGATCGCGGTCCCAAAGGCCTGCCGGGCTTTCAATCGCCCGAGCCGCTACCGCTCTTGCCTCACCGTCTTTGAGCATCACTCCACACACAAGGGCGTCGAGCTGGCGGGGACTGGGCTCTCCCTCGACCTGCGCCCAGTAGGTTTTGGGGATCTTCGATGCCGGCTGACTGATGCGTGCCTGCAATTTGCCATCGTCGGTCAGCAGCATCAGGCCCTCGCTATCGTAGTCGAGCCTCCCGGCGGGGTAGACGCCAGGCACGTCGACGAAATCGCCAAGTGTGGCGCGCCCATCCTTGTCACTGAACTGGCTCAGGACCTGGTAGGGCTTGTTGAGCAATACGAGCACTATTTGTCATCCTCGTCGATCTGTACAATGCACGCCCACTGAAGTCCGGCCGAGAACCCAATGAAATACGAACACATCGAAGTGCCCGCTGACGGCGAGGCCATTGTAGCTAATCCCGACAATTCGCTGATTGTGCCGGATAACCCGATAATTCCTTTCGTCGAGGGCGATGGTATTGGTGTCGACGTCTCACCGGTCATGCTGAACGTTGCCGAGGCGGCTGTCGAGCAGGCTTACGGTGACAAGCGGCACCTGCGCTGGATGCGGATCTATGCCGGGCAGCGCGCTACCGAGGTTTACGGTGACGACGTGTATCTTCCCGACGAGACGCTCGACGCGATGAAGCGCTTTGTTATCTCCATCAAGGGACCGCTGGCAACCCCGACCGGTGGTGGCATTCGCTCATTGAACGTGGCGATCCGGCAGACGCTCGACCTGTATGCCTGCGTTCGCCCGATCCGCTACTTCCCGGGCGTTGAAACACCGATGAAGGACTCCGACCTCGTCGATATGACCGTGTTTCGTGAGAACACCGAGGATATCTATGCCGGTATTGAATACCCGACCGGTTCCCAAGAGGTGCAGAAGCTCATTCACTTCCTTCAGTCGGAGCTCGGCGTTACCAAGATTCGCTTCCCCGCCAGTTCGGGGATTGGCATCAAACCGGTATCGCGCGAAGGCTCGGAACGACTCGTCAGGAAAGCGATCCAGTATTGCGTTGATCGCGACTACGCTTCGGTAACGCTGGTCCACAAGGGCAATATCATGAAATACACCGAAGGTGCTTTCATGCGTTGGGGTTACGAGGTTGCGCGTGCTGAGTTTGGTGCCACGGAAAAAGATGGAGGCCCGTGGCTTGCATTCAAGAATCCGGTAACCGGTCGCGAGATCGTTATCAAGGATGTGATTGCCGATAACTTCCTGCAACAGATCCTGTTGCGACCTGAGGAATACGATGTCATCGCGACGCTCAACCTGAACGGCGATTACATCTCGGATGCACTGGCGGCGCAGGTCGGCGGCATCGGTATTGCGCCCGGCGGCAACATCGGCGATGGCGTTGGTGTGTTCGAAGCGACGCACGGAACGGCCCCCGGATTCGCTGGCAAGAATCGCGTCAACCCGGGTTCACTGATTCTGTCTGCCGAGATGATGTTGCGCTATATGGGTTGGACGGAGGCTGCAGACCTGATCATCAAGGGCGTCGCCGGTGCGATTGCCAATGGCGAGCTGACCTTCGACCTTGCGCGCCTGCGTGCCGCTATACGTGCGCCGAAGCGCAAAGCGAAAACGCACGACAAGAAAGAAGTCGAGCAGGAACTCGAGAAGCTGGTGCCGGGTGCGCGTCTCGTCGGCACTCGAGGCTTTGGCAGGGCTGTCATCCGACATATGCACGACTGACGGGTGGCTACCAGCGTCTTCGACAAGGATTGCCGCGCGTGTCCGCGGCTTGCCGGTTTTCTGGATGACGTCAACGATCGCTATCCGGACTACTACTGTCGACCAGTACCGCCGTTCGGCGCGCCCGATGCTCGTTTCCTGATTGTGGGGCTGGCGCCTGGCATGCACGGCGCAAATCGCACTGGCCGGCCCTTTACCGGCGACCACGCGGGAATATTGCTGTACCAGATGCTGCACAAGTACGGTTTCAGCTCCGAAGATCACTCCGAGGCTAGCAACGATGGCCTGGAACTCATCGACTGTCGCATCACCAACGCCGTGAAGTGCTTGCCGCCGGACAACAAGCCGGTGGGCGCCGAGATCAATACCTGCAACTCGTTTCTCGCGAACGAGCTGGCGCTGTTGCCGAAGGGTGCGGTTGTCATGGCGCTTGGTGGTATTGCGCACCGGGCCATCATCAAGGCGCTGGCGCTGCGCCAGGCAGGCTACAAATTCGGGCATGCGGCTCTGCATCCGCTGGACAATTTCCAGCTACTCGATTCGTACCATTGCAGCCGCTACAACACGAATACAGGCCGACTGACCGAGGCCATGTTTGACGACATTTTCGCGACCGCGAGGATGTTGCTGGATAATTAGCCCAGTGAGTGACGCCGCGACATTTGAAGTAAAGCCTTTCCTGCGCAGCCTGACGCATCGTCCCGGCGTCTACCTGATGCTGGACAAAAAGCACAAGGTTATCTATGTCGGCAAGGCACGCGATCTGAAGAAGCGCGTCTCCAGTTATTTCAATCGCACCCAGGATGCGGTCAAGACGGCTGCAATGATGCAGCATGTCGCGCGCGTAGAAGTAACGGTCGCGAACACTGAGGCCGAGGCGCTCATACTCGAATATAGCCTGATAAAACGACACAAGCCGCGCTACAACGTGCTACTGCGAGATGACAAGAGTTATCCCTACATCTATGCGTCGGTCGACAAGCGCTTTCCGCGGCTCAAATTTCATCGTGGGGCGCGGCGTGGCAAGGGCCGTTACTTCGGACCATACCCGAGTACACGTGCAGTCCGCTCGACGCTCAAGGAGCTGGAAAAACTCTTCCTCATCCGCAACTGTAACGATAGCTTCTTCAGCAACAGGACGCGCCCGTGCCTGCAATACCAGATTGAACGCTGCACAGCACCGTGCGTCGGCCTGGTCACCGAGGAGCAGTATCGCGCGGATGTCGAAGCAGCCGTGCAGTTTCTCGACGGTAAGAATCAGATGGTCGTTGACACGTTTGTGGAGCGCATGGAGCAGGCCGCCACGGCACAGGATTATGAGCAGGCGGCCCGCTATCGTGACCAGATTGCTCGCCTCAAGGAGATAGAGGCACGCCAACACGTCAAGCGTGGCGACAACAAGGACCTCGATATCCTGGGTTTCGCGTCGAATGGTGCCATTCACTGTGTGACGGTGTTGTTCAT